>OJNR01000685.1_pt1 | contig 21327 bp, 18 predicted proteins | sample 1597901 | NCBI WGS metagenome assembly OJNR01 (sample SAMN01915223, study PRJEB22387) | human gut metagenome | isolation source: stool | host: Homo sapiens | place: USA | reverse complement strand
TGTTATGCTGAAGGAGAAGGCGTGTCACAAGATTATGGGCAGGCCGTTTATTGGTATCGTCAGGCCGCCGAGCAGGGAGATGCTCGGGCTCAACACAATTTGGCTGTTTGTTATGCTGAAGGACAAGGGGTTTCACAAGATTATGGGCAGGCTATTTATTGGTATCGTCAGGCCGCCGAGCAAGGCGATGCTGAGGCTCAATACAGTTTGGGCATTTGCTATGAGGAGGGATTAGGTGTTAATCAGGACAGCAAACAGGCCGAGTATTGGAAGAATCTGGCTATTCAAAACGGATATCAGCCATGATAGCTCGTCCCGATTGCCTATGATAAAGAGTGTAACGAATAAATAAAATAGACAGACACAGCCGGGTAGGATAGTCCTGCCCGGCTGTGTCTATACTATGGAGTGAGGTCTCAGTATTTGTTATACGAAATCACCTCGCTGGCGGGTTTGCGTTTCTTCTCGCGCAGGGGTTGGGTAGAGTATCCCAGCACGATGTCGAGCAGGACCCGTTTTTTGTCGGGGATGTGGAGCAGACGGCGGACGGCTTTTTCGTCGAACCAGCCGAGGATGCAGCTGCCCAGCCCTTCGGCGGTGGCGGCGAGGGTGATGTGGGCGGCGGCGATGCCGATGTCAAGCAGCGGGAATTGCTTGTCTTTGATGATACCGCCGATGCCGGCCGTGAAGTTGGGTCGCTCTTCGACCACAAGTATGTGCACGGGGGCCTGTTTGGTGAAGTGGTTCATCCCCAGCAGACGGCTGGCCACGGCGTCGGCTACCTGGTTGCGCAGCTCGGGTTCGTCGACTACGATGAAGTGCCACGGCTGGGCGTTGCAGGCCGAAGGGGCCAGGCGGGCAGCCTCGACGATGCGGGCTACCTTTTCGGGTTCTACCGGACGATTGGGGTCGTATTGCCGGTCGCTCTGCCGGTGGGCAATGAGTTCATAAATATCGGTCATGGCAGTTTATGCTTTTTCGAAGTGCATGATGCGGCTGATGTATTTGCCGATGATGTCGAACTCGAGGTTGACGATGCTGCCGACTTCGATCTGGTGGAAGTTGGTGTGTTCGTAGGTGTAGGGGATGATGGCCACCTGGAAGCTGTTATCCTGCGAGTTGCATACGGTGAGGCTCACGCCGTTGACCGTTACCGAACCCTTCTCGACGGTCATGTAGCCTTTGGCGGCCATCTTGGGGTCGAGGTCGTAGACGAAGGTGTAGTAGCGGCTGCCATCGACCAGGTCGATTCGTTCGCAACGGGCTGTCTGGTCTACGTGGCCCTGCACGATGTGGCCGTCGAGGCGGCCGTTCATGAGCATGCTGCGCTCGAGGTTCACCTTGTCGCCTACCTTGAGCGAGCCCAGATTGGTGCGGTCGAGAGTCTCCTGTATGGCGGTGACGGTGTAGCAGTCGCCGTCGATGTCGACCACGGTGAGGCATACGCCGTTGTGTGCGACGCTTTGGTCTATCTTCAATTCGTGCGTGAACGAACTCTTGAGCGTGAGGTGCAGATTGCCGTTATCGTGTTTGAGGGCTACGATGGGAGCGGCTTCTTCGACAATTCCTGAAAACATAGTTTTGATGAGTTAGCGGTTAAAAATCGTATTCAACGATACGGAGAGGCAGAGGCTGCGGAACTATATTTTCCCCGGTTTGCCCGAGCCGAACCGTATCCTACGGTTTTACAAATGTAGAAAAATAGTTCGGTATCTTGTATGGATTATTCCCGAAAATAGTTATTTTTGAGAAAGGATTTCTGTAACATTAAAACGTGTACCATGGAAATATCGCTCCCGAAAAAAAACAATGGTTTGCCGGGCGATAAATTGTCGTCGCGAACCGTAACCGTGATTGGTGCCAATGGTGCGGGCAAGAGCCGTTTCGGTTTGGAAATAGCCCGCCAGAGCAAGGAGCACGCCTTTTGGCTTTCGGCACAGAAGGCACTGTGCCTTATGCCGCCGCACGAGGTGTGGCCCGGCTCTATCGAGGCGCAGTACAAGGAGGCTATCGATCGTTCGCACTACGTCTCGAAAGAGACTCCTACCGAGTTTGACCAGTTGCTTTTCTTGTTGCTGAGCGAGGAGTTTCGCAATCTGTTCAGCTACAAGTTCGAGGTACAGAAAGGGGGGCATGTGGAGTTGCCCCGTACCCGTCTGGACCGGGTGCAGAAGTTGTGGGAACGCATATTCCCCAAGAACAAGATGCTGCGGGCCGAGGGCAAGCTGCTGATTCAGAGCGAGGACTCCGAACCCTTCAACCCGTTGCGCTTGAGCTCGGGCGAAAAGGCGGTGCTTTACTACATCGCGGGGGTGCTCTATGCTATGCCCGATGCCGTGATTCTGGTCGAGGACCCTGAATTTTATCTGCATCACTCCATCTTGAAATCGTTGTGGGATTCCATCGAGAGCCTGCGCAAGGACTGTACCTTTGTCTATTTGACGCACGACATCGACTTTGCCGCGTCGCGGGTCGAGAGCACTTGTATCTGGGTGCGGTCGTTCGATGCCGAGCACATGACCTGGGACTACGAGTTTATCAACGACAGCGACTCTTTCCCCGAGGGCATGTATCTCGATATATTGGGCAGCCGCAAACCGGTGCTTTTTATTGAGGGGGCAGCTACGGGCAGTATCGATGTGAAGCTCTATCCCTATATTTTCCCCGAGTATATCGTGAAGCCGTTGGGCGGTTGCAACAAGGTAATCGAGGCTACACGAGCCTTTGCCGACTTGAAGGAGATACACCACCTCGAATCGCGAGGTATCGTCGACCGCGACCGGCGCACCGAGCGCGAGGTCGAGTATCTGCGCAGCCGTCACATCTATGTGCCCGAGGTGGCCGAGGTGGAGAATCTGCTGATGCTCGAGGGGGTAATCAAGGCTGTGGCCCGGCGTATGAAGCGCAATGCCAACAAGGTGTTCGAGATTGTGAAGAACAACGTCATTCAGCTCTTTGCGCAGGAGATCGAGTCGCAGGCATTGCTGCATACGCGGCACCGCATACGGCGCAATCTGGAGTACAAGATAGACCGTCGGTTCAACGACATAGCTTCGTTTGAAGACCACATCGACCACCTGACCGACGATACCGACGTGCGAGGCTTGTATAACAACATTTGCAATCAATTTCGTACCTTTGTCAAAAATCGGGATTACCGGTCGGTGCTGAAGGTCTATAACCAGAAGTCGATGGTCACCAACAGCAACGTGTGCAACCTGTGCGGCTTGGCCAATAAAGACAAGTATCTGCGGATAATCCTCACGATACTGCGCGACAATCACCCCGAAGCAGAGACGATACGCAGCTCGATACGGGCCTGTTTCAAAATAGACGATCAAGAAGAGAAAGAAGAAAAGAATAATGAATAAGAGTTGGATTTCGGCGGCTCGTCCCCGCACCCTGCCGGCCTCGGCGAGTCCGGTGATAGCAGCTTCGGCCTATGCCTTTTACGACGGATCCTTCCGTTGGGCCCCGGCACTCCTTTGCCTGTTGTTTGCCCTGTTGGCGCAGATTGCCTCCAACATGGCCAACGACTATTTCGATTACGTGAAGGGCAGCGATACGGCCCAGCGGGTAGGCCCTCGCCGGGCTGTAGCCTCGGGCGACATTTCGCCGCGAGCCATGCTTGTGGGCACGTTCCTGGTGTTGGGGTTGGCCTGTCTGGTGGGGCTGGGGCTTGTCTTTTTTGCCGGGTGGTGGCTGATACCCGTGGGTATTGTCATCGCACTCTTTGCACTGGCCTATACGGCAGGGCCCTATCCGTTGGCCTATCACGGGCTGGGCGACCTCACGGTCTTCCTCTTTTTCGGATTGATAGCCGTCAACTTCACCTACTACGTGCAGGCGTTGCATTTCGATATGGCGGTCTTTCTCCTCTCCATTGCCATGGGGTTGCTATCGATCAATATCCTGTTGGTGAACAACTACCGCGACATGGAGGAGGATGCAGCTGCCAACAAGCGCACGACTGTGGTACTCTTCGGACGTCCCTTTGCCCGCGGGTGGTACCTGGTCAACGGCTTTGTGGCCGTGGGGCTGGTGTTGCCGTCGCTGCTCCCCTTGGCTCCCTATTACGAAGGGTTGGTTCCCGTGGTGCTGTACCTGATTTTACATGTGACGACTTGGGTAGAGATGGGGCGTCGCCGTGGCGTTGCCTTGAATCCACTATTGGGTGGAACGGCTCGTAATCTGTTGATATTTACGCTATTGATTTCGCTAGTATGGATTTGTAAAAGCGTGTGGTTATGAAGAAGATGCTCCTTCTCGCCTTCGTGGTGGGACTGTCGGTACTGCCCATGTGGGGGCAGTCGTCGGGCATCATGCCTCGCAAGAGTGCTGTGCCCAAAATCTCGACGAGACAGATGGACAAGCCGGTGGTCGACACCGACCCGAGTCCCATTGTACGGGAGGGGAAGGACGATAACGACTCGACGCTTTATGGCGCGTTGCGCTTTTCGCCGCTGGCGGTCGACATGCTGGCCTTCGACAAGCGCATGAGCGATACGCGCGAGAGCTTTCTGCTGCGCAACAATACGCCGTTCAGGCTCTCGCGGGTCGTGCTCCAACTCTTCTACCGCGACCCCGGTGGTCAGATGATCGACTATCGCACCCAGACGGTCGATTGCGACCTTTTGCCCGGGACCACGCGCAAGTGCGAAATCGACAGTTTCGACCGTTCGCGCAACTATTACCATGTCGACTCTCCTCCGACTCGCGTCTCGGGACGTCCCTTTGTCGTTACCTATAAGGTACTGCGTTACGATATAGTGGTGGAGCCGTAACGCTTTTTGAGCTTTTCTCGTCAACTTTAACGCCCTCTATCCAAGCCAAAGGGCGGGCCTCTTTGTTGTAAGGGAGAACGACGCGACAAACTGTCCGTCGACTTAACGTATAAACTTATTTAGGAGGTAAAGATTATGACACCTGCAAAGCATCAACAAAACTGGCTCCCCGGTATTTTCAACGATTTTTTCGGCAACGAGTGGATTGCCAAGACCAACAGTGCCGCCCCGGCTATCAACATTGTAGAGACCGAGAAGGCCTATGAGGTAGAGATTGCGGCTCCCGGTATTACCAAAGACGATTTTGAAATTACGGTCGATAAAGACAATCATCTGGTAATCACGGTCGAGCGTAAACAAGAGGAAGACGAGAAGAGTAAGAAGGGGCGCTATCTGCGCAGGGAGTTCTCTTATTCTCAATTTCAACAGACCCTCATCTTGCCCGATAATGTCGATACCGATGCCATCGAGGCTTGCCAGAACAACGGCGTGTTGACGGTGAAGATTCCCAAAAAGAGCGCCCTTGCCGTATCGGAGAAGAAGAAAATCGCGGTTAAATAGCCGCCGCTTGGTACGAAGGTACAAAGTTCAGATAATCGAGGAGGTCGTGCCCCGCTTGAGCGGCATGGCCTCTTCGTTTTTTTATACCCTGATTTTTGCCGGGCCCCGATGAGGTATGACTGGTTATCGCCAAGTGAAATTCTTTTTCCGGGAGGCTGAACCTATGATGTTGAAATAGAGGTTTACCCACGGTTGCAAAAACGAGAAGAGGGGCAGGGCGAATGTGTAGCGGGGAGTGTGGAATATTTTGGCCGCACGCCGGTATACCACCGCTTTAATGACAAAAATCGACACAGCCGGCAACAGGGCTATGATGGCCAAGAGCCAGTTGTTCAAAATGCCCCAGGCCAACAGCAGGATAAACAGAATGTTGAAGGCATAGTCGAATACCTTGCCCATGCCGAATACCGCCTTGGCTGCCGTATGCAGGTATTTTGCGGTAAAGTCGTATTGCAGTTTCAGCTCTTTCCAGGCTCCGTGATTGTCGTGGTAGACGGCGGTCATTTGGGAAGAGGGTGAGAGTTCTACCCGGGTGTTTTCTCGGGTAGCTATCTCATTGATAAATAGGTCGTCGTCGCCATAGTGCAGATGCAAGTGCTTTGAGAAACCCTTGTTCTTGAAGAAGAGCTCTTTGCGATAGGCCAAATTGGAACTCTCGCCCATGTAGGGACGCCCGATGAGGGCAAATGAGAGGTAACGCAGTGTAAAGAGCAATTTGTCGTAGATGTAGTAGCCGAAATCGTGGGGGGCTTTCTCTTTCGATTGCATGGAGGTGTAGCCCAGCACAATGTCGGTGCCCGGTACAAAATTGCGGGCGATGGCGGCCAACCATTGGCTGTCGGGCGGGCAGCAGTTGGCATTGGTGAATACGACGATGTCGTATTGGGCTGCTTTCACTCCGAGCGTGAGAGCTAGTTTTTTGTGGCTCAGGTTGCGCGACCCTTCGGGTACATAGGTGTGGTATAAGTTGTCGTATTGAGTCTGCAGAGCGGTGAGGATGTCTTTCGAGTCGTCGGTCGAGTCGTCGTTGACCACGATAACTTCGAATTGCGGATAATCCTGGTTCAGGATACGGGGCATGAACTGGATAAGGTTCTCGGCATCGTTCTGGGCATAGACGATGACCGATAGGGGCGGGCGTTCGGAAGAATATGAGATTTTACCCTTTTCGCTCTTTTTGTAAAAACGGAACGGGCGATCGAACAGGTAGAATTGATACACTATTTCGATAATCCAAATCAAAGCAAATATCCCGACTCCATATATTTCGGGGAGGGAGAGATTCCAAGAAAAGTTCAAGTCCATAACGTATATCAAAAAGTGTTACAAACGTACATAAACTTTTTCAAACAAGGAGCCTTATGGCCCGTTTAAATCATTTGTAGGAAAAGCGATTGAATTTTTGAAAAGACGGTTAAGATTTTGATAGTAAGAATCTTTTCGAAGATTAAAGAAAATAGGGTAAAAAACTGTTATGAAAACTGTCAAAAGATAAGAGGGGCGATATAATAAACGAGGGGGGTACATCGTTATAAATTAGAATTATTTTCTGGAAATTCCGGGAAGAAAAAAATAGTGTAATGAAAATAAACCGGTTAAGTATTTTTGCCCTTTTGTTGATGGTCACCTCGTGTGCTACCAATAAGACGACTTATTTCGAAAATCTGGATGTCGAACAGATAAGCGGTCAGGTCGATGTCGGCAATTACGAGTTGCGTATTGCCCCCGACGATATGCTTTCGATTACCGTTTCGTCGGTTGTGCCCGATGCAGCTGCTCCCTATAACCTGCCCGCAGTCTCTTATTCGGAGCCTGGAAAAGAGGAACTTACGATTGTTCCCAACCTGCAGGTGTATACCGTAAGTCGTGATGGTGACATTTATTTCCCGATTGTAGGGCGTATTCACGCTGCCGGAATGACTCGTAACGAGTTGGCCAAATATATCGAAGACAAGATTCGTCCCGAGTTGGAAGATCCCTTTGTGCTGGTACAGTTTATGAATTTCAAAGTCGTTGTATTGGGCGAAGTGAAGAATCCGGGTCAGATTCCTGTTCAGACCGAACGGGTGTCGGTCCTCGATGCCATCGGTGCCGCCGGCGACTTGACCATCTATGGCGAGCGTAAGAATGTACTGCTGATACGCGAAGAGGATGGCAAGCGCATATTCCATCGCTTCGACCTGACCGACAAGGCGTTGTTCGAGTCGCCCTATTTCTATTTGAAGCAGAACGATGTAGTCTATGTCATGCCCAACCGGGCTCAGCGCAACAACTCGGATTATAACCAGTTGGCCTCGTACCGTATTTCGGTAGCCGGTACGGTAGTGAGTGCAATTTCGGTTTTGGCTTCGTTGGCCATAGCGTTGTTTATTAAGTAAAAAAGAAAATACCCGTTTATGGAAGAAAATTATACCTCCGAAAGAAGAAACGATAGTGTCGATGTCGTGGCCTTGTGGCGTGCGATTTGCAGAAAATGGTATCTCTTTGTCGGTTCTGTAGTGATATGCGTGGGATTGGTCGTTTGCTATTTGAAGATTGCCAAGCCACAATACGAAGTGCTGGCCGATATTCTGGTCAATGAAGATGAGAAAAAAGGGAGTAGTGGTAGTTTGTCGTCTTTGATGTCTGGGGTATCGGGCGGTGGTTTCTCTCTGGATGGTATGATAGGCGGAGGTTCGGTAAACGATGAGATTCTGGTGATTTCGTCTCATACCATCATTCGCGAAATGGTGCAGCGCTTGGAGTTGAACAAGGTATATACGAGCAAGAAGAATTTTTTCAGCAAGACCGAGTATTATGGCAATTCGCCTATTACGGTCGATGTACCCGAGTCGATGTTGGATACTCTGGTCTCCGGATTTGTTGTGAAAGTGCAGACCGACAAGTCGAGTGATAAGATCAAGGTGGTGCTGAAGCGGGGATTCTTTGAAACTTTGGCAGAGGCCGAAGCTACCTCGTTCCCGGTAAAAGTCGATTATGGAGAGGGGATAGTCATTGATAAGACTCCCTATTATACACCTGGGAAAAAGTTGGACTTTGTGGCTCATGTCAATGGGTACGATGTGCAGGCTGAGCTTTTATCGAAACGTCTTGAAATTGATTTGTCGGATAAAAAAGCCAATGGCATCTCTTTGAAAATCGAAGATTCGAATCGACGTAGAGGACAAGACATACTCGACACTCTTATTGAGTGTTACAACGAGGATGCCGTGCTGAATAAAAACCTGAAAGCAGAAAACATGCTGGCCTTTATCGATGATCGTTTGATAACGGTCGAGAACGAGTTGCATGAGGCCGAGCGGGTTATCGAACAGTATAAACGGGAAAACGACCTCTCGGATATTAACTCTGAGGCCAAAATTATTCTTGAGGCCAACAGCCAGTATCGCAAACTGTTGCTCGAGGCCGAGACGCAATACTCGATTATCTCGATGGTAGACAGTTTCTTGAATAGGCCCGAAAACAAATATTCGTTGGTGCCGGTTACAACCGGTCTTCCCGATAAGGGTGCTGCCGAGGCTATCAACGAGTATAACAAGTTGTTGCTGGAGCGGATGCGTCTGTTGCGTACGGCCAAGGACTCGAACTTGTCGTTGCTTACGCTTACGGCTCAGATTGATGCCATGCGTGAGAATATCTTGAACACGGTATCTAAGGCCAAGGAGAGTTCGGATATAGCCCGTGCCGATTTGAAGAAGCAGGAAGCCGAGTTTAAGAATAGACTTCGTGGATTCTCTGAGCAGGAGAGAGCCTACCTGGATATCAAGCGGAATCAGATGATTAAAAACGAACTGTATACCTTCTTGATGAAACGACGTGAGGAGAATGCCATGACCTTGGCTTCGACCTCGCCCAAATGTCGTATTGTCAATGCGGCGTACAGTAAAAGCAAACCGGTATCACCCCAGTCGTTGCTGTTGCTGGCGATTGCCTTTGGCGTGGGTCTGGTACTACCTGTCATTTATCTTTATGGAAAGAGTATTTTCAACGTCAAGTTTGCTACCCGCAACGACCTGCGCCGTTTGACCAATCTGCCTGTGGCTGGCGAGATAGGGCACAATTTGTCGACCGATTATGTAGTGATGAAAGGTCACAGCAATTCGCCGGTAGCCGAGATGTTCCGTTTGTTGCGCTCCAACTTGCAGTTCATCTTGCCCGGAAATGAAAAGCGGGTACTGTTGGTAACTTCTTCCGAGCCGGGTGAGGGTAAATCGTTTGTCAGCCTCAACCTGGCCTATGCGATTGCCATGACCGGCAAGCGTACGGTCTTGGTCGACCTGGATTTGCGCAGCCCTCAAATTGCCAATTATCTGGGACTGTCATCGGCTTCCGGTCTGACCAATTATTTGGTAGCCAAAAATGGTGCGGATGAGAGTTCGTTGATTCATTCGCAAACCGAGTCGCTCGATGTCATTACGGCCGGACCTGTTCCGCCCAATCCTTCGGAGTTGCTGCTGTCGTCCAAGTTGGACCGTCTGATGAACGATCTGCGGGAACGCTACGACTATGTCATTATCGATACGGCTCCGGTTGAGCGCGTTTCCGATACCTTCTCGTTGACTCGCTTTGCCGATGCTACACTCTACGTTTGCCGGGCAAACCATACACCCAAGAACAGCGTATTCAATGCGATGGATTTTGCCGCAGAAGGTTCGTTGAAAAATGTCATATTTGTACTGAACGACACGGAAGTAAAACACACATACGGATATTCGGAGAAACATACGAGAAGAGGATAAGCCATGGTTTCCTTGAATAAAATATTCTTTGGGCTATTCTTCTTGATGCTCATTGCAGGAGTTTATACCTATCAAATGTTATGGTTCCAAAGCTCCGATGAACTCATTACACTCTTGTTGGCTCTCCTGTGCATGTTGGATTTGTTGGCCAATAAGAATCACCAGCGGTATAAAGGTCTGTTTTTGGTTGTGGGTATAATGTTTTTTTATGTATTGTATTCCCTGTTTTTTGTGCATTACAATACACCTAAGGCAATCATGTACGACTTCTTTATCCAGCTCAAGCCCTTTATTGCTTTTTATGCCGCCTATTCCATGGGTGTGCGGTTCGATGCTTCCCAGAAGCAATTCCTTAAACGATTGTGTGTCTTTCTGAGTGTCTTGATGCTGACGATTATTCTTGCAGGGGCTGGAAAGAAGATCTTTTTCCATGTGGCTTATTATGGTATTATCAGTACGGTTTTATTTTTGATATACTATTACTGTTCCTATCAAAGGCTTACCAAGAGAGATAAGATTGTGATGATGCTTATGCTGGCTGTGGGATTCTTCAGCACCCGTTCCAAATTTTATGGTTTCTTTGTGGTAGCCATGTATATCGTCTTTTGGTATAAACCGGGAATCCTGTCCCGGGTAAAACTGAAACAATGGATTATGATGGCAGTCGTGCTGTGTGCTGTATTGTATGTAGCTTGGGGAAAGATAAATTATTACTTTATCTCTTCCGGACTTTTCTCGGGAGTAGCCAATATGGACGATTCTTTTGCGCGGGCTGTTTTGTATGTGCGAGCACCACAGGTTTTGGCCGATCATTTTTTCTTGGGATCGGGTTTGGCCTCCTATGCGACCTTTTCGTCGGGTGACGTAGGGTATTCTTTGTTGTATAAAGAGTATAATATAGATGAAGTTTGGGGGTTGCTCGAAGGGGATTGTCCTTTTGTCTCTGATACTTTTTTCCCCGAATTGGCCCAATTTGGAATCGTAGGTATTTTTATATTCTTTTATTTTTGGGTATGGGTGTATAAAAAAATAAAAATTTCAGTTGTAGACTCAGATGCCATAGCGCTCTATAAAGGAGGACTGCTGATTATGACGTTCTTATTTATAGAATCGATTGCCGGTAGTGCTTTTTTGCAGGGATCGGGCATTGTCGTAATGATTCTGCTTGGTTTCATGGCGAGAGATGCGGTGGTTATTAAAGAGCACTACGAGTGTTCTGCCAAGCGAATAGGAGAAGTATGAATAGGGCTACGAAGTTTATACATGATATTTTTATTTATGCTATAGGGAATTTAGGCTCTAAGCTTATCACTTTCCTATTGGTCCCGCTGTATACTTATTTTATCTCGCCAGATGATTTTGGATATTACGACATAGTGCTTACGCTCACATTTTTGGCGATGGGGATTATTACCTTCCAATTGCGGGATGGTACATTTAGATTCTTGTTGGACAATGAAGATGAATATACCCGTAGAGGGGTTGTTTCATTTTCGTATAAATTGTTAAGCCAATCATCTTTGGCGGTTTTGTTGGTTGGCATTATCTTTTCTTTTTTTTATGAGATACGCGATTGGGGATGGATTATCGCTTTTGTTATTACACTTTCGCTATATGAAGTTCAGATCCAAATCGTACGAGGCCTTGGACGGAACAAGCAGTTTGTTTTTGCGGGGATTCTTACCGCTTTTCAGATAGGTTTATACAGCCTGATTTTTGTAGCTTGGTTGAAGATGGGTATTGGCGGAATATTCTGTTCCAATATATTGGCACGCTTGGTTTCGATGGTGGTTATCGAATTTCAGACTCGGGTATTTAAACGCTATTTTGTAGTCAGTTTCAAAGATAAGGCTTTGAATCGGGCTCTTTTGAAGTATTCATTACCATTGCTCCCTAATGCCATTTGCTGGTGGCTGTTGGGTAGTTCCAGTCGATTGTTTATAGAGCATTATTTAGGGTTGGAAGCCAATGGTATTTTTGCAGTAGGGATGAAGTTTTCTACGATACTCGAGACGTTTTCGGTAATTGTATATCAAGCTTGGCAGGAGACGGCAATCAAACAATACGAAGCTCCCGATCGAGAGGTTTTTTTCTCTCGAATATTTAATGCGTATAGTGTAATTCTTACGGTGTTGGTTTTGATATTGGTCTTTGTATTGAAGCTTAACTATTCGTGGTTAGTTGATGTCCGTTATCAGGAGAGTCTGCAATATCTTTATCCGATGTTTATTTCGGTTTTCTGTTTTGCTTTGGCTGCATTTTACGATTTGGGCTATCAGTGTTCTAAACGAACGGTCAGAAATCTTCCCGGGGTTGTTGTAACTACCGTTTTGAATTTGATAATGAATTATTTGTTTATACGTATCATGAGTATCTGGGGAATAATTCTCTCTTCGATATTGTCATATCTGTTTATGTTGGGATTCAGAATGGTCGATACGTGGAAGTTTTTCCCGGTAAGAATCTCTTTGGAAATTATTTATCCTGTCTTGTTTTTGGTCGGAGGAGCTGCGTTTTTTTATTGGGTCGATTCGGCTGTATGGCAAATATTTTATGTGATAACAGTAATTATACTCAGTTATTATATCCAGCCTAAAAGTATCAGGCAAGAAGTAAATGAGAAGTTGAAGAGTGTCGTAAAGAAAAAAATGGGAAGTTCGGAATGAATTGACTCAACAAGTTTGTGCCGGGCTTTATATCCATTATCTTTGTATTCAGAAATACGAACTATATGAATATTATCGTCATCAATCCTATACTTTTCACTCCGGAAAAAGAGGTTGTTCCTTTTGTCCAAACAATTAAAGAGACGATGATATATGACCTTTGCATGGCCTATCTTCGTTTAGGGCATTCGGTTACATTGCTTGCTGCTGCTGATTTCAAGCCTGCAAAAGAAGAAGCCTATGATTTTGAAGTGGTCTTTTTGAAGTCGATCTGGAAACGGGTTTTCAAACCCGGATTATTGCCTTTTATGCCAGGGGTGTGGAGCTATTTGCGCAAGCGGCGCCACGAGGTCGATATGGTACTGACGAGCGAGACGTTCTCAATCCCGTCGTTTCTGTCAGCTCTTATCGTACCCTCTAAGACTGTTGTATGGCAAGAGCTTGGGGCTCATAATCGCAAGATGAAAATGTTGCCGTCACGTATTTGGTACAACGTGATAGCCCGTTGCTTTATGCGTAAGGTTTGGGTGATACCTCGGTCGTATGTGTCTCAGCGATTTATAAGTAAGTATATGCCTCGAGTGGGTAGTCCCATAGGCCATGGTATTGTGGTAAAACAGAACTCTATTTCAACGCTTAAGAAAAATCAGTTGCTTACGGTTGGCCGTCTTTTTTGGGAGAAAAATATAATATCTGTAATTCGTAAGGCTGCCGCTTTTTTTTCGAAATATCCACAATACAACGACTATGTGTTGTATGTGGCCGGAGATGGAGGGCTGAGAGACGAGTATCAAGAACAGATAAGGAAGTTAGGCCGTGAACAGCAGATTATTTTGTTGGGGAAATTGCCTCATGAGGAACTTTTCCGTTATTATCGGGAGTCGAAAGCTTCGCTGTTTGACTCATTGCGAGAGCTCAATATGTTGGCTCTTATGGAGTCGGTCGCTATGTCGACCCCGGTAGTGACCAATCGAGTACCTTTCGATAGTGAGGTGGTCGAGAAAGAGCAGTTGGGGATTGCCCGTGATAATTGGGATGAGGACGATATAGCACGAGTGATAGAAGAGAATGATCGATTGGTCGTAAATTGTAGAAGGTATGCCCAATCGATTACGGTCGATGCTGTGGCGCAGCGTATTATCGATTCTTTTGAACAAGCCTCGAAAGAGAATATCTGATATGGAAAAGACTCGGGATATTGCATTTGACATAGCCAAAGGGATAGGCATTATCCTGGTGGTTGTCGGTCACTATATTCCGGCCGGAGCTCCGAAATGGTATGTCGATTTTATAGATTTTATCTACTATTTCCACATGCCGCTTTTCTTTATCATAGCCGGTTATTTTTACGATCGCTCTACCCGTCGGACAGACTATCTGCCGTTTGTGTGGAGCAAGTTCCAGCGCCTGATGATTCCCTATTTTATTCTCTCGTGGGCTATTGTGGGAACCAAGGTGGGCATAGGCCGTGTGATGCCGGTAGACCATCCGGTGACACTCGATGCGCTGTATCGTGTGTTCTATTTGCCCGAGGCCGGTTATTTCCTGTGGTTCGTGTATGTGCTGTTTCTCACGTTTTGCCTTGCACCTCTCTTCAAGAAAGGCGTAAGGCTCATTATCCTCTCGATAATGGCGTTGGGGTTGTTCTTTTGGGACACGGCGCCACAGAGCTTTTGTATCAGGCAGTTGTGCTCTCATTTGGCCTTCTTCGTGTGGGGCATGTGGGTGGCTCGGTCGGGAGGTTTACAGCTGGCGATGAGGCGGTATCCGCTGTTATGGGGAGTGATTACGATAAGTTTTTCGTTCGCTTATGGCCACGTGCAGTCCGGGGTGCTGGCTACACTCCTTTTATTGTCGTCGGGTATTACCGGTAGCTTTATGGTACTTTCGGTTTCGGTCTGGCTTTCTCGTCTGTCAGGACCAGTGTCTCTGTGGCTGAGTCGGGTAGGGGTGATGTCGATGACTATTTACCTTTTTCACACCTGGATTATGGGGGGTGGAAAAGCGATTTTAACACACATATTGTCGGGTGGAAATACAATAGAGTTTGTGCTCTCTGCGTTATTTATAATAGGAGCGGGAATTGTCGGCCCCATTTGTCTGTACAAGTGGGTGTGGGCAAAAAACAAGTTTACCGCTCGGATATTTAAATAACCTGAACGCCGCCCATGAAACAAAAGCTACGCATCCTGTTGGTGAATAAGTTTTACTATCCGAGAGGGGGAGATTGCATCAGCATGATCAACCTCGAGGTTTTGTTGCGTCGTATGGGTTATGAGGCTGCTGTCTATGCGATGGCTTATCCGAAAAATTTACCCAGTGATACGGCCCGTTATTTTGCTACCGAAGTCTCCTTCTCGGGAGGGCTGATGGATAAGTTGAAAGCAGCCAACCGGCTCTTTGGTACGGGCGATATTGTACGCTCGTTTCAACGAATCCTCGACGATTTCCGTCCCGACATTGTTCACTTTCATAACATCCACTCCTATCTTTCGCCCATTGTGGTCAAGTTGGCTCACGAGATGGGTTGCCGTGTGGTGTGGACTTTGCACGATTATAAGCTGTTGTGCCCCTCGTACAACTGTTTGTGCCACGGCAAAGTTTGTGAAGCTTGCTTTACCGATCTGACTCAGGTGTTGCGACGCAAGTGTATGAAGGGTAGTGCCGTGGCCAGTGCTTTGGCCTATGGCGAAGCGTTGTGGTGGAATCGGCGGAAGTTGCAGCGCTGGGTCGATGCTTTTGTTTGCCCCAGTGCATTTATGGCCCAAAAGATGAGGGCTTGCGGGTATGACTATACCAAACTGGCTGTCATTAACAACTTTCTCGAAAAGGAGAAGTTCGACGTTTTGTCTCAGCCCGAGAAGCCGGAACCGGTTGCTGAGCCGTACTATTGCTATGTGGGGCGCCTCTCCGAAGAGAAGGGTATCCGCCTGCTGCTCGATGCGGCACAGAATTTGCCTTATCCGTTATATGTAGCAGGTGATGGACCTTTGGCTGAAGAATTACGTAGAGCGTATGCTTCGGAGAGAATACATTTCTTGGGCTATCTTTCTCCTCAAGAGGTCGTGCATTTAGTTCGTCAAGCTCGAGCGATGGTAGTCCCGTCGGTTTGTTACGAAAACAACCCATTGAGTATTATCGAGTCGCTGTGCATGGGTACCCCTGTTATTGGTTCGGAAGTGGGCGGTATCCCCGAGTTGATACGCGAGGGCGATGGCACCCTGTTTCGCATGGGCGACAAGGAGGAACTTGAGGAGGCAATCGAGGCTCGCATGTCGGTTGCCGATACCGATCGGCAGGCCATTTCGAAGCGGGCCAGGGCTCGATTTTCGGAAGAGCGTTACTGGCAAGAACTGAAAAAAGTGTATGGAATAGAAGGGTAAATATAAATTTGAAAGACTGGGAAAAAGATTTATCTTTGCACGATATTTGAAAAAAATGAAGATTTCTGCACCTACCGATATAAGCATTATTACCACCTATCGCTGCCCCATGCAGTGCAAGATGTGTAATATCTGGAAGAATCCCACCGATCCCCGGCAAGAAATTCGTCCCGAGGAGTTGGAGGTTTTGCCTCGAGTCAAGTTTATTAACATTACGGGTGGCGAGCCTTTTGTTCGGGAAGATTTGGATAAGATTGTAGAGGTAGCGTTTCGCAAAGCTCCCCGGGTAGTGATTTCTACGTCGGGGTGGTTCGAGAACCGCGTAATCGAGTTGGCCAAGAAGTTCCCCAAAATTGGCATTCGTATCAGCATCGAGGGACTGTCGCAAAAAAACGACGAGTTGCGCGGGCGTCCCGGCGGCTTCGACAAAGGGCTGCGTACCCTGCTGACGTTGAGAGAGATGGGCGTAAAGGACATAGGTTTCGGCATTACAGTTTCGAACAACAACTCCGAAGATATGCTTTCGCTCTATCACCTCTCCAAAGCACTCGATATGGAGTTTGCCACGGCAGCTTTCCATAACTCGTATTATTTCCATAAAGACGACAACGTCATCACCAATCGCGATACGGTGTGTGCCAACTTTGCCCAACTCATCGAGATGCAGATGCGGGAGAAACACCCCAAATCGTGGGCCCGAGCCTTCTTCAACATGGGGCTCATCAACTACATCGAGGGCAACCGTCGTTTGCTGCCCTGTGAGGCCGGTCTGATGAATTGCTTTATCGACCCGTATGGCGAGGTCTATCCCTGCAACGGACTGGAGTCGAAATATTGGAAAGAGGGCATGGGCAACATCCGGAAGGCCGGCTCGTTCGACGAAATCTGGAACAGCGAGCAGGCACAGCATGTGCGCGAACTGGTACGGCGGTGCCCCAAGAATTGCTGGATGGTCGGTACCGTTTCGCCGGTGATGAAAAAGCTCTCTTACGTGCGTCACCCCATGGGGTGGATACTCAAGAATAAAATGCGTTCGCTGCTGGGCAAACCGGTCTGCATCGACAAGAAGTGGTACGATGTGGGTCAGGATCCCCGACAGGGAAACCTCAATAGGCCCGAATAGGGCAGAAAGGATAGTCGTGGCGATGAAGATAGTCGTGGCCGGTACGCGTGGAATCCCCGATATTCAGGGCGGGGTGGAGACCCATTGCGAGGAGCTGTATCCCCGCTTGGCTGCCATGGGCCACGACGTGACGGTAGTACGTCGTTCGTGCTACGTGACTCCGCAAAACAAAATCACTACGTATAAAGGCGTTCGCCTGAAAGACACCTATGCACCCCGCAAGAAGAGTATCGAGGCCATTGTCCATACATTCCTGGCTATTCTCTATGCCCGCCGGGTGCATGCCGACGTGCTGCATATCCACGCCATCGGGCCGTCGTTGCTGGTCCCCTTTGCCCGGTTGCTGGGACTGAAGGTGGTGATGACTCACCATGGTCCCGACTATGACCGGCAGAAGTGGAACCGGGTGGCCAAGGCTGTGCTGCGGTTGGGCGAACGTATGGGTGTCAAGTATGCCAACGAGGTGATTGTCATCTCGACCGTCATCGACAATATTCTGCGCGAGAAGTACCATCGCTGCAATGCTCACCTGATTTACAACGGGGTGAATACTCCTGCCATAGCCACGACGACCGACTATATAGCCTCGTTGGGGCTGGAGTCCCATAAATATGTATTGGCCGTAGGGCGGTTTGTCGAGGAGAAGGGGTTCGACCTGCTCATCCGGGCATTCGACCAGATACCTCACGAGGGGTACAAACTGGTGATTGCGGGTGATGCCGACCACGAAGACCACTATTCGACCACGCTGAAACAGCTGGCTCGGGAGCGGGGGGTGGTGCTTACCGGCTTTATTCGGGGAGCCAAGCTGAATGAACTCTTTTCGCAAGCCCGCCTCTTTGTGTTGCCTTCGTTTCACGAGGGGTTGCCCATCGTACTGCTCGAGGCTTTGAGCTATCACCTGCCGGTGCTGGTCAGCGATATTCCCGCCAACCGCCTCTCCTGTCTCCCGGCCGACGATTTTTTCGCAACGGGCGATATTCGCTCGCTTGCCGAAGCGCTTGCCCGCAAGTTGGCACAGACCGATACCCGTTGCCAATACGACCTCACTCCGTATAACTGGGACTACATAGCTACCCAGGTCGATGCCGTGTATCATCGGCTGTGAATCTTCAACCGAAAAAGACAATGCTATCCTACTAAAAAGTCGGCCCGATTTCGAACCATATCGGGCCTGTTTTGTTTTTGAGGTATAACATATCACAAAACAATCAAAAACAGAACGATTATGAAAAAACTAATCCCGATTCTTTTTGTCGTGGCAGCCATTACTGCTTGTCAGAAAGAGCCCAGCCTCTCCAAGCTGGATGACGATTATGTGGTGTTTACCGATTATGACAAATCGGCCAGCTTCGGCGACTATCTTACCTACTACATGCCCGATAGTGTGCTGCTGATTACCGATAGCGAAAAAGCCACCTACTGGACCAACGACGAGGCCAACTATATTCTCGAGACCTTTGCCGAGAATATGGCAGCCCGAGGCTTTATGCTGGTCGACTCCAAGGAGGAGGCCGACCTGGGTCTGCAGGTCAGCTACATCGAGGATGTGCACTATTTTGTCAACTATCCCAGTCCCAACTGGTGGTGGGGATACCCCGGCTATTGGGGTCCCGGCTACTGGGGGCCCTACTGGAGCAGTTGGTATTATCCCTATCCGGTAGTATACAGTTATAGCGTGAACTCCTTCCTGGCCGAGCTGGTCGACCTGACCGACCAGACCACGACAAGCAAGCGGTTGCCGGTGCTGTGGGATACCTATATGGCCGGTTTGCAGAGCAGCTCTCCCCGGGTGAACCAGACTTTGGTTATCCGAGCCATCGATCAGGCTTTCAACCAGTCGCCCTATTTGACCAATCAATAACGTGACTACCCATTTTGTATATCCAATAAAAACAGAAATCGAATTATGAAAACTATTAAACACATATCGTTATGGGTGGTAGCTGCTGCTTTTATGGTGGTTGTGCCGACCCGTGGAAACGCGCAAGCCGTTTCGAAAACCTATTTCAATGTCGATTGGCAATTCAATGCTCCGATGGAAAACAGCTATGCCGATAAGGCGAGCGGATGGGGTATGAACTTCGAGGGTGGATATTACGTGATGCCCCACATGGCCATCGGTGCTTATATCGCCTACCATACCAACAACAAGTATATCGACCGGCAGACACTGGCCTTGAGCTCCAGTTCGGCACTGACAACCGACCAACAGCACTCGCTGTTTCAACTGCCTTTCGGTCTTTTGGCCAAATATCGCTTCACGACCAGCGGTATGTTCGAGCCCTACATGACGGTAAAGATGGGTGCCAATTACAGCCGCATGTCGTCCTACATGCAGGCCTGGGAGCTCTATCACGATACCTGGGGATTTGCCGTCTCGCCCGAGATAGGTATCAGTATCTTTCCCAGTCCCAACTATCGGTATGGACTGCACCTGGCCATGTATTACAACTATGCCACCAACAAGAGCAAGGTGCTGACCTACGAAATCGACGGACGCAGCAATCTGGGTTTCCGCGTAGGTATCTCGTTCTAATCGGTTAACATTATATCCTCTGTGAATCGATCGGGGGAGGGAGTGCATCGGCATGCACTTTCTCTCCCGATTTTGTTAAATAAAGCGTAGCCGATTGCCCCATAACGATATATATATTACTTTTGTGCCGGTCGGAGGAGGGGCTGTCTCCTCTCCGTCGTTACCGTAACAACAGTATTTAGAAAATTTATTCATGATGTATCGTCGTTTTTGGGGCGTACTGATCACTGCGCTTATGTGGATGGTGGGAGGTTCGTTTCACACTTTTGCTCAATATTCGATGGACTACGCGGTGTCGATGGTCGGTAATGCCGGTAGTGGCACCTTTGCTCCCTATTTTTTGTCGGCCAACAAGCACGGTCTGGTAACTCATGGAAAGAGCGGTTATTTGCGAGCCGCCTTGTCGCGCGATATCGATATGAGCAAGCGCTTCTCCTATGAGTTCGGTGTCGATTTGGTAGGGATGCTTTCGTCTACTTCGCCGGTGGCCTATTACGATGTAAATCAGGGTCTCTTGGAACGTTGCCCCCGGGTCTCCTCGTTCCGCATTCAACAACTGTATGCCGGCATCAAATATCGCAAGATTTTCATCTCGGCCGGGAATCGCGAGTTGACCGACCCGGTTGTCAACTTCGAGTTGAGTTCCGGCGGTTTGGTCTGGTCGGGCAATGCCCGTCCTATTCCTCAGGTGCGGGCCGGCTTTATCGACTTTGTCGACATCCCCTATACGAAAGGGTGGGTACAGATCAAAGGTGACATCGCCTATGGTAAATTCATGGACAGCGATTATGCCCGGGAGCATTACAACTATTACAATTTGTATATCACTACCGGAGCCTTGTATCACCACAAGTCGATTTCGTTCCGTACCAATCCCGACAAACCTTTTGTGGTGACTATCGGTGCCGAGTTGGCTGCCCAGTTCGGAGGGACTCGTCGCTATTATGACAAGGGGGTACTGATTGACTCGCTTACGATGAAAAGCCCCACGCGACTGAAAGATTTCCTGCAGGTTCTGGTTCCGACCTCGGGTGACGGCAGTACCAATCAGGGCGATCAGGCCTATTACTATGGCAACCACGTGGGGCAGTGGAACCTGTCGGCACAGTATACCTTTAAGGACAAATCGTCTATCCGGGGGTATTTCGAATGGTATTACGACGATGCTTCGGGCATGGGCAAGCTCAACGGCTGGGACGGCTTGTGGGGTATCGAATACAAGAGCGGTCGCGAGAACTGGCTCTCCGACGTGGTGGTCGAGTATGTCGACTTTACCAATCAGGGCGGCCCCTTGAACTGGTGCCCGACCGATTATGCAAGTCCGGTATTGACGACCGAAGCAACGGGTTATGACGACTATTACAACAATTACTTCTATAATGGTTGGACTCATTACGGGCAGTCCAACGGTACCCCGATGGCCAAATCGACCTTGTATAATACCGATGGTTATCTGAAGTATAAGTTTAATCGTATGCGTGGGGTACACGTAGGGGCCATGGGATATATTACCCCCGAGTGGCGATACAAAG
>OJNR01000679.1_pt1 | contig 21519 bp, 13 predicted proteins | sample 1597901 | NCBI WGS metagenome assembly OJNR01 (sample SAMN01915223, study PRJEB22387) | human gut metagenome | isolation source: stool | host: Homo sapiens | place: USA | reverse complement strand
CAACAACGTGTTCGGTTACTACATCGAGGTGCGCAACACCCACAAGGACAAGGTGCCGGCCGACTGGGTGCGCAAGCAGACCCTGGTGAATGCCGAGCGATACATCACCCAGGAGCTGAAGGAGTATGAAGAGAAGATTCTCGGGGCCGAGGAGAAGATACTCTCGCTGGAGGCCCAGCTGTTCAACGACCTGATTCTGGCCCTCACCGAGTTCATCCCGGCCATCCAGCTCGACTCGAATCTGATAGCCCGGCTCGACTGCCTGCTGTCGTTTGTGAAGTCGGCCGTCGAGAACCGCTATATCCGCCCCGAGATTAACGATTCGCTCACCATCGACATCAAGGAGGGGCGCCACCCGGTCATCGAGAAGCAGATGCCCCCGGGCGAGAGCTATGTGAGCAACAGCGTGGAGCTCGACAACGACAAGCAGCAGATTATGATGATTACCGGTCCCAACATGGCCGGTAAGTCGGCCCTGTTGCGGCAGACGGCCCTCATCGTGCTGATGGCGCAGATAGGCAGTTTCGTCCCCGCCGAGGCGGCCAGCATAGGCATTGTCGACAAGATATTCACCCGCGTGGGAGCTTCGGACAACATCTCGCTGGGCGAGTCGACCTTCATGGTCGAGATGACCGAGGCGGCCGACATCCTCAACAACCTGTCGGAACGCAGCCTCGTGCTCTTCGACGAGTTGGGGCGCGGCACCAGTACCTACGACGGTATCTCCATCGCCTGGGCCATCGTCGAGCACATACACGAGCATCCCAAGGCGCGGGCCAAGACGCTCTTTGCCACCCACTACCACGAACTCAACGAGATGGAGCGCACCTACAAGCGCATTGTCAACTACAACGTCTCGGTCAAGGAGATTGACAACAAGGTGATATTCCTGCGCAAACTGGTGCGGGGCGGCAGCGAACACAGCTTCGGTATCCACGTGGCCAAGCTGGCCGGCATGCCCCAGAGCATCGTCAAGCGGGCTAACCAGATATTGAAACAGCTCGAGGACGAGAACCGGCAGACGGGGCTGGCCAAACCTACGGCCGAGATTGCCTCGTCGCGCGGTGGCGTGCAGCTGAGTTTCTTCCAGCTCGACGACCCCGTGCTCTCGCAGGTGCGCGACGAGATTCTGCGGACCGACATCAACAACCTCACGCCGGTCGAGGCCCTGAACAAACTGAATGAGATAAAAAAGATAATCACCGGGAAATAACAGTGATTCATGATGAAGAGAAGCGATTTTGAAATTATGGCACCCGTGGGTTCGTACGACTCGCTGGCTGCCGCCATACAGGGAGGGGCCGACTCGATCTACTTCGGTATCGAGGGGCTGAACATGCGCTCCCGTTCGTCCAACAACTTTACCATCGACGACCTGCACGAGATTGTGCGCATCTGCAACGAGCACGGCATCAAGAGCTATCTCACGGTCAATACCGTCATCTACGACGAAGACATCGCCCTGCTGCACCGCATCGTCGATGCGGCCAAGGAGGCGGGGCTCACGGCCATTATCGCCAGCGACGTGGCCGCCATGACCTATGCCCGCGAGGTGGGGGTCGAGGTGCATCTGTCGACCCAGCTGAATATCTCGAACACCGAGGCGCTGCGCTTCTATGCCCGCTTTGCCGACGTGGTGGTGCTGGCCCGCGAGTTGAATCTGGAGCAGGTCACCCGCATTCACGAGGCCATCGAGCGCGACCACATCGTGGGGCCGGGCGGCGAGCCGGTACGTATCGAGATGTTCTGCCACGGGGCCTTGTGCATGGCCGTTTCGGGCAAGTGCTACCTGAGCCTGCACGAGATGAATGCCTCGGCCAACCGGGGAGCCTGCATGCAGATTTGCCGCCGCTCCTACGAGGTGAGAGACAAGGAGACCGGCAATGAACTCGAGGTGGACAACGCCTATATCATGTCGCCGAAAGATTTGAAAACCATACACTTCCTCAATAAACTCATCGATGCCGGCGTGCGGGTGTTCAAAATCGAGGGGCGTGCCCGCGGTCCCGAATATGTGCGTACCGTCGTCTCGTGTTACAACGAGGCCATCGATGCCTGTCTGGCCGGCGACTTCACCGACGAGAAGATTGCCGACTGGGACCAGCGGCTGGCCACGGTATTCAACCGCGGTTTCTGGAACGGTTATTACCTGGGGCAGCGGTTGGGCGAGTGGACCCACAACTACGGGTCGGCGGCCACCAAGCGCAAGGTCTACATAGGCAAGGGGGTGAAATACTTCTCCAACCTGGGGGTGGCCGAGTTTCTGCTCGAGAGCGGGTCGCTGAGCGTAGGCGACGAGGTGGTCATCACCGGGCCCACGACCGGAGCCCTCTTCCGCAAGGTCGAGGAGATACGGGTCGACTTGAAACCGGTCGAGACCGCCGTAAAGGGCGACCGCTTCTCGATGCGGGTCGACGAGAAGATACGTCCGTCGGACAAATTGTATAAATGGGTAGATAGTTCGGAACTTAAATAGAAATAGTTATGTTCAGGAAACGAGCGATTGCAGCAATCTTGGGAATGGCCTGTGTGGGACAGCTCGCCGCCACGAAACAGGGCGTGCCGGCCTACAACGATTACAAGGCTTTGATAAACAGGGGTATATCTCTCTTCGAAGAGAAGAACTACGTGGGTTGCTCCGATGTGATGCAGGAGGCGCGCCAGGGCGACCTGCCGCGCGAGTTGCGCGAGACGGCCGACTGGTATATCGCGCTGGCCGAGGCCCGCAACCATTCGCCGCAGACGGTAAGTCTGCTGACGGCTTTCCTGCGCGAATACCCCGAGTCGTCGCACACCCTGCAGGCGCGGTTGGCTTTGGCCGACTATTACTACGACCGGCAGGAGTATGCCCGGGCCTTGAAGGCCTACCGCTCGATCAACGTGAGTCTGCTCACCGGCGACGAGGAGGACCGCTGGGGTTACCGCACCGCCTGTTCGCTGTTGAAGACCGGCGAGCCCGCGTCGGCCAAACCGCTCTTTCAGATTCTCATCGGGAAAGATAAATTCAAAACCGGCTCTACCTTCTATCTGGCCTATATCCAGATGAACGAGGGCGACGACCGGGCGGCATTGAGCAACTTTGCCAAGGTCTCGGGCGATGCCCGATACGGCTATTCGGCCCGGCTGCACATGCTGCAAATCTACTTCAAGCAGAAGCGTTTTGCCCAGGTGTTGAGCGAGGGTAAGGAGTTGCTCTTGCACACCACGACCGATGCTGATGCCTATACCGAGTTGCTTCGTCTGTTGGGCGAGAGTACTTACCACGAAGGCAACGACACCTTGGCCGCCGACTACCTCGAGCGCTATCTGCAACGCACTGGCCAGCCGCAACGCTCGGCCCTCTATGCGATGGGTGTGATGGCCTATCGTCAGGGCGACGATGTGCGGGCCATCAACTATCTGGGCCAGGTGACCGCCACCGACGATGCCCTGTCGCAAAATGCCTACCTCTACATCGGGCAGGCTTACCTGCGGGCCGGCGACAAGAACAACGCCCGCATGGCCTTCGAGATGGCCTCGCAGGGCAACTACGACACTCAGGTGCGCGAGACGGCTCTCTACAACTACGCCCTCTGTCTCTACGACCGGTCGGCCTCGCCCTTCGACAATTCGGTGGGGGTGTTCGAGCGTTTCCTCAACGAGTTCCCCGAGTCGCGCTATGCCGACCGCATCAACGACTACCTGGTCGAGGTCTATATGACTACCCGCAACTACCGGTCGGCCTTGGCTTCAATCGAGAAGATACAGCGGCCCGACAGCAAGATACTGGCCGCCAAGCAGCGCATCCTGTTCCAGCTGGGTACCGAGGCGTTTGCCAATACCCGCATCGAGGAGGCCCGGCAGCTTTTCACCCAGGCTATCGGCGTGGGCAACTACGATGCCGACATCCGCGCCAAGGCTTCGTTCTGGCTCGCCGAGTGCCTGTATCGTCAGGAGCAATACGGTGCCGCGGCCCGCAACTACTCGGCATTCCTCTCGGCCTGCAAGGACAAGCGCAGCGAGATGTATGCCCTGGCCTGGTACGACTGGGCCTATTGCCAGTTCAAGCAACACAACTTCGCGCAGGCGCTCGACGGCTTCTCGCGTTACCTCTCGGCACAGACGGGGGCCGACAAGCGCATGGTGGCCGATGCCTATGCCCGTACCGGCGACTGCTACTACTACGCCCGTCGCTATGCCGATGCCGAGCAATATTACGCACAGGCGCAGCAGACCTATCCGGCCGGCGGCGACTACGCCCTCTTCCAGAAGGCATTCATGGCCGGGTTGCAGAAAAATCAGGAGCGTAAAATCGAACTGCTCGACCAGCTCATCGCCCAGTATCCCCGCTCGGGTTATCTGGCCAATGCCTGGTTCGAAAAGGGACAAGCCTATACGATACTCAACCGCAACAACGAGGCCATAGCCAGCTACCGCCAGCTGATGGACAACTATCCCCAGAGCGCGATAGCCCGTAAGGGCGGCCTGCAGCTGGGCATGGTCTACTTCAACAACGGCCAGACCGACGAGTCGGTAGCCGCCTACCAGCAGGTAATCGAGCGCTATCCTACCAGCGAAGAGGCCCGTGTGGCCGTGGCCGACCTCAAGTCGGTCTATGTCGAGAAGGATGCCGTCGATGCCTATGCCACCTACCTCAACCGCGTGGGGCTGGCCGAACAGGCACCCGTGGGCGAACTCGACTCGCTCTCCTACATGGCTGCCGAGCGCACCTACATGACGGGCAAGGGGGCGGCCTCGCTCGAGAAATATCTGCGCAACTACCCGGGTGGGGCCTTTGTGGTGCCGGCCCACTTCTATGTGGCACAGGCTGCCTTTGCCGCCAAGGAGTATGACAAGGCCCTCGCCTCGTTCGACTATGTGGTGACCCACAGTCCCGACGGCGAGTTTGGCGAGGAGTCGTTGGCCCGTAAGTGCGAAATCCTCTATCTGAATGGCCGTTACGACGAGGCTCTCGAAGGTTTCAAGGCCCTTGAGAAGAAGGCCACGACGGCCGAGAACAAGCAGGCGGCCTGGCTGGGCATGCTGCGCATAGCCCGCAACAAGCAGCAGTACGACCTGGTACTCGCTGCCGCCGAAGGTCTGCTGGGCGAGAGCAAGCTGTCGCCCGACCTGCGGCAGGAGGTGCTCTTTGCCCGGGCCGATGCCTGTGCCCACAGCGGGCAGGGCGAGAAGGCTGCCGCCGACTGGCAGGAGCTGGCCCAGGATACGCGGTCGGAGTATGGCGCACAGAGTGCCTACCTGTTGGCTCAATATCAGTTCGACAACAAAGCCCTCAACAATGCCGAGAAGACCCTGAACGCCTTTATCGACAAGGGCACCCCGCACAGCTACTGGCTGGCCCGGGGCTTCCTGCTCATGGCCGACATCTACGAGAAGCGGGGCGAGACCTTCCAGGCCCGGCAGTATCTGCAGAGCCTGCGCAACAACTATCCGGCGAGCGACGACGATATAAGTGCCCGTATCGACGAGCGGCTGGCCCGATTGGGAAAAACGGAGTAGAACGATTCAATACATGTAACTTATGAAACGGTTTTCTTTTTTGACGATACTGATCATTCCCTTCGCCCTGTCGGCACAGCAGGCCGACTCGCTGCGTCGGGAAGTAACCATAGAGAAAGACTTTACGCCCATCGTGCGCGATGCCTCGAAAATCAACACCCTCCCCGAGGTCGAGGCGCCTACGGTCACCCGGCAGTCGATACAGTACAGCGACTGGACGGTTCCGGCTCCGCTCGAGGCCCGCGCCGTGTTGTTGCCGGCCGGCGGTTTCGGCGACCCGGCCCGCGAAAACCTGAAGCGCGGCTATTTCGATTTCGGTCTGGGCAATTACTGGAACATGGTGGGCAATGCCGGCTACCGCATCCTGCAAAGCGAGAAAGACCAGTTGGGCGTGTGGCTGCAACACCGCTCGACCTGCGGCTCGGTAGACTACAACCAGACTCTGCCGGGCTATGAAACCTCGCGTACGATGAGGCAGCTCGAAGAGCGGGTGGTGGCCGACTATCGCCATTCGTTCGAGAAGCTCGACCTGGGTATACGGGGCGGCTATCGGTACGACTCGTTCAACTACTACGGCCTGCGTTTCCCCGGTGTGCAGGGCATCGCCTCGCCCGGGCAGGAGATAAACCGCTTCTTCCTCAAGAGCCGCATCGCCTCCAGCAACCCCGATGCCCAACTGCGCTACTCGGCATCGCTGGCCTACTATCGGTATGGCTACCAGCGGGGCTATCTGCAAGGCGACAAGGGGGCTGCCGAGAATGTGGTGACTGCCGATTTCGCCCTCGTGGCTCCCATCGACCCCAGCAGCGACATAGCACTCGACGGCGCGTTCGACTATGTGGGCTACAACCGGTTGCCGTCGGCATCGGGCTATGGCATGCTGTCGCTCAATCCGCGGTATAGCTGGCACAACGACCGGGTGTCGCTCTCGGCCGGTGTGAAGGCCGACATCTCGTTCAACAACGGCACCATCTTCCGCTTTGCCCCCGATGTGCGTTTCGACTGGACCATCGTGCCCGACCTGCAGTTCTACACCCTACTCACCGGAGGCAAGCAACTGAATACCTGGCATCGGGTATCGGCCCGTACGCTCTACTTCAATCCCTCGGCCGTGGTCGACAACAGCTATACTCCGCTCGATGCCCGGCTGGGGCTGCGGGTCAACGCCCTGCGCGGCTTCTCGATAGGTATTTCGGGCGGCTACGAAATCGGTAAGAATGTTCTTTTCCTCGAGCCCGAACAGACCGTGAACGGCCAGTTTACCGGCGTGTCGCGCTTCTGGGGTATCGATGCCTATGCCTGGAAAGCCGGTCTCGACCTCTCGTATCGCTACGGTACCCTGTGGGAGGCTTCGGCCCGGGTCGACTATTGCCGCTGGACCACCACGGGCGGCGGTCAGGTGGTATCGTATGATCGGCCGCAATGGCAAGGCGGGGTGAATGTGCGTTACAATCCGCTCGCTGAACTCTCGCTCGAGGCGGGTTACGACTTTGCCGCCGTGCGCAAATACGGCGTGCTGGGCGCCATCCCCGACATGCACCTCGTGCATGTGAAAGCCTCGTATGCCTTCACCTCCTGGTTCTCGCTTTATGGTCTCACCGACAATCTGTTGAACCGTAAATACGACATCGCCTACGGTATGCCGGCTCAGGGAATCAGTTTCATGTTCGGAGTCGATTTCAAATTCTGATTCCCGCTCTCTGCGGTACCTTTGTCTCCGATACTCGGGCTATACATTATTTAATAAAAAAGTAGAAAAAAAGGCTGTTTTACAATTCGATTTCCTATTTTTGCGCAAAATTTGAACGAAAGTTGCGTGTATGGCGAAGAATTTGGTAATAGTAGAGTCTCCGGCAAAGGCTAAAACAATAGAGAAGTTTCTGGGAAAGGACTACGAGGTCCTCTCGAGCTATGGTCACATTCGGGATCTGAAGAAAAAAGATTTCAGCATAGATATCAACGACCATTATAAACCTATTTACGAGATACCTGCCGACAAGAAGCAGGTGGTCGACACCCTCAAGGCCGAGGCCGCCAAGGCCGATATGGTGTGGCTGGCTTCCGATGAGGACCGCGAGGGAGAGGCTATTGCCTGGCACCTGTTCGAGGTGCTGAAGCTGAAGCCCGAGAAGACCAAGCGTATCGTGTTTCACGAGATTACCAAAGATGCCATTCTGCATGCCATAGCCAATCCGCGCGATATAGACATGCACCGGGTCGATGCCCAGCAGGCACGCCGGGTGCTCGACCGCATCGTGGGCTTCGAGCTCTCGCCGGTGCTGTGGAAAAAGGTGAAACCGGCACTTTCGGCCGGTCGGGTGCAGTCGGTAGCCGTGCGGCTGATTGTGGAGCGCGAGCGCGAAATCGCCGCCTTCAAGCCCGAGGCTGCCTATCGGGTAGTGGGCGAGTTTGTCCTGCCCGGCGGTGAGGTGCTGAAGGCCGAGTTGAACCAGCGGCTCAAGACCGAAGCCGAGGCGATGGCTCTGCTCGAGGCCTGCAAGACGGCCGCTTTCTCGATTGGCGATGTGACGGTGAAACCCGCCCGCAAGTCGCCCGCGGCCCCCTTTACCACCTCGACTCTGCAACAGGAGGCGGCCCGCAAACTGGGATTCTCGGTGGCCCAAACTATGATGGTGGCCCAGCGGTTGTACGAGGCCGGACACATTACCTACATGCGTACCGACTCGGTCAACCTCTCGTCGCTCGCCCTCAATACGACCAAAGACGAAATCATCAAAACGCTGGGTGAGAAATATCTCCACACCCGCAACTACCATACCCACACCAAGGGGGCACAGGAGGCTCACGAGGCTATCCGCCCCACCTACATCAGTCACCGCGAAATCAACTCGTCGTCGCAGGAGAAGCGGTTGTACGAATTGATTTGGAAACGTACCATCGCCTCGCAGATGAGCGACGCCGAGCTGGAGAAGACCACGGCGACCATCACCATATCGGGGCGCAAGGAGTATTTCGTAGCCGTAGGCGAGGTGCTGAAATTCGACGGTTTCCTGAAGGTGTACATGGAGTCGACCGACGACGAAGGCGATGCCGAGAGCAACGACAAGATGCTGCCCCCCCTGACCCGAGGCGAGGCGCTGACCCTCTCGACCGCTACCGCCACCGAGCGATTCTCGCAGGCTCCCGCCCGCTACACCGAGGCCAGTCTGGTACGCAAGCTCGAGGAGCTGGGTATCGGCCGTCCGTCGACCTATGCGCCCACCATCTCGACCATCCAGCAACGCGAGTATGTCGAGAAGGGCGACCGCAAAGGGACCGAGCGCAAGTACCACCTGCTTACGCTGAGCAAGGGCAATATCCGTGCGGTCGAGAAGAGCGAGATTACCGGCGCCGATAAGGGCAAGTTGTTGCCTACCGACATCGGTGTGGTGGTGACCGACTTCCTCACCGAATACTTCCCCGAGATTCTCAACTATAATTTCACGGCCAACGTCGAGCAACAGTTCGACGACATTGCCGAGGGCAAGACCGTGTGGAGCGACGAGATAGACCACTTCTACAAACTGTTCCACCCCGTGGTCGAGAGTGCCATGGCGCTGCGTCTGGAGCACAAGGTGGGCGAGCGTGTGCTGGGTACCGACCCGAAGAGCGGCCGCCCCGTGTCGGTGAAGATAGGCCGCTTCGGGCCGCTGGTACAGATAGGTACCCCCGATGACGAGGAGAAGCCCCTGTTTGCCTCGCTGCTCAAGGGTCAGTCGATGAGCACCATCACCCTCGACGAAGCCTTGAAACTCTTCGAGCTGCCCCGTACGCTGGGCGACTACGAGGGCAAGACGGTGGTGGTAGGTATCGGTCGCTTCGGTCCCTATATCCGGCACGACGGCAAGTATGTGTCGTTGCCCAAGGAGTACACCCCGCAGGGCGTGACGCTCGACGAGGCCATTGCCCTGATCGAGCACAAGCGCGAGGAGGAGAAGCAGCGCTTCATCAAGAAGTTCGACGAAGACCCCGAGCTCGAGTTGTTGAACGGACGCTTCGGCCCCTACATCGCCTACAAGAAAAAGAATTACAAACTGCCCAAGGGCACCGAGCCCGCCTCGCTCTCTTTTGCCGACTGCATGAAGATTATCGAGGAGGCCGACAAGGCACCGGCCAAGAAGAAACCGGTCCGCAAGAAATCGACGAAATAAGAGGCGGTTTATCCTATTGCAGCGAACGCTTTGTCCCCAACCGGGGAGCAAAGCGTTTGTCTTTTTTTGAGCACTCTTTTTGAGAATACGAGGTACCCTGTGGCAGGCCCGGCCGACGGGGTGTCGCACAATTTGCCGCAGAGATGAGGTAAATTTCGAAAGGTGTGCTTATTTTTGGAAAAGATAAAACAGAGCGTGTATGGCAAAGGAGCTTTTCAATCGATATGTGTGGCTTATCGACCTGCTGCAACGCTACGGCCGCCTCACCCGTCGAGAGATCGACGAGTTGTGGATGCGAAGCGAATACTCCGAGGGGAAGCCGATGGCGCGGCGTACCTTTATGAATTACCGGCAGGCGATACAGGAGATGTTCGACGTGAATATCGAGTGCGACCCCTCGACCTACGAATACTACATCGAAGACCCCGAGGCCCTCGAGGGTAACGGTGCCCGGGTGTGGGCGCTCAATACCCTCTCGGTCAACACCCTGCTCAACGAGAGCCAGGAGCTGCGCGACCGCATCGTGCTGGAGAATATCCCTTCGGGACAGAAGTTCCTGCGCCAGGTCTTCGAGGCGATGAAGGAGAGCCGCATGGTGTGGCTCTCGTACCATTCGTTCCGCCGGATTACGGGGTCGCGCACGCTGGTGGCCCCCTACTTTGTGAAGCTCTTCAGGCAGCGGTGGTATGTGGTGGGCCTCCCGGCAGGAGAGCGCAGAATCAAGACCTATGCGTTGGACCGCGTGACCTCACTCGAGTTGAGCGACCGCACCTTTGTCTATCCCGAGGGGTTCGAGCCGGCCGACTATTTCAAGGATTGTTTCGGCATTACTTACGACGAGCAGCTGGCCGAGGAGGTGGTGTTGCGGGTCTCGGCCCTCCAGGCCAACTACCTGCGCACGCTGCCGTTGCACGAGAGCCAGGTCGAGAGCGAGCGCGGCGACAGCCATTCGGTTTTCCGCTACCGGTTGAAGATTACCCCCGACCTGGTGCAGGAGCTCTATGCCCTGAGTTTCTGGCAAGCCGAGGTGTTGGCTCCGCAGTCGTTGCGCGAGGCGGTGGCAGCGCGGTTGGCCGAGAGTCTGGCCGGTTATCGGGGTCCGTTGTCACAGCGTTGAGCCACGTGGCTCAATCGCCGGTATAGACCGCCTTCATCGAGCCCAGCGCCAGTTTGCCCTCCACCTTCAGGGGGATGCGCCGCGAGTCGGTGCTGATCCAGGCCGAGATGTTGTCGCTCGTCTTTTTGCCCGAAGTATCGTAGAATCGGAACCGCACCTTGAAGGTGCTGTACTCCTTTTTGTTCTGTTTGAGAATCTCCTGCCCCAGATATTCGATGTCGAGGTATTCGAGGCTTTTTCCCGAGAAGATTTTGGTCTTGTATAGCTGGTTCATGGTCATGGCCCTGAAGTCGAAGGCCCGAATCACATAGAAGATGCTGAGCATGTCGTAGACGATGCCCGGCTCGGTGAGGGTGTAATCCTCGATGGCATTCCGCTTGGGTCGGTAGAGCCGTATCTTCCCCGTGGTAGCCGATTCGGTATGGGAGTAGTGCACCTCGTCTTTGCGGTAGGTACCGCCCTCGTCGGCGAGCTTGGCATAGTAGATGGGCAGCAGGTTGCTGTTGCGGCGCATGTCGGCTACGAGGGTGTCGCGCACCCGGAAGATGTTGTCGGCAAAAGGCAGCGTGCGCGCCGTCATCACCGAGTGGTAGCTGTTGGGGCGGACGGTCAGCTGCAAGGTAGCCGTGGCGGCCCGTTTCCAGAGAAACCCCAGTTGGTAGATGATGTCGTAAGTGAGGTTCTCGGGTTGCACTCCCGGTAAGGTTTGTGCCTGGGAACTCGTGACCGACAGCAGGCTGCCGGCGAGGAGAGCGAGTGTCAGCACGGCGAGGCGTGCCTTTGCAACGATAGACGTATGACTCTGGGTACACATGGCCTTGTAAGAGTTAAGCAGGTCAGTAACTTCGTTTCTTCTCCTTGGGTTTGTTTTTCTTGATTTTGTCGGGCTTCTGTCGGTCGACGGGGGTGGCGTATATGTCCCACTCCTGTTCGATGTCCCAGTTGGCCTTCAGTTCCAGCTCCTGGGGGTAGTACGACACCTCTTCGGGCTGTCGCTTCTCGGCATAGTTGCCGGTATCGTATTTGCCGTTCCCGTTGCTGTCGATGTAGAGTCGGGCATAGTAGGTGCCCGGGTTCATGTACATGAATTCGGCCCCTCCGTTGACGACAGGAGCCGACCTCACCGGTTTGTCGCCCGAGTCGAGAATCTCGACGATGGCCGAGTCGGTAACTCCGGTGATGGCAAGGTAGAGGTTGGCATAGTCTTCGAGAGCCTTCACCTTGAATTCTTGCGTGTAGTCGTCGGTGAAAAGCCCGTAGATATTGGTGAAGGCGGTCGAGTCCATCACCACGCGGTAAGCCTCGCCTGGCGTCCACTTGTAGGAGAGGGTATAGTCGCGTATGGCTATCGAGTCCTGCTGGAAGGTGACAAGCGAGTCGGCTACGGGAATCCACAGCGTATCGCGTTTCTGCTCGAGGTGAATCTTGCCCCGGTCGTAACTCTGCAGCGGTTCGGCAAAGGAGAATCGCAGCGGGCGGTACAGGTCGAGCGAGCCGCTCGTCTTGGAGCTCATCTGCAGGAATTCGATTTTGGGAGCCTCGATCGAGTCGCCCTCCTCTTTCTTCTTCTCCTTTTTCTTGGGGGTCTTGTATCGCTTCATGATGAACTTGAGCGTGTCGTTGTAGAGCGACAGTTCCCGGAGCGAGTCGGTGCGCAGGTACTCGGCAGCAAAGAGCAGGGTATCCATGTTGTAGATGGTCGAGTCCTTAATCCAGTATTGCAGGCTGTCGTTGTGGGGCGACCGCTCGAGAATGGCCCAGTCGTCGCTCTCGAAGTTGAGCGGCTTCAGACGGGGCAGCGAGTCGGCCGGAGCCTTGAAGTAGATATTGAGCCGGCGGCGGTCGGTGCGCTCGGTCTTGTCGAGGTATTGCGATTGAAACCCCTCGTTGAACGAGGTGAGCAGAATGTCGTTGGGGTAGAAGTGGGTGTGGTTGTACTCGATGATGGTGTCGATGGTGACACTGTCCTTCCACAGGGTATCGACATGCAGCTTGACATCGGCCGTAGGCACGACGATGGAGTCGAAGAAGGCAATCTCTTCCGACGGGTTGTCGAACTTGTAGTCGCGGTTGAGGTCCTTGAGGGCGAAGAGCCGATATTTGCCCGGGGCCACGTTGCGTATGGTGAAGTGCCCCAGTTCGTCGGAACTGGCGATTCGCTCCAGCGGCAGCTTCTGGAAGGCCGAGTCGTCGAGGTTGCTGTGCAATCCTACCAGCATGCCGGTCACCGGCTCCAGGTCGCTGGCATTGAGCAGGATGCCCGACACCTGCAGCGAGTCGATGGTGGGGCCTGTCGAGAAGGAGTAGGCAAAGCTGTAGAGCGGGTTCTTCTCGTTGTTGTCGACAATCGAGTTTGAGAAGTCGATGGTATAGGTGGTGTTGGGCAGCAACGAGTCTTTGAGCTCTACGGTCACCTTGCGCCCCAGGGCCCGGATTTCGGGCATGTCCTTTTGCGGGGGCGATACAATCACCTTTTCGCCCGGGCTTTCGACCTGGATGATTTCGTCGAATTCGATTTCGACCCGCTGTTTCGACACGTTCAGCGCGCCGGGAGCCGGGGTGCTCTTGACGAATACCGGCGGGGTCTCGTCGCGGGGCCCTCCTCCGGGGCGCGACATGTTGGCACAGGAGTATATCGACAGCACCAGCACCAGAGCGGCGGCAAACCGATAGGCGGTCGTGGGGGAAATAGGTCGTTTCAAATTCATTGTCAACGGTTTTGAATATCAAAGATAGTACAAAAAAATGATAGGGCCCAATTCCGGCCGGTACAGACCGGTAGCGGGTACTCTCGATTCGGGTACAAAGATAGCATCCCCACCGCTATGCCGCAAGAAGATAGAACCCTTTCCCGAGGGGCGGAGGACTGTTGGTGCACCCTTATGCAAAGATATAACAAAAAGCGCGACCACATTCTTCTTTTCGATTATTCGGCAAAAAGAGCGTTAATAATAAATAAATCGAATAATTTTGGGCATCTGTGAAAAAATAATATATCTTTGCACCTTGATAAAAATACGAAATTCAATTAAATCAAAAAAAATAAAGTACTAATCACATGCAAAACAAAGGATTTATTAGAGTCATTGCGGTTTTGCTTACACTTATCTGCTTGTTCTACATTTCGTTTTCGGTTGTAACCGCTGTTTACAACAACAAAGCGAAAGAGTATGCCGCCGGCGATGAGGCGAAGTATAAACATTATATCGACTCTATCTCTACGGAAAAGGTGTATTGGTGGTATTATACGTATCAGCAATGCCGTGAAATGGAAATAGGTTTGGGCCTCGACTTGAAAGGCGGTATGAATGTAATGCTGCAAATTTCGGTGGCCGATGTGCTCAAATCGTTGTCGAATAACAACCCCGACCCCAATTTCAATGCGGCTATTGCTGCCGCACAGGCTGCACAAGCCGGGAACAACGATTTTATCGCTTCGTTCTACGACGAATACAGAAAAATCGATCCCAATGTGCGCCTCTCGGCTATCTTCAGCACCTTCCAGTTGAAAGACAAGATTACGCCGAAGTCGACCAACGAAGAGGTAATAGCCGTTTTGCGCAACGAATTGAACAGTGCGGTAGACAACTCGTATAATGTATTGCGCACGCGTATCGACGGCTTCGGTGTGGTTGCTCCCAATATCCAAAAGTTGGAGAAAGACGGTCTTATCTCGATAGAATTGCCGGGTATCAAAGAGCCCGAACGTGTGAGAAAATTGTTGCAAGGTAGCGCAAACCTCGAGTTTTGGGAAACTTATAAGCTCGACCAGCTCATTGCCAAACTCGATGCTGTAAACAACGCTCTGGCTGCTGCCAATGCCAGCCAGGCTACCGACTCGGTAGCTGCCGAGGCTCCCGTTACCGAACCTGCACCGGCTGCAACCGACACGACGGCTACTGCCGCTGCCGCTACGGGCGACAGCACCGCTCAGTCGCTGAAAGCCAAACTGCAGAAAGAGGAGTCGGATGCCGAAATGATGGCTCGTTTCCGCAAACAGAATCCGTTGCTTTCGCTGATGAACTATACACAAGCCTACGGCGGTTCGCCGGTAATCGGTATTGTGAACAAAAACGATACGGCTGCCGTAAACAGCATGTTGTCGAGCAAGATTGCCCGCGACATCCTGCCCAGCGACCTTATCCTGCGCTGGACGGTGAAACCCATCGACGAGAAACAAACCATGTATGAACTCGTTGCCCTTAAAGCCGGTAAAGGAGGAAAAGCTCCTCTGGGCGGCGACGTGATTACCGATGCTCGCGACGATTTCGACAAGATTAAAGGCTCGGTAGTGAGCATGACCATGAATGCCGAGGGTGCCAAGACGTGGGAGAAACTGACCCGCGACAACATCGGCAACGCCATCGCTATCGTGCTCGACAATCAAGTATATTCGTTCCCCAATGTACATGGTGCCATCACGGGTGGTAGCTCGGAGATTACGGGCGGATTCTCGCCCGAAGAGGCCAAAGACTTGGCCAATGTGCTCAAATCGGGTAAGATGGCAGCTTCTGTAACGATTGTACAAGAAGACATCATCGGTCCTTCGCTGGGCCAGGAGGCTATTCAAAACGGATTGATTTCGTTCTTGGTCGCTTTGGTGCTGCTGATGGCCTATTTGATTATCATGTACGGCTGGACGCCGGGCCTTATTGCCAGCTTCGGTGTGATATGCAACCTTTTCTTCACTGTGGGTATTCTTGCCTCGCTGCAAGCCGTGCTCACCCTTTCGGGTATTGCCGGTATCGTGTTGTCTTTGGCTATGGCGGTCGATGCCAACGTGCTGATTTTCGAGCGTACCAAAGAAGAATTGCGTGCGGGTAAGAATATGAAATCGGCGGTTGCCGATGGTTACAAGAATGCATTCTCGGCAATCTTCGACTCGAACTTGACCTCTATCATCACGGGTGTGATTCTGCTGATTTATGGAACGGGTCCCATCTTGGGCTTTGCCACAACCTTGATTATCGGTATCGCTACTTCGTTCTTTACGGCTATCTTTATCACCCGTCTCATTTTCGAGGCTGGTCTGAACCGCGGGAAATTCAATAATATGACTTTCACTACGGCTATTTCGCGTAATTTCCTCACCGATACCCACATCAATTTCGTAGGGTTGCGCAAGATAGGTTATATCTGCATTCTGGCCGTAATAGCCGTGTTTGTCGTTTCGTTCTTCACTCGTGGAATGAATCAAGGTATCGATTTCTCGGGAGGCCGTAACTACGTGGTTCGATTTGAACAACCGGTAAGCCCGCTCGAAATCGAAAATATGCTTGAGCCTTCGTTCGAAGGACATTCGTTGTCGGTAATCACCATCACGAGCAGCAATCAAGTGCGTATCTCGACCAATTACCGTATTGCCGATAACGGCGAGGAGGTTGACCGTGAAATCGAAACAAAACTCTACGAGGGAATGAAGAGCCTGCTGGGCGATACTACCTATGAAGAGTTTTCCAAGAATATGATTCAGAGCCGCCAGAAGGTAGGCCCGACTATTGCCGACGATATTAAGGTGGGAGCCTATTGGGCAGTCTTTTTCTCGTTGATTGCGATGGCTCTGTATATCTTGCTCCGATTCCGCAACATCGCGTTCAGTGCGGGTACGCTGGTTTCGGTAGCCTTTACCACTTTCTCGGTAGTGGGCTTGTACTCGCTGCTTTATGGAGTTTTGCCCTTCTCGATGGAGATCGATCAGAACTTTGTCGCTGCGGTATTGACGGTTATCGGTTACTCGGTGAACGATACGGTGGTAATCTTCGACCGTATTCGCGAGGAAAAAACGCTCTATCCCAAGCGCGATTTGGTAACGTCGATTAATAGCGCCTTGAACAGTACGTTGCCTCGTACAATCAATACGGGACAAAGTACGATTATCGTGCTGCTGTGTATCCTCTTGTTGGGTGCTGAGTCGGTTCGTAGCTTTGCATTTGCCATGCTGTTCGGTGTAATCATCGGTACGTTCTCGACCTTGTTCGTGGCTACGCCTATCGCTTACGAAATCCAACGCCGCAGCATTGCCAAGAAGGCCGCCAAAGAGGCTGCCGCTGCCAAATAAAGCAGGCGCTTAAGCATAAGAAAAAAGGGATCCGAGTTTTCGGATTCCTTTTTTTTGTCACCTTGGGTGGCAAGTCATTGTCTGTGGCAGGGGCCGGGGCTGGCAGTCACAACAAAAGGGGCTGAACCGAGAAGTGTATCCGGTTCAGCCCCTTTTGTACCCCCGCCGAGAATCGAACTCGGATTTAAAGTTTAGGAAACTTCCGTTCTATCCGTTGAACTACAAGGGCATTCAGCCGACAAAAGTAGTATAAAAATTTATATCCGTCAACCCTTTGGGCCGATTAGTCGAAGAGGGCTTTCAATATTTCGGGCGAGTGCAGCTCGTCGATGCCGGGCTGGTGCAGGCGGTAGTAGGTGAGTATGCGGTCGAGCACGGCGTTGCGTTCGCCCCGGTTGAAGCGAAAGTGGCGCAGGTTGTTGAAATCCATGCGGGTGAGCTGCGCGAAAATTTCGGCCTCGCGGGGCTCGAGCGTATAGGCATGTAGCGGGCGGCTGGGGGTGAATATGCCGTTGAGCATGTCGAAGTAGTAGCCCGGGTGGTAGCTCTCCATGTTGGGACTGAAGCCGAGAAATCCGCACAGTTGCAGCAGGAAGCAGAGGTGAAAGTTGGCTTTGCCCTCGTCGATGAGATTGAGCACCTGGATAGCCTGGGCAATGAAGGCGAAGAGCTGCGGGTTGGGCTCGGGCATCTTGAGGGTCTGGCCCAGCATCTCGGCCAGGAACAGCGTCTCGGCATTCTTCACCGGGTCGGTATAGATGTTTTGCAGGGGGAGCATGGTGCGGGCCTCGACAATCTTTTGCAACTCGCGGGTGTTGCGATGGTCGATGTCGAGTTCGAGAATCGAGAAAGGCATGAAGAGCGGGCGGTACATGCGGGCTTTCCGGCCGTTGCCCTGAGGGAAGAGAAAAGCCATGCGACCATACTCACGCGTGTAGAGGTGAGCCACCGCTACCTTGTCGTTGTAGGGGATAATATGCAGAACGATACCTAAGGTTTTTTCGAGCATTCGCGTAATAAGTTTAGTGCAAAAATAACTTTTTTTGAGCAAAAGGGAAGAGCCTCTAAGCGACTGTTTTAACAAGAGTTTTAAGTGGGAAAATGATAAAAGAGCCTCACAGCAAAGGGGCCTCTGGAATATGAGGTTATATTTGTACTATCATGTAAAAAAAAGGTATGGAACGGTTGGAAGTTTTTGATTACTCGAATGTGCTTATTGCGAGTTATTTTACCGATAACCGGGGGTGTGCCCACGAGAATCGAGATCATACGCTCATCTATTTATGCTCGGGTGAGCTGGAGATTGAGGAGCGGGGCCGACGTACCGTGCTGCGTGCGGGCGATTGTGCATTTATGCGGCGCGATAACCGCATGTGGTTGCAAAAGCGCATTGTAGGCGACAAGCCTTATCACTCGATTGCTTTGAAATTTTCGAAGGCATTTCTCCGGGAGTTTTATCAGCAACGGCTCGACCCGAGGGAGATTCCTGCCGAGAGTCGCCGGGAGAGAGTGAGTCTGTGGATATTGCCACGCGACCGGGCCGATGTGCGCTCGTTGTTCGAGTCGGTGATTCCCTATTTCGAATCGGGGGAGAAACCCTCCGAGGAGATACTGAAACTGAAAATGGTCGAAGGGGTGTATGTGTTGTTGCATACCGACAGCAGTCTGTACGCCTCGTTGTTCGATTTTGTGGAGCCGTGGAAGATCGATATTCTCGATTATCTCAACGAGAACTACATGTTCGACCTTTCGTTGAGCGAAATTGCCGGTTATACAGGGCGTAGCCTCGCTACGTTCAAGCGCGATTTTGCCAAAGTGAGCGACCTTACTCCCCAAAAGTGGATTATCCGGCGGCGACTGGCTGCCGCTCACGACCTGATCAAGAGCGGGCACCATCGCATTACCGATGTTTGCTACGAGGTGGGGTTCAAGAATCTGGCCCATTTCTCGCGAGCTTATAAAGAGGTTTACGGAGTTCCGCCATCGGCAAAATGAGCTTCTGGGTAAAGTAGATTGAGCCCCGCAACAAACCCGTTGCGGGGCTCAATCTTTATCTTTGCCTTATAAACAATCAACTACAAGTATGGAAACTATGCAAGGAAAAGTCGCTTTGGTTACCGGGGCAGCGACCGGTATAGGGTTGGCTTGCGCCGAGGCTTTTGCCCGGGCTGGAGCTACCGTAGTGATGGCCGATATTAACAAGCCGACAGACCAGGCAGCCCGGCTGGTGCAAGCGGGGTACGCGGCCGTACCCTACCGCTGTGATGTCTCCGATACGAAGGCTGTAGAAGAGATGATAGGTTGGATAGTGGCCACCTATGGCCGGTTGGATGCCGCGCACAACAATGCCGGCATACAGACCCCGCAACGGCCCATGGCCGAGATTACCGACGAGGAGTTTGACCGCACGGTGGCCGTCGATCTGAAGGGGGTATGGAACTGCATGCGTTACGAGATACGCCAGATGCTCAGGCAGGGCGGTGGTGCCATTGTCAACACCTCGTCGCAAGGCGGAGTCACGGGCTTCCCCGGGCAGGCTGCCTACATAGCCTGCAAGCATGCGGTCATCGGTCTCACACGTACGGCCGCTATCGACTATGCCGCCCAGGGAATACGCATCAATGCCGTGTGCCCGGGTGTGATACGAACCCCGATGGCCGAAGAGTTGCTTCGGCGAAATCCCGATTTGGAACAAGAGCTGGTGCGCGATATTCCGGCCGGCCGCATGGGGCGTCCCGACGAGATTGCCCACGCTGTGCTGTGGCTGTGCTCCGACGATGCCAGTTTTGTAGACGGCCACGCTTTGTTGGTCGATGGTGCATTTTCGATTCATTGAGAGAGGTAAACATGAAAGAAGAGAATCGAACAGGAGCAATAAGCCGCCGGTCTTTTTTCAAGCGGGCGGCTGCGGTCGGAGCCGCACTGGCTCTGCCTTCGGGAATAGAACGCGTTTGGGCCGGGGAGTCGCCGGCTGTCGATAAACCGCAGGCCGATCAACCGGTAGGGGAGGCAGCTACGATTGCCACCCGCCGGGTATTGGGCAGCGGAGCGGCAGCCCTGGAGGTATCGGCTCTCGGGTTCGGGGTGATGGGCATGACCTATAATCGCAGTCAGCACCCCGGGAAAAGGGAGTGTATGGCTCTGCTGCATGAGGCTGTGGAGCGTGGGGTAACTCTCTTCGATACGGCCATTATCTACGGACCGCTGACCAATGAGCGGTTGGCGGGCGAGGCGCTGGCCGCCTTTCGCGACCGCATTTGTGTGACGACGAAGTTCGGCCACGAGGTGATTGACGGGAAAGCGACCGGTCGGCAAGACAGCCGCCCGGCTACGATTCGTCGTTATTGCGAGGAGTCGCTGCGCCGGTTGCGCATCGACTGCATCCCCCTCTTTTACCAGCATCGATTCGACCCGCAGGTACCCATCGAAGAGGTAGCCGGCACGTTGGGCGATTTGATTCGCGAGGGCAAGGTGCGTTGTTGGGGGTTGTGCGAGGTGAGTGCCGAGACTATCCGCAAGGCTCACGCCGTGCAGCCGCTCACGGCGATACAGAGCGAATATCACCTCATGCACCGGGCTGTCGAGGAGAGCGGCGTACTCGACACCTGTCGGGAGTTGGGCATCGGCTTTGTGCCGTACAGTCCGCTGAACCGGGGCTTTCTGGGTGGTTGCATCAACGAATATACCGCCTTCGACCCGAATAACGACAACCGTCCCACGCTGCCACGATTCCAGCCCGAAGCCATCAGAGCCAATCTGCGCATCGTGAATGTGCTGCAAGAGTTCGGCCGCACCCGGGGTATGACCTCGGCCCAGGTGGCGCTGGGCTGGCTGTTGCAAAAGGCCCCGTGGATAGTCCCTATCCCGGGCACCACGAAGCTGTCGCATCTGGAGGAGAACCTGCGAACCCTCTCGTTTGAGTTGCCGGCAGCCGACTGGCGGGCACTCGAAGCGGCTGTGGCCGAGATTCCTGTCGTGGGCGACCGATACAATGCCGAACAACAGCGTCAGGTAGGTTTTTGAGTCGGTGAATCAATATCCCGATAATCGGTTTCAAGAGGTCCCCTCGTCCCGTATCGAGTTGAACAGGGGTTATATCGAGGGGCGAGGGCGACCCGAAATCGAGTAGTAAAAGGGGGTAAATGAAAGATTTTTAGGGAAAAATTTTGCCAATTCAAAAAACCGCTCTATATTTGCACTCGCATTTGGAAAGGGCGCCTTACTTTTTACATCTAAGGCGCATTTTTATCAAGGGCCCATTCGTCTATCGGCTAGGACGCAAGATTTTCATTCTTGAAAGAGGAGTTCGATTCTCCTATGGGCTACGAATATAAAAATAAAATAATTAGGAGACTATTGAGATGGCAAATCATAAATCGTCGGAAAAAAGAATCAGACAAACACAAGTGAGAAATTTGCGTAACCGTTACTACGCAAAAACTGCTCGTAACGCCGTTCGTAAATTGCGTGCTACTACTGTAAAAGAAGAGGCCGCCGCTTTGTATGTAAAAGTGAGCTCGATGTTGGACAAGCTGGCTAAGAAAAATGTAATCCACAAAAACAAAGCCGCTAACCTGAAATCGAAATTGGCTCTCCACGTCAACAAATTGTAATTTCGTAGAGATTGAAAATCGGCAGGGACCCCCCCGCCGGTGATAGGTACGGCCCATTCGTCTATCGGCTAGGACGCAAGA
>OJNR01000669.1_pt1 | contig 21797 bp, 15 predicted proteins | sample 1597901 | NCBI WGS metagenome assembly OJNR01 (sample SAMN01915223, study PRJEB22387) | human gut metagenome | isolation source: stool | host: Homo sapiens | place: USA | reverse complement strand
GTATCGCCCGAGGTGGCGACCAGCACATTGACCTGCCGTTTCTCCTGTCGGTTGAAGTAGCCGAGCAGACGTGCCATGAAGCGGGCCCCCACATCCTTGAAGGCCAGCGTGGGGCCGTGGAAGAGCTCCAGGCTGTACCGGTTGTCGGCCACCCGCACCAGGGGAATATCGAAGTTGAGGGCGTCGAATACGATCTCTTGCAGCTTGTCGGCCTCGACATCCTCGCCGAAGAAGGCTTCGGCCACCACAAACGAGATTTCGCGAAGCGTCATCTCCTTCATGTTTTGGTAAAAGGCCGGGGGAAACCGGCGAATCACCTCGGGCATGAAGAGCCCTTTATCGGCAGCCAGTCCCCTGACCACGGCATCGTGGAGAGAGACCGGCGAAGTTTTTTTGTTGGTACTGTAATATAGCATAGTGTCTTTCTCTTACTTTTCCTGTGTCATATCCGAGGAGAAAAGAGGATTGAAATTCTCTTGCCTCCGATACAAAGGTAAAATTTTTTTTGAGAACAGAGTCTTAAAAGATTCTCTTTTTATACCCGACATGCGGCGTTAATTCTTGAAAATCGCCAACAAATGTTTCCTTTCTTTATACAAAAAGCATTTACGTATTTATTAACTACCAAAATCTATACGTATCTTTGCCTATACCTATAATACTAAATTTGACTTATTTCCAAAAACCGTCATGAATCTACTTCGAAAAATCTATTATGCCCTTTCCCCCCAAATGCGCTTCCTGGCCCGGCGTATATACTATTTCCCCATAGACTGCTTCGATGGGATTACTGGCAAAAGAGACCGGCTCACTCCGCCCAAAGGACTGATATTCATCGGATCGGGCGATTTTCGCGAACAGGGTGAACGATTGCTCGGCATCTTGCGACAGTATGGAGCTGTCACTCCTCAAAGTCATATTCTCGATGTAGGCTGCGGCATTGGACGACTGGCTGTACCACTCACCCGCTTTCTCGACAGCAGTGGCCGGTACGACGGTTTCGACATTGTGAAAAAAGGAATCGACTGGTGCAACAAGCATATTGCCCCCAACTGTCCCAACTTCCACTTTCTGCACGTCGACCTGAAAAACGACCTGTACAATCTGGCTACCGAGCAGAAAGCCAGCCAGTTTATCTTCCCCTATCCCGACAATGCCTACGACTGTGTCGTACTCACTTCGGTATTTACCCACATGCTGCCCGCCGATGTCAACAATTACCTTGCTCAGATTGAGAGAGTGCTAACCCCTGGAGGCAAGTGCGTGGCCACCTTCTTCCTCATCAACGATGCCATCGGGCAGCAGATGAAGAGCGGAAAATCCTACTTCAATTTTTCCCACCAGCATGAGGGATATGCTTTGCTCGACGAGAAAGTACGAGAGGCCAACATTGCCTTCGACGAGACTTATCTCAAACAGATGATTACAGACAACCATCTGAACTTAAGCGGCATTTACTACGGCAGCTGGTCGGGAACCGTAGAGACTTCGCCCGACTTTCAGGATCTGCTGGTCATCGAAAAACCGGTTTAGGGTGACCATCTGCCTACGAATGGCTAAAACCGAGATATATTCACATCGACAACAGACAACTGCGCCGCGGCTTTTTTCAAAAGAACCCGCGGCGCAGTTGTTTTTTGGCAAGGATTGATTTTGTTTTGTCGGGATAGCCCAACGGACTACTCTCCCGAATCGGGCGCCGCAAAAAGAGCACGGATAAACGCATCGCCCGACAACGAGCCATAACGGCCATCCACCACGCTCTCCTCGTTATATATCTGCACGGCATCGGGAGTTTCACCCGGTTTATAAATGACGAACGGCACGGGAACCGCCGTGTGGGTGCGCACCCGGCAAGGCGTGGGATGGTCGGGCAAGAGGGCGATGGCTACCGGCTCGTCCATGCGGGCAACAGCCTCGATAAGCGGTTTCAGCACGCGGTGGTCGAGATACTCGACCGTGCGGAGCTTCAGCGCCACATCGCCTTCGTGGCCTGCCTCGTCGCTGGCCTCGATATGCAAATATACAAAATCGTGTGCATATAACGCATCGATTGCGGCCTGAACTTTTCCTTCATAATTGGTATTGTAGAGTCCCGTGGCTCCCTCGACCTCGACGGGCTGCAAACCGGCATAGACGCCGATACCCCGGATGAGGTCGACGGCCGAGATGACCACCCCGCTGCGTATACCGTAGCGTTGGGCCAAGGTCTCCATGCTGGGCTTGTAACCCGGCGACCAGGGCCAGATGCTGTTGGCGGGGTCTTTCCCCTCGGCCACACGCCGCAGGTTCACGGGGTGCGAGGGCAAAATCTGCTGCGAGCGCAGAATCAGCTCGTTCAGGCGGTCGGCTGTAGCCGTGGCCTCGGGCACCAGAGGGCGCACCATCACGTCACGGAAGGGGGTACCGGGCACATCGTGCGGCGGGGTGCAGTCGACCCGCTTGTCGCCCCCCTTGAGCTTGAGCAGATGGCGATACGATACCCCGCGGTAGAAATTGGCATCGCCGCCTCCCAACTCCCGTTGCAGGAAATCGATGAGTTCGCCGGCCTCGGCGGTCGTGATGTGACCGGCCGAGTGGTTCTTGATGAGGCCGTTTTCGATACAGACGAGGTTGCAGCGCATAGCCATCTCGCCCGGCTCGATGTCGACCCCCATACTGGCCGCCTCCAGCGAGCCCCGCCCCTCAAATACGCGGTCGAGGTCGTAGCCCAGCACCGCCAGATTGGCGATTTCGCTGCCGGGATGGTAGCCTTCGGGTACGGTTTTCAACATTCCGCAACGACCGTGAGCGCCCAGCCAGTCCATGGCGGGCGTATCGGCAGCCTGCAGGGGCGTGCGTCCGCCCAGTTCCTCGATGGGCTCATCGGCCATGCCGTCGCCCAATACTATGATGTGTTTCATGACAAACTCATTTTTTTATCGAATGTTGGCAATTCCTATTATATCGGCAAAGACACCGGCAGCCGTCACCTCGGCCCCGGCTCCGTAGCCCTTGATAACCATGGGATACTCGCGGTACCGCTCGGTGGTAATGGAGATGACGTTGTTGCTCCCCTCGAGGTGGTAGAAGGGATGGGCCGAATCGACCTCGCGCAGCCCCACCTCCACCTTGCCGTGGTCGAGCGTGGCCACAAAGCGCAGCACCCGACCCCGCTCGGCCACCTGCCGGCGATAGGCCTCGAAGGTGGCATCGTAGTCGGGAATCGCCCGCCAGAAGTCGTCGAGGCTCCCGGTGAAGTACGATTCGGGAATGAAGAGATGCTTCTCTACATCGCTCTGCTCCACCCGGTAGCCGGCCTCACGGGCCAGTATCACCAGTTTGCGGATGACATCCTGTCCGCACAGGTCTATACGGGGGTCGGGCTCGCTATATCCCGCCTCCTGCGCCATGCGCACCGCCCGACTCAAGGGCACCTCGGCACTCACCACATTGAATATGTAGTTGAGCGTACCCGAGACAACCGCCTCGATCTTGAGTATCTTGTCACCGCTGTTGATGAGGTTGTTGATGGTATTGATGATAGGCAGCCCCGCCCCCACGTTGGTCTCGAAGAGGTACTTCACATCGCGCTTGCGGGCGGTCTGCTTCAGCTCGCGGTACAGGTCGTACGAACCCGAGGCTGCAATCTTGTTCGAGGCCACCACCGATACGTTGTGGTCGAGCAGCGAGCGATACAGCGCGGCAATGTCGGGGCTGGCCGTGCAGTCGACAAATACCGAGTTGAAGATGTTCATGGCGATAATCTCGTCTCTGAGCCGCTGGGGCGAAGAGGGTGTACCCTCGCGGTCGAGCAACTCGATGCCATGTTCGATGTCGATACCCTCGCGGTCGAAAAGGCATTTGCGCGAGTTGGCGATACCCACCAGCCGCAACTGCAAGGCCTTGGTCTCGAGCAGCCGCTGCTGCTGTTTGCAAATCTGTTTCAGCAGGTCGCGCCCCACGGTCCCCACCCCAGCCACAAAGAGGTTGAGCACCTGCGACTCGGAGAGGAAAAACGAATCGTGTATGACGTTGAGAGCCTTGCGCAGACTGTCGCGGGCAATGACAAACGAGATGTTGGTCTCCGACGCCCCCTGTGCACAGGCTATCACATTGATACCGTTGCGGCCCAGCACGTTGAACAGCTTGCCCGCAATGCCGGGCGTGTGTTTCATGTTCTCGCCCACGATAGCCACGGTAGCCAGCTCCTTCTCGGCCTCGATCGAAGAGATTTCGCCCACGGCCATCTCGCCCTTGAACTCCTCGCGCAGCACCCGCACGGCCACATCGGCATCGGCGTTGCGCACGGCAAAGGTGGTATTGTTTTCCGACGAAGCCTGCGACACCAGAAAGACACTGACCCCCGACCGAGCCAAGGTGTTGAAGATGCGCGAGTTGATACCGATTACCCCCACCATGCCCATGCCCGAGAGGGTGATGAGGCAGGTGTCGTTGATCGACGAGATGCCTTTGATGGCCTTCCCCTCGAAGTGCGAATGGTCGGCCGAGATGAGGGTACCGGGGGCCGACGGGTTGAACGTATTCTTGATGAGGATAGGGATATTCTTGTGAAATACCGGATAGATAGTGGGCGGGTAGATGACCTTCGCCCCGAAGTTACAGAGCTCCATCGCCTCGGTAAACGAGAGGTGCTCGATGACATAAGCGGTGTTGATAACCCGCGGGTCGGCCGTCATAAAGCCGTCGACATCGGTCCAGATTTCGAGTTGCGAGGCACCGAGCGCCGTAGCCAGGATGGATGCCGTGTAGTCCGACCCACCCCGGCCGAGGTTGGTCACATCGCCCGTGATGCGGTCCGACGCGATGAAGCCGGGCACCACGGCCACCCGGGGCAACTCGGCAAAGTAGCGTTTCACCAGCTTGTTGGTCTCGTCGAAGTCGACAATGTGCTTGCCATACTGGCGGCTGGTCTTGATGAAAAAGCGGGCATCGTAGTGAACCGCCCCCTCGATGACCCGACTCACGATGAGCGACGAGAGCCGCTCGCCGTAACTCACAATCGTGTCGAGCGTCTTGGTCGAGAGGTCTTTGATGAGCGACACCCCCCTGAAGATATTGCCCAGTTCGCCCAACAGCGGGTCGATAAGGGCCAGCAGCTCGAGTTGTTTCGCCGGCTCTACGGCCTGCTGCACCATCGTCTTGTGACGCTCGACAATGGCTCTGAAGTGGCTCTCATAGCCATCACCGCCCACCACGGCCACCCGGGCAGTCTCGATCAGGCGGTCGGTAATTCCACCCAGAGCCGACACCACGACGATAACCGGCTCGTGACAACTCTCTACTATCTGTTTGACACTCGACATGCTCTCGACCGAACCTACCGAAGTGCCTCCGAATTTCAATACTTTCATATCTGCACTATTCTATCGGCGCAGCTTCGCACCCCTTGGAGAGAGAGCAAGCCACACCCGTTCAAAAAAAATTTGGTTGAAAAACTATATCGCAACGGTCTATCGACACAAAAAACAACATCCTCCCCCCCTAAGGGGTGGTACCCGTTGCGTGCATGCAGTTACAAAATAAGGTATACAGCCGTTCGATCATGGCGTTCTCTTTTTCGGAACCGACACCCCGAAGTTTCACAAACGGCGGGGAGACCGACCAGATTGATATAAAACATCTCTTGTTTTGCAAAAGTAATCTTTTTTTTGATTTTCCAGTCGAACAATCACAAAATGATTTAAAATAATCCTGTTCGTTTTACAATTTTATATTTTCAACGGGTTTTTAAACGGCATTTTGGAATTATCTTTTTGCCACGAAACAATCGCCCGGACAAAGAGGCACAAAGTTTTCGCCCGACAAAATGTTATTTTCTCCCGCAAATGATTATTTTTGTAGAGCCAAACAGGAGGCTGGGGTGCAAAGTTGCATCGCCTCCGGAACATGGCGGCACACGCTTGTTTCACTTTGTAAAACCATTGTGTATGTCTGAAAATATAACATCGGTTCTTATCATTTACACCGGTGGTACCATCGGAATGGTAGAGAACAGCCAGACGGGAAGTCTAGAACCGTTCAACTTTCACCATCTCCTCGACAAGGTCCCCGAGTTGAGACAACTCGGATTCTCCATCTCGACCGTACAATTCGAGCCCCCCATCGATTCGTCGGAAATCGAACCCGACTCGTGGGTGAAACTCGTGCACATCATCGCCGACAACTACGACCTGTTCGACGGCTTTGTCGTGCTGCACGGTACCGACACAATGGCCTACACGGCTTCGGCCCTGAGCTTCATGCTCGAGAACCTCAACAAGCCCGTCATCCTCACCGGCTCGCAACTGCCCATCGGCATGCTGCGCACCGACGGCAAGGAGAACCTCATCACCGCCATCGAAATAGCTGCCGCCAAAAACAGCGCCGGCGAACCGCTGGTACCCGAGGTGTGCATCTTCTTCGGCAACCACCTGTTGCGCGGCAACCGCACCACCAAAATCAGTGCCGAGAGTTTCAACGCCTTCGTGTCGACCAACTACCCGCCGCTGGCCCAGGTGGGCGTGCACATCCACTACGACGAGAACCAAATAGCCCGCGTCACCCACAAACCGCTGCGCCCCCACTACCTGATGAACACCAACATCGTGGTGCTGAAGCTCTTCCCCGGCATCTCGGAGCAGACCGTACGCTCGATACTGAACATCCCGGGACTGAAGGGGGTCGTGCTCGAAACCTTCGGGTCGGGCAACGCACCGGTCAAGGAGTGGTTCCTCAACCTGCTCAAGGAGGCGGTAGACAAGGGTATCGTTATCGTCAACGTGAGCCAGTGCATGGGCGGCACCGTGCAGATGAGCCGCTACGGCACGGGCAGCAAGCTCGAAAATGCCGGCGTGGTAAGCGGATACGACAGCACCACCGAGGCGGTGCTCACCAAGCTGATGTTCCTCTTCGGTCACGAATACCCCTCGAAGGTGGTCAAGGAGAACATGAACTGTTCGCTCAGCGGCGAGATTACCCTCACGCTGCACAACTGAAACCCGACAATCTTATTTCATTGAGATAGCCGTGAGGCGAAGCGCAAAAGCAGCTTGGCCTCACTTGTTTTTGCCCACTTGCGACCAGCCGGTCACGATGATAAAGGGAACGGCCAGAGCAATAGCCAGAATCAGGAAGAAACTAATCTCCACCACCTGGGCTACCCCCAGCGTGAGGTAGAGGAAGAGAGCCATGACCAGAACCTTGATGCGGTAGACGATGCGCGACATCTGGCGATAGGCCTGCTCCCGGTTCTCGTCGGTTATCTCGACCGGATAGTTACAATGCCGGGGGTGATGCTGCACCCAGGTGAGCAGTCCATACAGCACCAGAGCTATCGCGGGCAGCAGAAGTGCCGTTGAGGCATCGCCCCAGCTATCCACTTCGCCCCGGGCATTAAAGTGCAGGGGCACTTCGGACCGATTGTCGAACTGGATCCACACACCTACCACAAAAGAGGCAAGCAGGAAAAACCATGCCGGTGTTTCTCTCCAAAATCGTTTCATGGCAATCTTCTTATTATCCGGGTTATCTTACTTTTTCAAGATCAGTTTCTGCATGCCGGCAGTCACCCAGCAGTCGATGCGAGCCGTATCGGTAGGATTCTGGTAGAGGAAGAGCGCCTCGATGCCCGGCAGCGAATCGACCAGTGCCCGGCTGCGCTCGAGCCCCATCACCATGAAAGCCGTGGCGTAAGCATCGGCCGTCATGCAGTCGGGGGCCAGCACCGTAGCACTCAGCAGCGAGTGTTGCACGGGATAGCCCGTCACCGGGTCGATGGTGTGGGCAATGCGTTTGCCGTCGACCACGCGGTAGTTGCGGTAGTTGCCCGAGGTAGCCAGTCCGCCCCCGGTCATCTGCAATACCTCTTCGATGGTACCGGCCTCGCCATCCTCGATGGTCGGGCGGTTCACCCCTACCCGCCAGGGCTTCCCCTCGGGATTGCGGCCGCGCACCACCATCTCGCCACCGATTTCGACCATGTAGTCGTCGATACCGCGGTCGATAAGCAACTGTCCTATCACGTCGCAGGCATACCCCTTGGCAATGGCCGAGAAGTTGAGGGTCACCAGCGAGTCGCTCTTGACCACCCGATGGTTCTCAAGCGAGAGCTTGTTCATGCCCACATGGGCCAGCAGACTGTCGACCTGCGTCGAGTCGGGGAAGATACCCTTCTTGAACCCGAATCCCCAGGCATTGACCAGCGGCGATACCGTGGGGTCGAAGGCTCCGCCCGTGCGACGATAGACCTGTTGCGAGGCGGTAAAGACATGCTCGAACCACGCATCGGTCTCGACCGGAACACCCTGGTTGACCCGCGTGATGAGCGACGTGTCGTTGAAGGGCGAAAGCGAACCGTCGAACCGCAGGAGCTCCTGCTTGATGGCCTCGGCCAACGACTCGTCCGACCGATAGGTGATGTGGTAGAAGGTACCGAAGATGAGCCCCTCGTCATACTGGTAGGTATTCTTTTCGCAACGGCGCATCGTGCTGGCCACCAGAAAGACCACCAGAAACAGGACCACCGCTACCCACGAACGTGCATATCGTCTATCCATAACCGACTCTTAAAAATAGATATGTTCCAACAGAATTTTTATCCCCAGGCCGATGAGAATCACCCCACCCAGCACCTCGGCATAGTTATGTATGTGGCGGCCAAACTGGCGGCCCACCCACAGCCCGGCAATCGAGAATACAAAGGTGACACCGGCAATGACAATCGTAGGGAGCAACATCGACATATTGAGGAAGGCAAACGAGATGCCCACCGCCAGCGCGTCGATGCTCGTAGCCAGCGAAAGCCCCACGAGCGTGCGCGTGTCCGAAGGGTCCATGCAGCAGGGCTCCTCCTCGTTTTTGCGAGGCCAGCCCTCCCAAATCATCTTCGCTCCCAGGAAGAGCAATACCCCGAAGGCCACCCAATGGTCATACGCCTCGATATAGCTTTTGAAACCGATGCCCAGAGCCCAGCCGATGAGCGGCATGCCCCCCTGAAACAGAGCCATAAAGGCGGCTATCTTCAAGACCCGCGACCATTTGAAGGGCTTCAGCAGCACGCCCGAAGTCAGCGATACGGCAAAGCTGTCCATACACAGCCCCACCGCCAAAACAAAAAGTGCTAATAGCGACACAAGTTATTCGAATTATTGTTTCACCACAAAGGTACAAAAGTTCCCGGCTCGCCCAATACTCACATCGGAACAATTTACACAGAGCGGGGGAATCGCAGCTCACGAGAGTTGCGGTTCCTCCGCTGTCACACACATAACACAGTATATATAGAAAACACCTCACGGTGCGGAACGGTTCACGGGAGAGCGAAAACCACAGTGTCCCGACCGGCACACAAGAGCGGTGCCTGTATCTCTAAAACAAGCCTCTACCCGTTTTGTTCGTCATCGCGCCGGTTTTTCTTTCGGCGGCCCCAGCCGGCACAAAAAACACAACGCCCGGAGGGATACCCCCGAGCGTTGCGACGTTTCATACAAAATCTATGTTTCAAGCGTTTTACTTGCGCAAAATCACGTAGCAATAGTCTTTATTCAGAATCAACGAGTTGGAGCCGTAAGCCGTCGTGAAGGTGGCAATGATACCGTTGGCACGACCGTTGGTCTCATAGAGGTCAAAGGCAGCCTGAGCATCGGCCAGGTCTTGCACCTTGTCGCCGAAGGCATCGGTCACATAAATCGAGGTGAGGGTACCCAGATTGTAGTCGGCATAATTCTCGAGCATATCTTTCCACCGGGTGATGGTCTGGTCGTTCTCGGGTACATAGACCGAGATTTCGAGAATCGTCTCCAGAGTCTTGTCCGAGTCGAAGTAGGCCGTGTAGCTGTTGCCCTTGGCATCGATAGCACTGTCGAAATAGATATACGACATGGCGGTACCGAAGAGAACCTTGTTGCCGATGGCGTAATACTCTTGCAGCACCTCGTCGATGTTACCGCCCACGTAGCGGCCCAGCGTACTGAAATCGAGGGCCAGATAGTTGCGGCAGAGCTCAACCCTGAATTTATCCTTGTCCATTACGGGGCAGCAGTAAACCGTCTTTTGAATGCCGAAAATGGGGAAGATAAGCATATTGGCCTCCGAGGTCAACAGCGGCAGAGTCTCCTCGGTCGTCTGCTTCACACCCCCTTCGCCGGTCGTGTAATCCTTGAATTTCGTTCCCAGGAACGTACCCAGTTTCAGGTCGCGGAACGAAGTGACCAGACTCTCCCAAACGGCAGCATCCTGTCCGGCCGACTGTCCGGCAAGCTCCATCACGATCGAGGTCACGGTAGTACCGTCGACCGCAACCGTGGCTTTATACCGGTTGCCCTTCTGGTCCTGCACATAGAGGGTGCGATTCTCCTGGTCTACCGTAGCACCGGCGGCCGCACTCCACACCTCGTCGATACCTTGGTTCACCAGGGCCGAGAGGTCGGCATAGGTTGTCTCCCAATAAACGGTCGTATCGTCTCCGCCCGGAGGGGTTACCGTGGGTTCTTCGCTTTTTTGTGAATCTTCGCTGCATGCCGCAAAAACAAAAAGTGACATAAATATGCAGAAATACGAAGCAAATTTCTTTCTCATAAACCTTAATTATTAAATATTACTACTATTTTCCTTTTCCTCTTTCCAAAATAACAACTTTTCTTCTTTACTTTGCCGGCGCAAAAATAGAACTATTATTACAAATTCATTTAAGAGGATAGGATTATGAAGAATTTTTATCTTATTTTAAGTTGCTGCATCGTATTTTTATTCCCTGCCCAGGCTCAAGAGTTCTCGGGCGATAACTTCAACGGCGCCTGGGAGAGCGACGGAGGCAGCCAAAAGGAACAACCCACAGGCTGGCACTCACTCTACTCCAATGTGAGCGGCTTCGTCAGCATGAAAGCCGGCACGGTCTCCAAGGGAGGCGACACCACCGATGCCTACCCCATCATCGAAAACACCTTTGCCGGCGCCAACGTATTCGGCACGAAGTACGGCTATGTGATTCCCGGCATCCTGTCGCTGGGCACCCCCTGGCTCTATGTAAACACCACCTACTACACGGCAGCTACCGGCGACCTGGGCGTTGACGGCGGCGTGGAGTTCACGGCCCGTCCCCAGAAGATTACCTTCAAGGCCCAATACTACAACGCCCCCACCAGCGACATCGACGATGCCGCCCACATTGCCGTATATCTGTGGAAAGGCAGCGCCTCGTCGACCGACATCAGCGGTGCCTCGCACACCGACGAGATGAGCGCCGTACTGGCCGGTAATGCCGGAGCCACCCTCATCGGGTCGGGTTCGCTCACCATCGACAACGACATCGACGCCTTCGAAACGCAAGAGGTAACCATCGACTACCTCTCGGACGAAACGCCCGAGAAGATGAACATCGTCTTCTGCGCCTCGAACTACCTGAGCAAACAACCCGACCAACCGCTCGAAGTAGCCGAGGGCAACTACCTCTACATCGACGATGTGGCCGTGGTATACGGTTCGGGCATCGACGAGGCTACGTCGGCTCAATTCGAACTGACGGTTACCCGCGAAGGCTTCTCGGTCAACCAGAACGAATCGCTGCCGGTGGCCATCTACACCACCGACGGCCGACTGGTCAGCCTGGGACAGACCAACAACGGGCTGTATGCCTTCCCCTTCGCTCCGGGTCAAATCTATCTTGTAAAAATAGGGAACAACACCTGCAAGGTGTGCGCCCTCTAAAGCCTAACCCATGAACAAAATTCATTGCTGCGCCATGCTGCTGGCAGGAGCTCTCCTGCTCAACGGCCTGGCTTGCCGGGCCGACGACTCCAAGTTGTCGGCCTCGTCGCGTCAAATGCTCGACCAGACCCGACACACCGATACCCGTCTGAAATCGACAACCCGGGAGGTTCCCTTGCGGCTCCTGCTCCAGTGCGATGCCTCGGCTACCGAGGCCGACCTGCTTGCGGCCGGAGCCCGCTCGTGCGTATCGCTGGGCCATGGCTTCTACACCGTGCAGACCGACCGCGCCCAGCTCGACCGATTGCTGCAACAGCCGTTTGTCCTGCGGGCCGAACTCTCGCGCCAGGCCACCCCGTCGCTCGACCAGGCTCGTAGCGAGACCTTCGTCAACCAAGTACAGAGCGGCGAATCACTTGTCTCGCCCTTCACGGGGAGAGGTGTCGTGTTGGGATTCGTCGACTCGGGCTTCGATGTGGCCCACCCGGCCTTCCGCTCGGCCGAAGGCGATACCTTGCGTATCGTGCGATTCTGGAACCAGATGAACGACCGGCTCTTGACCACCCGCGAGAGTATCCTCGCCGAGGGTACCGACAACGCCGAGCAGACCCACGGCACCCACGTGGCCGGTATCGCGGGCGGCGGATACTTCGGCCCCGTACAGACCTCGGCCACCACGTCGCTCGACCGCAACCCCTACTACGGCGTGGCCTACGATGCCCGCCTGGTGATGGTGGGCTCGACGCTCGAAGATACCGACATTCTCAACGGCATCCAGTACATCTTCAGCTATGCCGACTCCATCGGCTGCCCGGCGGTAGTCAACATCAGCCTGAATACCTCGTACGGGCCGCACGACGGAACCTCGCTCTTCGACCAGGCCATCGACGCACTGGTGGACAAGGGGCACATTCTGGTAGGCTCGATCGGCAACGATGCCAAAAACAAGGCTCACGCTTCGATGACGCTGACCGACGGTTCTACCCCGGTGCGTACCTACTTCAAACCTACGGGCTACGAATCGAATACCTTCGAGGTCTGGGGGCAGACCGACGGCTTTGCCGTGACCCTCTCGCTCACCGACTCGCAAGGGGCCGCGGTATGGAGCTGTACGGCCGACGGGGCCGACCAGAGCTTTGCCGTACCCGACGACTACAACTACTCCGAAGGGGGCGAGATTGCCTGCTACACCGAGTTGTGGAACGGCTCGCGACGCATGTATCGGATTGCCCTCAACAACCTGAACCTGAAAGGATACAACATCGAGGTTAGCGTCGAGGGCCAACCCCAACACATCGACCTGTGGACCGACAAGAACAGCGGACAGTTCACCGACAACGGCAAGAGTTCGCACGTGAGCTACGACACCGAATACACGCTGGGCGAACTGGGCGGTACCGGCCGACGCACCATCTCGGTGGGCAACTACACCACCCGCAACGTCTGGACCAACTACTCGGGCAACAAGCAATCGATGCTCATCGACTATCCGCTGAACAAAATCAACTACACCTCGAGCTGCGGCCCCAGCGCCGACGGACGGGTGAAACCCGACGTGACGGCCCCGGGCGGCATGATATTCAGTGCCGTGTCGTCCTACTCCGACTACTACAGGGAGAGCAGCGCCAACACCGTAGCCTCGGCCACCCTCGACGGGAAGAGCTACTTCTGGGGGCAGATGACGGGCACCTCGCAGGCCTCGCCCTTCGTGGCCGGAGTCATAGCCACCTGGCTCGAGGCCAACCCCGAGCTATCGCCCGAGGATATTCAACTGATTCTGAAAAAGACCGCCCGCTCCGACAGCTACACGGGCACCTGCCCCAACCCAGTCTACGGCTATGGCAAGATTGACGCCCTGGCCGGTATCGGCGAAGTGTTGTCGCCCAGCGGCATAGACCGTCCGACCTCTGCCGGCAAACCCTACCGTCTCTATCGCGACGGCATTCTCTTTACTGAACAGGCCGGCCGTACCCGCATCGTACTGACCAGCCCCGACGGCATCGTACGCTACGACGCTACCGTCGAGACTACCCCGGGCTCTCGCATCGAGTGGCAGGCGACAGGCGTTCCTGCCGGGCTCTATATCGTACGCATCGGCAGCCACGGCGAGAAGGTGCTCGTGCGCTGACTGTGCAGCCTCTGACCCGCAAACAACAAAAGAGGGATTTCCACCACACCGGTAGAAATCCCTCTTTCGTTATCTTGTCATGCGCCCCGCCCGCGCCCGGGCCGGATGCTGCGGGTTATTTGCCCCGCCCCTTGTGCTGGCCGTTCTTTCCGCCATGCCACTTCATCATGGCACGCGGGAACTTCATCTGGGCATTCTTGAACTTGAAGAGCTGCTCGCTCGAGAGGAAGCTCTTGAACTTGTCGTAATACTCGCGGTCGAGCTGCGCCATCTTCTCGTCTTTCTCGAGCAGAGCCTGGGCGGCTTTTTCATACTCGGTATCCGATACGGTACCCTTCGCATGAGCTACCTTGCGGGCAAAGTCGCGAGCCTCCTTGTCGATTTTCCACTTCTTCGACTCCAGCTCTTCATAGAGGGTAAAGAACTGCTGGGCCTCCTGCTCGGTGAGCCCGATTTGCTTCGTCATGTAATCGCGACGGAACTGGCAGAACTGCTCATACTGGGCCTTGCGTTGTTCATTCGATTTGCCGGCCTTGTTCTGAGCCGCCAGCGACAAGGGCAATCCGCAGGCGAGGATTACCCACATTATCAAAACTACTTTCTTCATAACCAATGTTCGTTCCATTCTTGTTAATAATCGCCCTCGGTATACAGCATCTCATACGCCGTGTAATCGTCGACGTAGTGGGCAAACCACTCCTCCTCGACGGTACCCTCTTCGGGTGCCGAGGCGGTCATCTCTACCTGAGGGGTCTCGCCTTTCTCTACCGAGAAGATACCGGTAAACATCTTGAGCATGAGCCACACGCCCGCAAACATGGCGGCCATATAGACCCACGGCCTTACCCGCAGCCACAGCGTAGGTTGCTCGGGCATCGGGAACTCCCGCTCGGGCAGACTCTCGACCATCTTCTCGGTGAAATCGGCAAAATAGTTTTCCGGAACCTTCATACCGTGTTTCCGGCCGATTTCATCTAATATGGGACTCTTCTTTTCCATAGCTACACCTTTTGTTTGTTAGACGGGAAATGAATGAAAAGGTTTAAATATGTTCATGCAGATATTCTTCTATTTTTTTGGCGGCATGGTGATACGAGGCCTTGAGCGCACCCACCGAGATACCCATGATTTCGGACATATCCTCGTATTTCATCTCGTCGAAATAGCGCATGTTGAAGACCAGCCGCTGCTTCTCGGGCAGCCGCACGATGGCCTCCTGCAACAGCCGCTGGGCCCGGTCGCCGTCGAAGTATTCGTCGCTCTCGATATTGAGCAGCAGGAAGTCGTCGGCATCGTCGGCCTTGAGGTTGCGCAGCTCGCGCTCCTTGGCCAGAAAGGTGAGGGTCTCGTTCACGGCTATGCGGTAGAGCCAGGTCGAGAGCTTGGCGTCGCCTCTGAAGTATTCGATGCTGCCCCAAGCCTTCAAAAAGGTATTCTGCAACAGGTCGTTGGCGTCGTCGTGCGAAAGCACCATCTTCCGTATCTGCCAGTAGAGCGGCTGGCTGTACCGCTCTACCACCCGGGCAAAAGCCTGACGCACGGTAGCCGGATTTTGTAGTTGCTCGATGACAATATCTTCGTTATACTCTTGCATAATCTCTACTTTGCGGCGATAAAGATACACAGAGCGTGCGGTTTGTTCCTAACATATCTTGCTCTTTTTTGTTATTTTTATTATTCGATTTCGACCGTAAAGCCATTTAATACATTACATTTGTCGCCTCGACACGAGGGGATGCCCCCTGCCCGGACTCCCGGCGCCGGCACCGCTCCCCCCACACCTTTTTATATTGAAGATTATGGAAACAAGTTCGATCCTCCTGGCCTTCGTGCTGACGATGATCGCCGGACTATCGACCGGCGTGGGGAGCCTCATCGCCTTTTTTGCCAAGCGCACCAACACCAAGTTTCTCTCGGCCGCCCTCGGATTCTCGGCCGGAGTCATGGTCTACATCTCGTTCATGGAGCTGATGCCCGAGGCACTGGGCATGCTGGGCCAGCAGATGAGCCCGCGCATGGCCCACATCTGCATGCTGGCCGCCTTCTTTGCCGGCACCTCGTTTATCGCCCTCATCGACTTCCTCATCCCCGAAGACGAGAACCCGCACGAGATACACCGTGTTGAGGAGCTCTCCGACACCCGCCGGTTGCAACGCACCGGAGTGCTCATGGCGCTGGCCATCGGTATCCACAACTTCCCCGAGGGGCTTGCTACCTTCGCCTCGGCACTGGGCAACCTCGACATCGCCATCCCCATAGTCGTGGCCATCGCCATACACAACATACCCGAAGGCATAGCCGTGTCGGTACCCATCTACCAGGCCACGGGCAGCCGCAAGAAAGCCTTCTGGTACTCGCTCTCCTCGGGTCTGGCCGAGCCGGTAGGGGCCCTCATCGGCTTCCTCTTCCTGCTCCCCTTCTGGACCCCCCTCATCCACGCCCTGCTGCTGGCCTTCGTCTCGGGTATCATGGTCTTCATCTCGTTCGACGAATTGCTGCCCGGCGCCGAGAAATACGGCCATCACCACTACGGCATAGGCGGCGTCATCACCGGCATGGCGGTCATGGCCTTCAGCCTGCTGCTCTTTTTGTAGGGTCGACGCTCCCGAAAAATCACTATTAGTGAGGATTGCGACAACCACTTTTCCGATGTTACTTTGCCACCGTTAATTCACGGGGAGGTTCCACCGCTGTGCCTCCCGGCAAGGTAAACAAGATTTATGAAAAGATTTTTGCTCCCGGCCTTAGGGCTCCTTTCCACGTTCGCGGCTACGGCCGATCCCGCTCCCGTCACCACCGACTCGCTGGGGAACCGCCTCTACAACCTGAATGCCGTCACCATCATCAGTAACCCCAAGTGGGAATCGAACCTGTTTGAGTTTCCCGGCTCCATCTCGTACCTCGATACCGAGCAGATAGACCACATGAACATCCACTCGGTCAAAGACATCTCGACCCTCGTGCCCAACCTCTTCATCCCCGACTACGGATCGAAACTCATCTCGTCGGCCTACATCCGGGGCATCGGCTCGCGCATCAACTCGCCGGCCGTGGGGCTCTACGTCAACAACATACCCTACCTCGACAAGAGCGCTTTCGACTTCGACTTTGCCGACATCGCCCACATCGAGATACTGAAGGGGCCGCAAGGCACCCTCTACGGCCGCAATACCATGGCGGGGCTCGTCGCCATCAAAACCCTCTCGCCCCTCGAGAAGCAGGGCTCCAAGGTGAAGCTGAGCTTCGGCAACTACAACTTGTGGGGAGTGAACGCCTCGACCAGCCAAAAGATTACCGACAATCTGGCCGTGGCCCTCAACGCCCGTTACCGCAGCGACGAAGGCTACTTCAAAAACCAGTATACCCACCGCAACAGCGGCAGCACCCGGTCGGGCGGCGGCCGCATCCAGATTGACTGGCGGGCCAGCCAACGGTGGAAACTGAGCCTCACCGGCGACTACGAGAGCAGCGACCAGCAGGGATACCCCTACGCCTACTACGACAAGGCTCAGCACAAGACCGGCGACATCACCTACAACGACGAGGCCTCGTACCGCCGCGATCTCCTCACCTCGGGGTTATCGGCACAATACATCCACGACCGGTTCATCTTCACCTCGACCACCGGCTACCAGTACCTCGACGACGACATGCACCTCGACCAGGACTTTACCCCCCTCTCGATTTTCACCCTGCAACAGAAACAGCGGATGCACGCCGTCTCGCAGGAGTTTGCCATCAAGTCGCACCAGGGTAAACGGTGGGAGTGGGTAGGCGGCCTCTTCGGCTTCTATCAGGACATCCACACGCAGGGACCCGTCGACTTCAAGCAAGACGGCATCGACCTGCTCATCACCCAACAGACCAACAACCAGCTGGCGGCCCTCAAGCAGAACCCCGCCCTGGCCGGCATGCCCGACATCACCGTAGCCATCGACAACCCCAACCTCTACATCGACGGTATCTACAAGACCCCCACCTACGGCGCGGCGGCATTCGGGCAGGCTACGCTCAACCGCATATTCATCGACGGCCTCTCGGCCACCGTGGGGTTACGCCTCGACTACGAGCGGGCCCGCATCTACCACCACACCCACGCCACATCGCCCCTCTCGGGCAATGCACAGGTCTCGATCAATGCCGGCGGACGGCCCATGGTCATCAACCAACCCTTCTCTCTGCCGCTGGGCATCGACGGCCGCGAGTCGATGGAGACCCTCGAACTCTCGCCTAAATTCGAATTGAAATACAACCTCGACAACAAGAGCTTCGTCTACGCCTCGGCCACCCGGGGATACCGCTCGGGAGGCTACAATTTCCAGATGTTCTCCAACCTCATCCAGTCGCAGATACGCACCCGCATGATGAGCGAGCTGATGAAGAGCATGGGCGGCGGCAACCCCGGCGGCGGAACGGGGGGCGGCAATACCGGCTCGCGCCCCATCGTGAGCCGCAGCGCCCCGGCAGGCATGCCCTCGCTCGAGAGCTCGACCGACGTGAACAGTGCCATCGCATACAAGCCCGAGCATAGCTGGACCTACGAGATAGGCGGACGCTCGCAACTCATCGACCACTACCTCTTTGCCGACCTCTCGCTCTTCTACATCGACTGCCGCGACCAGCAGATTGCCGCCGTGAGCGGATACGGCCGCGTGACCAAGAACTCGGGCCGCACCGCCAGCTACGGACTCGAGGCCGCCCTGCGCGCCACCCCCACCAATCACCTGCTGCTCTCGGCCAGCTATGGCTATACCCACGCCACCTTCCGCGACTACAACGACGGCGAGAACGACTACAAGGGCAACTTCGTGCCCTTTGCTCCGGCCCATACCCTCGCCCTCTCGGGAGCCTACTCGCTGCCCATCGACCGCGAGACCGACGTCACCTTCGAGCTGCAATACCTGGGCCAGGGCAAAATCTACTGGACCGAGGCCAACGATGCCGCCCAAAACTTCTACGGACTGGTAAACGCCTCGATTCTACTCTCGGGTAAATATGCCGACCTGAAACTCTGGGGCCGCAACCTGCTGAACCGCCACTACCAAGCCTTCTATTTCGAAACAATGAATGCCGAGAACCTGGCTTCGCCCAACAGCTTCGTACAGAGCGGACGGCCCATCACCTTCGGCGTCGACATCACCCTCAAGTTCTAAAGCAAAAACACGAGAAAACCATAACCACAAGGTCAGGGGCTGTGTCCGGGAACTTTCGTTTCGGCGCAGCCCTTGCTATTTCCAGGCACCTTACAGGCTCGTCCGCTACAATACCCAAAGAGGGATTAAGCTATAAACGAACATTTTAAAAGAGCCTGGCGCCCTGCTCACACCACTCTTTCGATTCGATACCACTCTGCCTGCCCCTCTTGTGCCCCAAGCATGGCAGTCGCCCCTCTTCCAGCCTCACTATCGCCCACCCCCGACACCCCATGTAAAGAGGGTCAAATTGCCCATCGACACGAGCAACCTCTTAAACAGGAGCCCAATGCGTTATATATTAAGAATATATTTTTAGAAAAATACCCGAGAGAAGAGCCCAAATTTTCACTAATGTTTATATTCGTGAAAATATGACTCTAATACTTAAAAATGCACAGAAGCCGAAAAAAAGTAAGAATTTTAGTTTTCGATTTCAAAATAGAACGCTATATTTGTACAAGTAAAACACGAAAAATAAAACACAAACCCTTAAAATAATAAAATTTAAGAAACGAATCTTTTACCATTGTTTTAAATGTTGATTTAAATCGAAGCGGATATAAGATCGGGCCATGAATTTTACAACATAAAGAGAGTATTATTAACCTTGATTATTAACAAACAAGCAGTATTATGAGAAGACAGGTGCTACTTCTGTTATTTTCCCTATTTGCTCTGGTAGGTTTCGCTCAGCAACGCACCGTAACGGGTACCGTTGTGTCGGCCGAAGACGGGCTGCCCATCATCGGGGCATCGGTCCATGTCAAAGGCACATCGCAAGGAACGACAACCGACTTAGACGGGAAATTTTCTATTAAAGTCAACGACAATGCAAGCCTCACGGTCAGCTATGTGGGCATGCAGGCTCAAACGGTTCAAGTCAACGGAAAATCGGTTATCAATGTAACGCTGCAAGGCTCCTCCTCCCAACGTCTGGACGAGGTAGTGGTAACAGCCATGGGTATCCGCGAAGAGAAAAAGAAGTTGAACTTCGCCGTCCAAAGCCTGAACGCCGATGAAGTAACCGCCGGACAGTCGGCCAACTTCGTCAACTCCTTGCAAGGAAAGATTGCCGGTGTATCGGTATCGGGCAGCGGTGGTTCGCCCAACGCCAGCTCTCAGATTATCATTCGTGCCATCTCCTCTATCAACTCGGGGCAGAACAACGAGCCGCTGTTCGTCATCGACGGTATGCCCATGCGTGGTGGAGGTACCTCGGCCGGCGACATCAACCCCAACGATATTGAAAACATGACCGTGCTGAAGGGTGCCGCCGCATCGGCCCTCTACGGTTCGGAGGCCGCCAACGGTGTAATTCTGATTACGACCAAGAGCGGTAAAAGCGGACAAATTGTCGTAAACGGTAGCGCCAGCGTACAGATAGACAACAGTGTACGGATACCCAAAATCCAACAGAAATATGTACCCGGCTCGCTCGGTGTCTATAAGGAAAACAGCGTAAGCGGTGGCTGGGGTCCCATGCTGAAACCCGGCGAACGCACCTACGACAACGTAGGCAACTTCCTGAGCACGGGCCTCTACCAGAAATACGACGTAAACGCATCGGGCGGTACCGACAAGTTCACGGCCTACGCCTCGTTCAACTACACCTCGACCGACGGTGTGGCTCCCGAAGACTACCGCGACCGCATGGGTGCCTTGATCAAAGCCACCTTCACCCCCACCAAGTGGGTCAAGATAAACGCTTCGTTGAACTACATCGACACCAAGTCGCGCTCCTTTGGCAACAACATGAGCAGCGTATATACCTGGCCCATCAACAACGACATGCGCAACTACAAGACCCCGCTGGGCAAACCGATTTACAGCACGGCCGACGGCGGTCGCTACGACAACTGGGACGCCCTGACCGATGCCGACAAGATTACCGCCGGCGTAAGTCCCTACTGGGGCCGCTACGAAGACTGGGGCGAATCGCAATCGTCGCGTATGATTCTGAACGGGTCGATCGAATGGACTCCCATCAAAGACCTTACCTTCACCGGTAAGATTGCCTACGACAAGGGCTACACCACCTCCGACTCCTACGGAAAACCCCGTTTCGACAAAGACGAGCTCGACGAGAACGTAATCTCGAAATACCTCTACAAATACGGCTATTACCGATTTGAGCCCAGCCGTGGCGAACTGCTCACCGTACAAGGTTTGGCTACCTACAACGTAGACCTCTTCAAAGACCTCAACATGAGCATCCTGGCCGGTGCCGAAATCATGGTCAACAACAGCTACGAAGCCACCCTCTCGGGTCAAGAGTTTGTACTCGAAGGCGACTATTACAGTTTCAACAACACCAACACCGAGAACTGGATGAAGACGGGAGACTACCCCATCAACTACTTCCGTTCGAAGAAAAACAAATACGGATACTTCGGCGAACTGCGCTTCGACTACAAAGGCATCGCCCAATTGAGCGGAACAGCCCGTTACGACGGATCCTCGACCCTCAAGCAAGCCGAGAAATCCTCTTACTTCTACCCCTCGGTTACGGCCGGTTTAATCTTCAGCGAACTCTTCCACCTGAGCAACGACTGGTTCAGCTACGGTAAGATTCGCGGTAACTGGGCACAAGTAGGTAAGGATGCTACCCCCAACAAGTTTACCAAAGCCTATCGCGAAGGTTCTACCTTCCCCGACGGCGGTTACAGTATCGACCCCACCTCGTCCTACGCCATCACGCTCGAACCCGAGATGACCAAGTCGTGGGAAATCGGTGCCGACCTGCGATTCTTCGACAGCCGCACCCGACTCGACGTAGCCTACTACTCGAC
>OJNR01000644.1_pt1 | contig 22213 bp, 17 predicted proteins | sample 1597901 | NCBI WGS metagenome assembly OJNR01 (sample SAMN01915223, study PRJEB22387) | human gut metagenome | isolation source: stool | host: Homo sapiens | place: USA | reverse complement strand
GAGGCATGCAGGTTCGAGTCCTGTTCTGGGCACCAAGATGAGAGACGAGATACCGTATGTCCGGGTGGTGGAATTGGTAGACACGCTACTTTGAGGGGGTAGTGGGCGTTGGCTCGTGTGAGTTCGAATCTCATCTCGGACACTCGAAAAGGTCGGTAATCTCGTGGTTACCGACCTTTTTGTTTTTGTGCCCTTCTGGCCCCGTATCCCCTGCGAGGGGCCTCGCCTGTCATACCACGCTACGACGCGGTATCCAGAAATACCCAGCCCGTCATTTCGCATTCGATGCGGAGGTTTGGGGCATACCGCACTTGATGCGGTATCCAGAAATTTTCTCAAGCCTATTCGGTGGTCAATCTGTTGGAGGTTATTGTGCGGGGTGGGGTAAATCCGGTAAGTCTATTTGTGGCAAGGAGAGGAAGGTCTATATCTTTTTTTTTCCGATTTCTGTAAAGGAGAAAAATGAATGGCTGAATAGCAAAAGCGGTGTTATTTATTTTGTATTTTCTTAATTTAATCTATATTTGTAAATAATTTGAATTTACAGGGACTGTATCTCAGGGGACGACAGACACATTCATTTATCATAAAACCCGACGACCATGTGGAAGTGGATATTCAAACCGATAGTTTGGATTTTTTCGAAATTCCTGAAGCTGCCGCTGTGGAGGCAGATGGCTATTCTTGTGGCCGTTTCGGTGATTACGCTCGTGCTGATGACTGCCAGTTTCGGGCACAAGGCCGATTACCGGACTGTCGCTGTGGCCGAGGGGCCGATGTTTGTGGGGCGGGGCGGTGATCTCTCCGATACCTTGCATATTTCGCCGGGCGATTCGCTGCGACTGTTGGCCCGGCAGGGCGAGATGGTCTGGGCCGAGACGCCCGACGGTCGTTTCCGAGGGGTGATTCCGGCCGGGGTGGCGGTGGCTCCCGAGGGGTTGCCGGAGCGCTCGCTCAAGCAGGACCGTAAGATTTCGTTCCGTAAATACCTCCGAATGATTGACGACCCGGATTTTTCGATGGAGCGGCTGTACGATCGGGTGACGGTCAACAGCGTGAAGACGACACCCGACTCGATTGTGGTGGTGCCCAATCTGGTGCTGCTCGACGACTGGTGGAACATGTTTCGGGTCTCATTTACCTTTAACCCCGACGGCTCGTTTGCCGGGTCGCATTATTGGCCAACCTCTTTCCGGCATTGGCTTTCGGCAGTTACCTCGCACGAACCGATGATGGGGGGCGATGGCTTGCGGGCTCATATCACCGACCTCTTTTCGTGGGTCATTTCGCGCCCCGAATTTCCGGCCGTGATGTCGACCTGGCTGCTGTCGGGGATATTCCTGAATCTGGTTCCCTTTCTGCCGCTCTGTCTGCTCATGGGGCTGCTGGCGTTGCGTCGCCCGCTCTACTATGTGCCCAACTGGGCGGTCAATCTGCTGATAGCGGCCTGCATTCTTTTCGGTTTCTGGCTGTGGCCCAAGCTGATGCTGTTGCGGGGCTATCCCTTTATCTCGGCCTATCCGCTGGTGTGGGTCATTACCATTCTGGTCGTGGGGCTCTTCTGGGGGCTCTACCGAGGGTTGAGGTGCCCTCGCTGCAAGCGGCTCGAAGATCACGAACTGGTGAGTACCGAGGTACTCAGCCAGCGGTATAGGGACCGGAAGGGCGAGACGGTGAAGCGCCGCACGCATACCGGCACGACGACCGCCTACACCGAGCGTACACGCAACGGGCAGGTGGAGGGGCGTGAAAAGGAGTGGGAAGAGAAGCACTTCGACGAGGAGGTCGAGACCTGGGTCGACCGGGTGCGCATCGATAAGGTGAGGGAGCTGTACCGATGTCGCCATTGTGGTCACGAACGGGTGAAGATACGACGCAAGGAGTCGTGGGTGAGCCGCCGCGATACCGGTAGCGAGAATCGCAAGACCTCCGATTTCAAACGATTTTGAAGGAACTTCCCGGGTGTACGGCCTCAGGCTGTTGCGTTCGGGAGTGTCAGCCCGCTGTCCCGTTCCCTGTTGCAGGGGGCGGGACATTTTTTGTGTCTCGGGCGCTGTCGGTCGGGGTGGCCGGGAGGGTGTCGGGTGCGGAGGTGTGAGGATAGATAGTCTGCCCCTGCCAGCGGCCGGAACTGCGGTAGCCCAGGTCGTTGACCTGAAGCAGAAGTCGGGCGGGGGCTTGAATGTCGAGCGAGCGCAAGGTTTTGGTAAACTGCTCGCGGCGAGCCAGTACGTCGACCGTTTCGAGGGCTTCGCGGAAGGGAGCCGACTCGAACGAGAAGGCCATCACTCCCGGGGCCGAAAGGGTGTGCAGGAAAGTACCGTTGCGCAAAGGATAGTGGCGCACGGATATTTCGTCATGCGTTTGGCATACAGGTCGATAGTCGTTTGAGAGCAGACGGGGCAGCCGCCGGGCAAGGCTCTTCTGCTCTTGTGGGGAGGTGCGGTACCACAGGGTCACATTGCCGTCGCGGGTGAATGAGAGTACGATGGTATCGACTTCGGGCAGGGCCGATGCCGTGCGAATCTCTTGCCACAGGCGCACCAGCGTGCGGGCGCGTTGCCAATAGGGCAGGGCGGCGGTCGAGTCGGGCGGCAGGGCCGGGGTGGTCTCGAGAATGGCCCGGCTCTCTCCGGCCGGGATGTAGTCGTAGGGCGAGGCTGTTTGGCAGGCTTGGGCGAGCCGGTAGTTTTGCCGCGCGATGTAGCCACCCGCGAACAAGATGCACAGGACGATGCACAGTATGCTGATATGTCTGGGATTCACCCTATTGGCCTGCATGATTGACAAATATAACGATAATATTCGAAAAATGAACGGTCGAGGGGGGAAAAGCATTTCGGGCAGGGCGGGTATAACGGTGTTGATAACTTATTCATTTATTCTTGCGAATTAGTCGGTCGAGCCAAAAATTTTCATTACATTTGTTCGTTAAAGAGATGGGGAACCGTTCGGCCTGACGGCGGTTCGCCTGCTCGGGCCTGCAGGGCGCTGTCCTTTTGCAGGGAAAACAGGCTAAGAAACAAATAAACAAAAAGATATATCTATGAAATTTATCGTATCCAGCACCTTGTTGCTATCACATTTGCAGACTATCAGCCGGGTAATTAACTCGAAAAACTCGATGGCTATCCTCGACAACTTCCTGTTTCGCCTCGAGGGCACGCGCCTCTCGATGACCGCATCGGACCAGGAGACCACCATGACTACGGCTATCGACGTGATGGAGGCCGAGGGCGAAGGCGTCTTTGCCGTGAATGCCAAAATCTTGCTCGAACCCCTCAAAGAGTTGCCCGACCAACCGCTGACTTTCGAAATCGACGACAATAATCTGGAAATTTTCCTCTATTTCCAGAATGGCCGTTACAACTTTATCGGCGTGAATGGCGACGAATATCCCACCAAGATGCCGATGGATACCTCAGCCGTAACCCTCTCGCTCGATGCGCAACAGCTGCTCGGCGGCATAGGCTGCACGCTGTTTGCCACGGCCGAAGACGAGTTGCGCCCCATTATGAACGGTATCTATCTCGACATCTTCGAAGACAGTATTTCGTTCGTGGCTTCCGATACTCACAAGCTGGTACGCTTCAAAAATCAGGCCGTGGCTCCCGGGGTGCGTGCCTCGTTTATCCTGCCCAAGAAACCGGCCAATCTGTTGAAGTCGATTCTGCCCAAGGAGAACGGCAACGTAGAGCTCTCGTTCGATTCGAAGAATGCCTGCTTCAAGCTCTCCGATTTCGTACTCAACTGCCGCCTTATCGAGGGGCACTATCCCAACTACAACTCGGTAATCCCTACCAACAATACCAACCGACTTATCATCGACCGCTCCCTGTTTGTGAATGTGCTGCGTCGTGTGTCGGTATTTGCCGATGCCGCTTTGGGTCTGGCCAAGCTGCAGCTGAAGAACGGCGAGCTGCTCGTGTCGACCGAAAACAAAGACTACTCCATCTCGGCCGAGGAGAAGGTGGCCTGCAACTACACGGGCGACGACCTCACCATCGGCTTCAAGGCGTCGTTCCTCATCGAGATACTCAACAATATCCCCTCTACCGAGGTGCTGGTCGAGCTCTCCGATCCCACCCGTGCCGGTATCATCGTACCGCTGGAGAACAAGGAGAACGAAGACCTGCTCATGCTGTTGATGCCCATGATGCTCAGCGATTTTTAATCAACCCAAGCTATTGAACAGTAAATCATGCAACTGAACTTAAAGAACCCGCTCGTCTTCTTCGACCTGGAGACGACGGGTACCAATATTACCACCGACCGCATTATTGAACTGGCCTATGTCAAGGTGTTCCCTAATGGCGAGGTGGAAGAGAAAGACATATTTGTCAACCCCGGCATGCCCATTCCGCCCGCTTCGACGGCGGTGCATCACATTACCGACGAGATGGTGGCCGACAAGCCTCTTTTCAAGGAGGTAGCCCGCAACATCGCCAAGGTGTTCGAGGGGGCCGATATTGCCGGGTTCAATTCCAACCGCTTCGATGTGCCTTTCCTTATCGAAGAGCTGCTGCGGGCCGGCGTCAATCTCGACATCTCGAAACGCAAGTTCGTCGACGTGCAGACCATCTACCACATCATGGAACCCCGCACCCTCAAGGCCGCCTACAAGTTCTATTGTGGCGCGCCGCTGGTCGATGCCCATTCGGCTCTGGCCGATACCCGGGCCACCTACGAGGTCTTCAAGGCGCAGCTCGACCGCTATACCGAGGCGGTGAAAGACGAGTATGAGGGAAAATACCTCACTAACGACATCGACTCATGGGTATCGTTCTCGACCCAAAACCGCAACGTCGATTTCTCGGGCCGCATCATTCTCAACGAGCACGATGTGCCGGTATTCAATTTCGGCAAGTACAAGGGGCGTTCGGTCGAGGAGGTGTTCCAGCTCGAGCCCAGCTATTACAGTTGGATGATGCAGGGCGATTTCCCCCTGAATACCAAGAATGTGATTACCGAGATATACACCCGCGCACGCCGTCGCTTCTGAGGTGCCCGGGTCTCTCTCCAAAGATTCGAAACTATGTTGAAAGGCAAACATATCATACTGGGTATTACGGGCAGCATCGCTGCCTACAAAGCCGCCTATCTGCTGCGGTTGTTCATCAAGCAGGGCGCCGAGGTGCAGGTGGTGATGACCCCTGCGGGCAAAGAGTTTATCACACCCGTCACCCTCTCGTCGTTGAGCGGGAAGCCTGTGGTGAGCGAATTTTTTACCGCCAATACCGGCGAGTGGCACAGCCACGTAGACCTGGGCCTGTGGGCCGATGCCATGATTGTAGCCCCCGCTACGGCCTCGACTATCGGCAAGATGGCCCACGGCATAGCCGACAACATGCTCGTGACCACCTACCTGTCGTGCAAGGCGCCGGTGTTTGTGGCCCCGGCCATGGACCTCGATATGTATGCCCATCCGTCGACCCGGCACAATCTCGAGCTGTTGCGCTCCTATGGCAACCACATCATCGAGCCGGCAACCGGCGAGCTGGCCAGCCACCTCACCGGCAAGGGCCGCATGGAAGAGCCCGAGCAGATCGTGGCCGTGCTCGACCGGTTCTTTGACCGCCCGCAGCCGCTGGCCGGAAAGCGGGTACTCGTGACGGCCGGGCCCACCTACGAAAAGATAGACCCGGTGCGATTCATCGGCAACTACTCGTCGGGCAAGATGGGTTTTGCCCTGGCCGAGGCCTGTGCCGAAGCCGGAGCCGAAGTGACTCTCGTGGCCGGGCCGGTGAGCCTGACGACCTCGCATGCGTCGATACATCGGGTCGATGTGGAGTCGGCTGCCGAGATGTACCGGGCCGCCGTCGATGCCTACGACCGGGCCGATGCCGCCATCATGTGTGCCGCTGTGGCCGACTACGCTCCCGAAACGGTGAGCGACGTGAAGCTGAAACGGAGCGGCGACGAGCGTGTGTTGCGCCTCAAACCCAACCCCGACATCGCTGCCGAGTTGGGTCGCCGCAAGCGCCCCGGGCAGTGCCTGGTAGGTTTTGCCCTCGAGACCAACGACGAGGAGAGCAACGCCCGCCTGAAGATGGAAAAGAAAAATCTCGACTTCATCGTGCTCAATTCGCTGCGCGACGCAGGCGCCGGATTCCGTTGCGACACCAACAAGGTGACCGTCATCGGGCGCGAGGGCGAGCCGGTCGAGATTCCCTGCAAGCTCAAGACCGAGGTGGCCGCCGATATTGTGGACATCCTGGCCCGCTATCTGACCGACAGCCATTGACGGGCTGCGGGTCGGAAACCATTTGCGTAACCCTGTTTCAAACGATGAGAATATGAAAAGAAATCTCTTGTATGTGCTGCTCCTCCTTTGTCCCTTCCTGTCGGTAGCCCAGGAACTGAACTGCCGTGTCGAGGTGAACAGCGACCAGATACAGGGCACGAACAAGGAGGTGTTTACCACCCTCAAGGAGGCCATTACCGAGTACATCAACGACCGTAAATGGTCTACGGCACAAATTTCGCCCGTCGAACGGATAGACTGCTCGATGCTCTTTACCGTCAAGGAGTATGCCGACAACCGCTTTGTGTGCGAGTTGCAGGTGCAGTCGCGCCGTCCGGTCTACAACAGCTCCTACACCACGACGCTGATCAACTTCAAGGATACGCAGGTCGAGTTCAATTATCAGGAGTACGAGCCGCTGGTCTTCTCCGAAACCAGTATCGAGAGCAACCTCACGGCCGTCATCAACTTCTATGTCTATATGATTCTCGGGGTCGACTTCGACAGCTTCTCGCCCATGGGCGGGACCCCCTTCTACGAATTGGCTCGCCAGGTGGTCAACTTGGGGCAATCGTCAATGGAGACCGGTTGGAAAGCCTTTGAGGACAACCGCAACCGACACGCGCTGCTGTCGGCCTTTGTCGAGCAGAGCACGGCCGGGTTCCGCCAGTTGTGGTACGACTATCACCGTGGCGGCCTCGACGAGATGGCTCTGAGTGTAGACAAGGGACGGGCCAAGATTACCGAGTCGCTGCAACAGTTGCAGAAGGTCTACGAGGCTTCGCCCATGTCGGTGGTGATTACCCTCTTCCGCGATGCCAAACTCGACGAACTGGTGAATGTCTATTCCAAAGCTCCCACTTCGGAGAAGGAGACCGTCTACGATATACTCACCGGTATGTATCCCACCGATAGAACCATTCTCGACAAGATTAAACAGACCGAATAAAGAGAGAAACGCAATTATGATAAAGAAACTGAGTGTCTCCAACTATACGCTCATCGACGAGCTCCACATCGACTTCTCGGCCGGTTTCTCGGTCATTACGGGTGAGACGGGAGCCGGCAAGTCGATTATTCTGGGGGCTCTGTCGCTGATACTCGGCCAGCGGGCCGACCTCAAGTCGTTGCGCCGCAGCGACGAGAAGGCTGTGATCGAGGGGGTGTTCGACATCGCATCGTATCACCTGCGCGATTTCTTCGACGAGAACGAGCTCGACTACGACGAGGGCGAGTGCATCTTGCGCCGCGAGATTCTGCCCTCGGGCAAATCGCGAGCCTTCATCAACGATACGCCCGTGTCGTTGGCTCAACTGAAAACCTTGGGCGAACAGCTCATCGACATACATTCGCAGCACCAGAACATGCTGCTGGCCGACTCGCGGTTTCAACTGCGGGTGGTCGATACCATGGCCGGCGATGCCGCTCTGCTGGCCGACTACCGCGAGCACTACCGCCGGTGGCGCGAGCGGTTGCAGGCCTATACCCGCCTGCAGGAGGAGAATCGCTCGGGACGCGAAGAGGAGGACTACCTGCGCTATCAGTTGGCCCAGCTCGATGAGGCCCATCTGCAGGAGGGTGAGCAGGAGGAACTCGAGGCCGAGTTGCAGACGCTGCAGCATGCCGAGGAAATCAAGAACGAGCTGGCCGTGCTGCAGGAATTTCTGCACGCCGAGGAGACCGGCGTCGTGTCGTTGCTCAATGCCACCCTCTCGCGCATGCGGGCCCTCTCGCGCCTCTATCCCGAGGTGGACGAGTGGGCGGGGCGCCTCGAGTCGGACTACATCGACCTCAAGGATATTGCCTCGACCGTAGACCGTTCGCAAGAGAATCTCAACATGGACCCCGAGCGGCTGACCTGGGTCGAGAACCGGCTCGACACCTACTATTCGCTGCAACAGAAGCATCGCCTCGCCAGTGCCGCCGAGCTGCTGGCCCTGCGCGACTCGTTTGCCGAGCGGCTCGCCCGCATCGAAAACTACGACGAAGAGCTGGCTGCCCTCAAGCACGAGGTCGACGAGGCCGAGAGCCAGGTGCGCAACCTGGCCGAGCGACTCACCCGGGTGCGCAAGCAGTCGGCCGCCGATATTTCGCATACCCTCACCGAGCGGGTCAAACCGTTGGGTATGCCTCATTTGCAATTCGAGATAGAGGTTTCGCCCCGACCGCAGTTCGACGAGACGGGCGGCGACGCCATCCGGTTCCTCTTCTCGGCCAACAAGAACCAGCCCCTGCAACCCGTGTCGGAGGTTGCCTCGGGCGGTGAAATTTCGCGACTGATGCTCTCGCTCAAGGCGTTGGTTGCACACGCCATGGCCCTGCCTACCATCGTGTTCGACGAGGTAGATACCGGGGTCTCGGGCGAGATTGCCGACAAGATGGCCCGCATCATGCGCGAGATGTCCCGCTGCATGCAGGTCATCAGCATCACCCACCTGCCCCAGGTGGCTGCGTGGGGACAGACGCACTACCGCGTCTACAAGATCGACACCGCCACCGCTACGGCTACCCATCTGGTGCGCCTTACCGATAGCGAGCGGGTCGAGGAGATTGCCCGCATGCTGAGCGGCTCGTCGCTCACGGCTGCGGCTCTTGACAACGCCCGCGAATTGTTGAACCGTAACGAACAGAACAATGGAAAAGAATGAAATGATATTTGGCATTCGGGCCGTTATCGAGGCCATCGAAGCCGGTAAGGAGATAGACAAGATTCTGATACGCAAAGAGCTGCAGGGCGACCTGGCCAAGGAGCTTTTCGACCAGATCAAGGGGCGCGGCTTCCTGGTACAGCGGGTACCGGTCGAGCGGCTCAACCGCATCACCCGCAAGAACCATCAGGGGGTGGTCGCCTTCATCTCGTCGATTGCCTACCAGCGGCTGGGCGACATCGTGCCCACTCTCTTCGAGGAGGGTAAGGTACCCTTCATCGTGCTGCTCGACGGGGTGACCGACGTGCGTAACTTCGGCGCCATAGCCCGCACCTGCGAGTGCACCGGCGTCGATGCCATCGTGGTGCCCGAGCGGGGCAGCGTCAGTGTCAACGCCGATGCCGTGAAGACCTCGGCCGGTGCTCTGCTGCACATTCCCGTTTGCCGCGAGCGTTCGATACACAGTGCCATCCGTTACCTCAAGGATAGCGGCATACAGGTCGTAGCCGCTTCGGAGAAGGCCTCCCTCAACTACACCCGGGCCGACTACACGCTGCCCGTGGCACTGGTCATGGGGGCCGAAGATACCGGTGTCGACCCCGACAACCTGCGCCTGTGCGACGAGATGGTAGCCATTCCCCAGGTGGGAAATATCGGGTCGCTCAACGTCTCGGTAGCAGCCGGGGTGATGATGTACGAAGTGGTGCGGCAGCGGATGTCCGAGGTTTAGGACCGATGCTCCCGGAATAAAAGACAGTATAGTAGATACCAGTAATTTTATACAAGATGCAACCGATTCGAGAAGAGATACGAGACTTGTTTTTGAAAAACTATCAGGTAGAGGAGAAGGATTTCGAACACCATCGAGCCGGGCGAAGGCAGTGAAATCGAGGGATATATCATTGCCCCCCAAAACGGAGCCTTCCGCATAGGTATCTGCTTCAACAACAGCCTCGTGGGCTCGCAGGTGGCCATCGACACGCTCACGGTCTACAACTACCGGCCTTCCAATACCCCCATGGAGCCTTACGGCTTGAGTGCCATTGCCGCCAACGACCAGTCGCTGCAGGTACAAATCGACTTCTACGCTCCGGTCTATACCATCGGGGGCGATGTACTGGGCAATGTCGACAAGATGGAGGTCTACCGCAACGGTTCGGCCGAACCGGTCTATACTACCGGTGCCGTAGGGGCCTCGCTGGTAACCCGCTGGGTCGATACCGATGCGGTGAAGGGCGAGAATACCTACGAGATATATGCCTATGCCAACGGGCAGAAGAGTGACCCGGCTACCATCCTGGTAGTGGCCGGTTATGCCCGCCCGGCCGAGGTGCGTAACCTCTCGATTGTCGAGCAGGCCGACTACTCGTGTGTCATCTCCTGGGACAAACCCGAGGGTATCGATGGCGGCGAGATGTACGACTGCCCCATCTACTACACCGTTATCCGCAACAACGAAACCATTGTGGCCAATGCCGTCACCGGGACTTCGGTAGTCGACAATACCATACCGTGTGAGTACGGACAAACACCGGTATTCTATACGATTCTGTCGAGCAACCTCTCGGGCGAAGGTCGCCGCACCTACTCCGAACTCTACTTTATCGGAGCTCCCTATTCGGCACCCTATGCCGAATCGTTTGCCGGCGGTGCCATGAACACCATGTGGCTCTCCGATAAACTCGAAGGACTCGACAGCGGTTGGGGTATAGGCGAGCAGGCCTATTCGCCCGACGCCCAGCCGCAGGATGGCGATGGCGGTCTCGCTTCGTTCATGGCTACCAACGTGAACGTGGGTACCAAGACCCGCCTGACCAGTGCCAAGATCAACATCGGCAACCTGTCCGAGCCGGCTCTGGGATTCTATATCTATCAAACCACGGGCGAGAAGAGCAACGACAACCTCACCGTAGAGGTTTCGCGCAACAACGGTGAATTTGTGGCCGTAGCCGGGCCCCTCTACGCATCGGGCAACGAAACCGAAGGTTGGGTGAAGAAGGTGATTCCGCTCGACGCCTATCAGGGCGAGACGGCTTTGCGCTTCTCGTTCGTGGGCGAGGCTGTAGACGGTACGACGAACATCAATATCGACAATATCCAGGTGCAGGAGCGCTCGGTGGTAGGTATTGCCGACAACAGAGTAGACAAGTATCGGGTATATGCCACAACCGAGGGTCAGATTGTCGTGAAGGCACAACCCGGTAGCGAATGCTCGATCGATGTCTATGGCATCGGTAGACAGAAAGTATATGCTACACAAGGGGACGAGGCTATTGTCGACGCAGCCCCCGGCATCTATGTAGTCGATGTGGAGGGTGCACGTTACAAAGTGGTTGTGAAGTAACCGCGACAAAGACGGGGAGGCAACCGCCTCTCCCGCCGGTTATGATGAAAGCCTGAAAAAAAAAGACGGGAGATTCGGTTTTTGACAACCGGGTCTCCCGTCTTCCTCTCTATAAACCTAAAACAATATTGCAAGATTACAGGTGGTGCTTGTGATGTTTTACCGCTTTGAGCCGATGCTTGTCGGGTTTGGCCGGGGCCTTCATCTGGTCGTCGAGCAATACGACCGTCGTATCGGTCTCGACCCACAGGTTTACCGTCTGGTTCGAACCGCTGTCGGGAACCAGTTTATACACCTTGGCCGCTTTGTTCTGCGGGGTGCCTCGCTGGAACAGCTTCTTACCCTTGCTCTTCATCTGCTGGCCGGCTTTGCCGTCGGCCGTCACATAGGTTTGGGTCATCTGGTACACCCCGTTTACCGTGTCGATTTGCTGGGTGATAATCACCATGTAGTCGATGCTGTCGCCTTGGCCCGACTCCGACGGTACCACGCCTTCGTAGGCAAAGATGTCCACCATACCGGTCGAGTCGGTACCCATCATCTCTACGGCTTCGCCTTCGTCGATCATTTGATTTTTGTTATTGTTCGATTGGCAGGCTATGAGTGCCGCCGCAGCAAGAACTGTAAAAACAATTTTTTTCATATCGTTGTATAATTGGTTTTCTCCTATAACATGCGTGGCGGCGAAAAGTTTACCGATTGGGAAAAAATTGTTGCAGAATGCGTTGTATCGATTCGACATGCCAGCGGGCTATCCGGTCGCGCCCCTCGGGCGAGAGCAGTATCCGGCAGTCGTGCTCGTTGTCCATGAATAGGCTTTCGGTGAGCAGGGCGGGGCAGAGGCTCTCGCGCAAGATGACGAAGTTGGCCTCCTTGCACCCTCTGAAACGCAGGTCGGGGAAGACGAGGGGCCACACCTCGTCGAAGAGGCGGGCATACTGCCGGCTCTTGTCGGCACCCGGGTAGCTGTATACCTCGCCGCCGCTCCCGCCGCCGGCGTTGGCGTGGACCGAGACCAGCAGGCAGTCGCCCTGGCGGGCCCACTGGTTGGCACGTCGGCACCGCTCGGACAGGGCGATGTCGGTATCTTCGGGAACCAGGCGACGGCAGGCGATGCCCGCCTGGTCGAGCTGTTGAGCCATGCGCGAAACGATGTCGCGGTTGAACTCCCATTCGAGCAGTTGGCGCCCGTCGGGCCACACGGGCGATCGTTTGCCCGGCGTGTCGCAGCCGTGGCCGTTGTCGAGTAGTATCGTTATCATCTTTTCCGTTCTTTTTACGGCGTAAAATTAGGTCGGTTGTCAGCTCCGTTTGTGGCATGACGATACAGACTCCCAACAATTAGGTAGGGATGTGCGTTGGTTTCATCTAAAAAGGGGATTGTGCAGGTGGTACGAATGCTGTTTCTTTGTAGTGTCGAAACCGGCAACGATTTTGTGACTGTGAGAATATGACTATCTTTGTGTATTCATGAACGAAAAAAGAGAATAGAATGTATAAACTGGGTGCCTATAATCGAGACAATCGCATGAGCGATTTGGTGTGCGACAACTATCCCGTGCTGCTGGTGATGAGCCGCTTCGGCATCGCCCTGGGTTTCGGCGACAAAAGCATAGGGCAGGTGTGCGACGAGAACGGCGTGCATACCGATACCTTCCTGGCTGTGGTCAATCTGTTGCTCGACGAGGGCGACCCCGAGGAGTACAAGAGCGACATATCGGTGGGGGCCCTGCTGGGCTATCTGCACAACTCGCACGACTATTTCCTCAACTTCAGGCTGCCGGCCATCCGGCGCAATCTGCTGGGGGCCATCGACTGCGGGGCCAAGGATATAGCCATTGTCATACTCCGCTTTTTCGACGAGTATGTGGCCGAGGTGCAGAAGCACATGCGCTACGAAGAGCGCACGGTCTTTCCCTACGTGACGGCCCTGCTCAACGGCGTGCATCCCGGCGAGTACAGCATTGCCGTCTTTCGCAAGCGGCACGACCAGGTCGAGGCCAAGCTCACCGAGCTGAAAAATATACTCATCAAGTATTACCCGGCCACGAGCAGCAACGAGTTGAACAGTGTCTTGTTCGACATCTTTACCTGCGAGCAGGACCTGGCCTCGCACAACTATATAGAAGATTACCTGTTTGTCCCGGCCATTCAGGAGCTGGAAAACCAAATAGACGAAACGAGATGAAGCCTGTCGTAAAAGTGATTGTAGCCGAGCCCTCGCTCATTATCCGCAAGGGGTTGCTCTCGGTGCTGAAGAAGTTGACCACCATCAATATCGAGACGACCGAGGTGGCCGACGTGCAGCAGCTCACCGCCTCGCTGGCGTGGCGCAAGCCCGATGTGTTCATCGTCAATCCCGGGCTGGCGGGAGTGGTCTCGGTAGCGCAGATCAAGAAGGGTGCCGACGGACCGGCCCCGAAGTGTATCGCCCTGCAAAACTCGTTGGTCGATGCCTCGGTCCTGAAACTGTACGACGAGGTCATCTCGATTTACGACACGGCCGAGCAGATACGCGAGAAGTTCGACCGCCTGGTACACGCCGCTCCCGAGGAGACGGTGCGCCAGGAGCCCCTCACCGAGCGTGAGAAAGAGATTATCATCGGCGTAGTCAAGGGCATGACCAACAAGCAGATTGCCGAGCAGCTGTGCCTGTCGGCCCATACGGTCATCACCCACCGGCGCAACATTGCCGGCAAGTTGCAGATACACAGTCCGGCCGGGCTCACCATCTACGCCATAGTCAACAAGTTTGTCGATATCAACGACATAAAGGATTCCATTTATAACCGTGAGGAGTGATTACTTCGTTATATAAGTTATTTGATGTTGTTTTTGGGAAAATCCGTCTGCTCGTTCAGGCGGATTTTTTCATGCCCGGCAGAGTCGGGAGCCTCGTGAAAAAAGGTTATATCCGGCTCGAGTCTGCGCGCTTTGATGTATCTTTGCCGTATGGAAAAGGAAAGAGAAATTAAAGCCCTGTTTTTCGATATAGACGGCACGCTCGTCAGTTTCAATACCCACCGTATTCCCCGCTCGACCATCGAGGCCATCGAGGCGGCCAAGCAGAAGGGAATCAAGATTTTTATCGCCACGGGTCGCCCCTTGGTCTACATTAACAACCTGGCCGACATAGCCCATCTCGTCGATGGCTATGTGACCACCAACGGTGCCTGCATCGTCATCGACGGGCAGGTGGTGGCCTGCCATGCGATACCCGAAGCCGATGTGCGCACGATGATGCGCTTCTCCGACGAGCGTCATTTCCCCTGCATTCTGGTGGGCGAGACCGATGCCTTGCTCTACAACGCTACGCACGAGGTCGAGGAGTTTTTCCACCGTCTGCTCGACCTGCAACAGATTTCGAGCCCCGTATCGCTCGACGCCCTGTTGCAGCAGCGCATCACCCAGATGACCCCTATCATTACGGCCGATGTCGAGGCCGAGATTATGCCGCAGCTCCCTTCGTGCGAGTCGAGCCGGTGGTATCCCGCCTTTGCCGATGTGACCGCTCGCGGGGTCGATAAGGGCGAGGGGGTGAGGACCGTAGCCCGTCACTTCGGTTTCCCCGTCGAGGCCACCATGGCTTTCGGCGACGGGGGCAATGATACCCGCATGCTGCAGGTAGCCGGCATCGGGGTGGCCATGGGCAACGCCAACGAACCGCTGAAGGCTGTGGCCGACTATGTGACGACCTCGGTCGACGACGACGGGGTGAAGCGTGCTCTCGAGCATTGGCACGTGCTGTAACCGGCGCAGGCCGCTGTCTGGCATGTCTGTGAGGATACCGGGAAAAATAGAGATAGATTAGAGGCGAGGGCGGAGTCAGCTTTCGCCTTTTTTCCGTTTGAGAAATTCGGTAGGAATCTCGCCGAAATACTCCTTGTAACATTTCGTGAAGTACGAGGGCGAACTGAAGCCCACCTCGTAGGTAATCTCGGCCACCGTCTTCTCGGTCGAGGCCAGCAGCGAGGCCGCCCGTTTGAGGCGTGCGATGCGCATCAGTTCGTTGGGCGAGTAGCCATACAGCGCCTTGGTCTTGCGGTAGAGCTGCACGCGGCTCAGCCCAATTTGTTCGCCCAGCTCCTCGACGCTGAAGTTGGCATTCGACAGATTCTCGTCGATGATGCGGCGCAGCTTTTCGGCAAAGCCCTTGTCTACGTCGCTTACCGGAGTCTTTGCCGGGGAGAGAGGCGTATTGCCGTTCTCGGTAAAGATGTTTTGCAGGCGGTGCCGGTTCTCGATGAGGTTGTGCAGGCGCACGGTGAGCAGCCGGGCACTGAAGGGCTTGGCAATGTACGAGTCGGCTCCGCACTCATAACCCTTGATTTTCTGCTCGTCCATGGCATAGGCGGTGAGCATCATCACGGGGATGTGCGAGGTTTGCAGCTCCGACTTCAGCCGGCGGCAACACTCCAGCCCATCCATCACGGGCATCATCACGTCGCAGATGATGGCGTCGGGCACGTACTTCATGGCCAGGCGTATGCCCTCCTGGCCGTTGGCCGCCTCGATAACCTGGTATTGGTCTTGCAGTATGGTCCGCACATAGTCGCGTATGTCCTGATTGTCGTCGATAACGAGCACACTCGGTTTGTCGTCGGGCGTCGTCTCGCGCGGCTGGGCCTGCAACGTCTCCTGGTCGGCAGCCAGTACGGCCCCCTCTTTCAGGTTGGTAAGCACGGCACTGCGGGTAGTGTCGGGGTCGAGAGCTCCCGACTGCCGGGCCGGCATCTCTATGGTGAAGCAGGTACCTTGCCCCTCGGTCGTCTCCACGCGTATGGTGCCGTGGTGCATTTCGACAAAGGCCTTGACCAGAGCCAGCCCGATACCCGAGCCGGCATGGTGGACGTCGATCTGGTAGAAGCTGTCGAAGATGTGTTGCACATGCTCGGCCGGCATGCCCACGCCGGTATCGGCGACTTGCAGCCGCAGGTAGGGCTCGCCCTCGTGGTCGTATCGGGCGAGGGTGATGCGAATCGAGCCATTGTCGGGTGTGAACTTGAAGGCGTTGGAGAGCAGGTTGTAGACGATGCGCTCCAGTTTCTCGGCATCGGCCGTGACGGTAAAGTCGGTATCTTCTTCGGCCTGGATGTCGAAGTGGATGTGCTTGCGGTAGGAGAGGGTGCGGAAGGCGTCGCTCCACTCGGCAAGCGAGTTGCGCAGGTCGAACTGGCTCAGGCGCAATTGCAGTTTGCCATCCTCGAATTTACGGAAGTCGAGCACCTGGTTGACGAGCCGCAACAGCACCGTCACGTTTTTGTGGATGATGTTGAGCAGAAAGCGCTCGTGCTTGTCGAGGTGCTGGCTCTGGCCGAGCTGGTCTACCGGGTCGGCAATGAGTGTGAGTGGTGTGCGGAAGTCGTGCGACACGTTGGTGAAGAAAGCCAGTTTGGCATGGGTGGCATCTTCGAGTTGGCGCGAGAGGGTGATGAGCTGGTCGCGCTGTTCCTCGAGTTGCCGTTTCTGGTCCGACAGTTCGGTATTGAGCCGGTTTTTGGTCCAGAAGGCCCGCACGACAATCACGAGCAGGATACCCACCAGCACCAGAATCACGATACAGGCATAGAGGAACATGCGTTGGGCCGAGTAGCGCATCAGGAAGGCGTCGAGCTGACTGTTGAGCCGCTCGATTTTCTCGTCGAGGGTGCTGATGTGTGCATTCTGCATCTGCATGATGCGGGCATTCTGATGGTTGACCAGTGCCGTCGAGAGTAGCGTTTCGCGCGGGAAGTCGCGTCCTTCGAGTATATCCATGGCTACCTGCACCACCCGGTCGCCCCCCGTGGGGTAGATAAAGGTGGCATCGAGTATGCTGTCGGCAACCAGTCCCACGCCCATCTCTTTACCCGACAGGGCATCGACTCCCACAAAGAGCATGTGGCCGGCACGGCCCTCGCGCACGGCTGCCTCGTGAGCTCCGGCGGCCATGCGGTCGTTGTGGGCAAAGACGAGATCGATGCGGGGTTGCCGGGCCAGAATGGAGTCGAAAGCCTCTTCGGCCGACTGTTGGAACCAACCGGCATCGGCCGTGGCTACGATGCGGATACCGGGATGATGCGAGAGGGCGTCGACCAATCCCTGGTGGCGGTCACGGGCCGGGGTAGAGCCCTTCAATCCTGTGAGTTCTACCATGTTGCCCTGTCCGTGCAAGCGGCTGGCAATGTAGGTACCTATCTGGTAGCCCATGTCGTAGTTGTCGGCTCCGATATAAGCGGTATAGTGGTCCGAGTCGGTTTTGCGGTCGACCAGTACGACGGGTATTCCCTGGCTGTAAGCCTTCTCCACGATGGGGGCAATGGCTTCGGCCTCGTTGGGAGCCACCACGATGAGGTCGGCCCCCTCGTCGATAAAGTATTCGATGTCGGCAATCTGGCGTTGGTTATCGTCGTTAGCCGACCGAATCTCCACATCCAATCCGGGATAGAAGAGCGCTTCGCGGCTGATTTCCTTGTTCATCTGGGTGCGCCACTCGTCGTCGCTGCATTGCGATACCCCTATGAGAAAACGGTTTTTCTCCTGGGTACAGGCGGTAAGCAACAGCACGAGAGTGCACGAGGCGAGGAGCAAAAGAAAAGGTAGGCGTCTCATAGCTTCTCATTTTGAGGATTAAGATAGGCAAAGATAAAAAATTTAATGAGAAGAGCACGCCTGCCAAGTGAAAGAATTGCGGTACAGCCCCTTTGTCGAGCTGCCTTCGGGGTTGCCCCGGCCGGGTTTCGGCTGTTGCGCGAGTGGCGTAGGGTAGCCTGTTAAATGCTGGATATGAGAAAAAAACGGTTATACGACGAGGACGACCGCCCCGGTTCGTATCGGGAGGATCGCCCTCGTCAAAATAAAAGGAAAAAGTAGTATTAAGCCAACCGACTGGTGAGGCTCTCGGGCAGCACGGGCATGGCTCCTTGCTGCGTGCACACGTAGGCCGAGGTGTCGACGGCCAGTTGGTGGGCCTCACGTACCGAACGGCCGCGGATGATGGCGGCGGTAAAGGCGGCGGTGAACGAGTCGCCTGCACCTACGGTGTCGGCCACCTGTACGGTGGGAGTCTCTACAAACGACACATGACCCGGGGTAAAGACATAGCTGCCGTTTACGCCGCAGGTGAGGATGAGCATCTTCAGGTTATACTTGGCCAGCAGAATCCAGCACTTGTCTTGCAGGTCGATGCCGGGGTAGCCAAACAGACGGCTTACCGTTACCAGCTCCTCGTCGTTTATCTTCAGCACGTTGCAGCGGCTGAACGAGTCGCACAGAATCTCTTTGGTGTAGAAGCTCTGGCGCAGGTTGATGTCGAAGATTTTCAACGTCTCAGGTGTATCGGGCATGGTGGCGAGGAATCGGGCTATGGTCTCGCGCGAAACGATGCTGCGCTGTGCCAGCGACCCGAAGCAGATGGCCTGTGTCTGGCGAGCCAGTTGGTCCAGTTCTTCGGTATAGGGTATGTTGTCCCAGGCTACTCCCTCTTTGATGTCGTAGCAGGGCACACCCTCGTTGTCGAGCGTAACCTGCACGGTGCCGGTGGGGTAGGGTACCGTTTCGATAATCCCTTGCAGCCGTTTCTCGCGGAAGTTGTCGAGTATTTCGGTGCCCAGCTTGTCCTGGCCTACGGCACTTACTACCCGGCTGTTCAAGCCGAATTGCGATACGTGATAGGCAAAGTTTGCAGGAGCTCCACCCAGTTTCTTTCCTTCGGGCAGCACGTCCCACAGTGCTTCGCCCATTCCTACGATGATATGGTCGTTATTGTTCATGGCGTTATAATTAGTGTTTGAATTTAATAAGTCGATAAGTTATTTTTTCAGTTTGATGGTGTATACAATCAGGTAGAGAACCCCTACGGTCATCACGGCTATGGCACCGGCCTGACCCACGGCGTCGCTGGCCACACCCATCAGCAGCGGGAATATGGTGCCGCCGAAGAGGCCCATGATCATCAGTCCCGAAGCCTCGTTCTTTTTGTCGGGAACGGCGGTAAGAGCCTGGGCAAAGATGATGGAGAAGACGTTGGAGTTGCCGAAGCCGATGAGGGCGATGCAGGCGTAGATGACGGGGAGCGACTCGGTAGAGAGCAGCCCGATCATGGCTACCAGCATGCAGGCCACACTGATGGCCAGGAATTTACGGCCCGAAAGGTGACGCAGGATAAAGGTTCCCAGCAGACACCCGGCCGTACGGAAGATAAAGTAGAGGCTGGTGGCAAAGCCGGCCTCCTCGAGGGTGATGCCCACCCGCTCGATCAGCAGCTTGGGAGCCGTGGTGTTGGTACCTACGTCGATGCCTACGTGGCACATGATACCCAGAAAACAGAGCAGGATGAAGGGCTTGCCCAGCAGGCGCAGGCATTCGCGGAATCCCGAAGCCTTGTCGGGTTTCTCTTCATCGATGGGGGTCGACGAGAGCCACAGGATGGCGATGATGGCAATGACCATGTAGATGGGGAAGAGCACGCGCCACCCCAACCCGAAGGTAGGCATGGCCTGCGTGGCACCCCACATGGCGATATAGGGGGCCAGGAACGAGGCGATGGCCTTGACAAACTGCCCGAAGGTGAGCGAACTGGCCAGACGGTCGCCCGAGATGATGTTGCTCAGCAGCGGGTTGAGCGAGGTCTGCATCAAGGCATTGCCGATGCCCAGCAGCGAGAAGGAGCAGAGCATGAGTCCGTAGCCGTCGCCAAAGAGGGGCAACAGCAGCGAGACGGCGGTCACCACGAGGCTCAGCAACACGGTGCGTTTCCGCCCGATGCGGTTCATCAATACGCCCGTGGGTACCGAGAAGATGAGGAACCAGAAGAAGACGAGCGACGGGAAGATATTGGCCTGCGAATCGGTGAGGCCCAGGTCGGCCTTCACATAGTTCGAGGCGATACCTACCAGGTCGACGAAACCCATGGCAAAGAAGCAGAGCATGACGGGGATAAGTCGGCCGTATTTTATTTGTTGTTTAGCTGTCATAATCGTTATATAGAGTAATTGTTGTTTCGTTTTCTGAAGAGAGGGAGAGAGAAGGGCCGCCACACAGAGCGGTCACCTCTCTCGTCCCCTCTTGCTTCTATCAATCTATCGCGGTAATTTCTATTACATGGCTTCGCATGGGGGTGAAACCCAGCACGTCGAGGCCTACCTTCATCAGATAGTCGCCCGAGAGCTCTTTGCCGTTGGCCGGCAGGGTAGACTCTACACCGGGCATGAGGTTTATCTCTTCGACCTTGTAGCGCTTGTGCGGGTCGAGGCCCTGCAGCTTCACGGGGAGCAGCTTCTCCTGGTAGCGCGGGTAGAGGTCATAGGCAAAGAGCACCGCCTTGCGGCTGTCGGCCCCGACATAGTTCACGGCCATGTGGTTGCTCTCGTAGGGCGAAACCAGGCGATATTGACTGCCGTCGAGAATAACCGGTTGCAACCGTTTCCAGTTGGCCACAGCCTCCTGGCAGTAGAGCAGTTCGTCGGCACTCAACTCCTTCAACCCCAGGTCGAAACCCAACTTGCACATCGACGCCACATCGGTGCGGAACTTGATCGACGCCTCTTTGTTCCAGCTCGTCACGTGGGCACACATGGCCTTGGCCGGGAAGAAGTGCGAGAAGCCCCACTGTATATAAACACGTTCCACGGGGTCGGTATTGTCGCTGCACCAAAATTCGGTAAAGTATTTCAACGCCTCGTAGTCGCAGCGGGCACCGCCGCCCGAGCAGAGCATCATGGCCACCTGCGGGTAGTTGTCGTGCACCCGTTGCATCACCCGGTATATGCCCCGCACATGGTCGATGTAGAGTTGTCCCTGGTCGGCCTTGAGGTAGGGCGAGTAGATGTTGGTGATGGGGCTGTTGCAGTCCCACTTGAAGTAGGCGATGTCGGGGTTCTCCTTCAGCAGCTTGTCTATGATGCCGTATACATACTCCTGCACGGCGGGGTTGCTCATGTCGAGCACCAGCTGGTTGCGGTAGTAGTAGGTTTCGCGGTTGGGGTAGTGGATGGCCCAATCGGGGTGACGCTCGAAGAGTTCGCTCTTGGGGTTCACCATCTCGGGCTCGATCCACAGGCCGAATTTCACACCCGCCTCGCGGGCTGCCTTTGTGAGGGCGGGGATACCGCCGGGCAGTTTGTCGTGAGTCACCTCCCAGTCGCCCAGTCCGGCGCGGTCGTTCTCGCGGGGATATTTGTTGCCGAACCACCCGTCGTCGAGCAGGAACATGTCCACGCCCAGCTCTTTGGCCTCGCGCATCAGCTCGGCCAGCATCTCCTGGTCGAAGTCGAAGGCCGTGTTTTCCCAGTTGTTGAGCAGTGTGAGGCGCGGCCCCTTGCCCTCTTTCAACTGGTAGTTGCGGGCCCAGGCCTGCAGGTCGCGGCTGCCTTGCCCCATGCCCTCGGTGCTGAGGGTGAAGATGAACTCGGGCGTCGTGAAGGTCTCGTTGCGCTTGAGCTTATAGGCCGAGGCGTAAGGGTTGATGCCGGGAATCACGCGCAGGTTGCCCACGTTGTCCACCTCGAAGGTGAAGCGGAAGTTTCCCGTCCAGGCCAGCGTACCCATGAGCACCTCGCCTTGACGCTCCTGTGCAGGCTGGTCGAGCCCGACGACAAAGAAGGGGTGGGTGTGCATGGCGGCCCGGCTGCCCAGCTTGGTGTCGAGCACCTTCTTGCCGAATTGCAGGGGCTGGCAGCTCATCTGCGCCTCTTTGGCCCAATCGCCGCTGAACTCGGTCAGGTAGTAGGCCGGTCGGCTGAAGTAGAGCATGGTCGAGGCATAGGTCGAGAGCACGATGGGATTCTTCTCCTCATGACGTATGTCGCTCCAGGTCTTGATGACATTCTCGCGGGGGTAAGCCACATAGTGCAGGGTCACTTCTACGGGATACTTGTCGTCGCGCAGCACGATGTCGGTCTGCACGCCCCCCTCGACCGCATGGGTCGAGGAAGAGACGTAGTAGAGCCACGTCGAGGGATTGCCGTCGTTGTGGGTGATGGCCAGGGCCAGATCGGA
>OJNR01000643.1_pt1 | contig 22224 bp, 23 predicted proteins | sample 1597901 | NCBI WGS metagenome assembly OJNR01 (sample SAMN01915223, study PRJEB22387) | human gut metagenome | isolation source: stool | host: Homo sapiens | place: USA | reverse complement strand
ACTCGACCCCTTTGTCAATGAACTCGGCTCGTTCGTCGAGGCTGCGCAAGATGTACGGCCAGCCAAACTTGGCGAGTATGACAAACAGGATGACGAAGACAACGAACATCCAGAATACCAACCCTATTTCGGGCGTGAACAGTTCCATATCTTATGATTAGATGAACAAGGACAGCACGCAAACGATTACAGCAAACAGGGCAACACCTTCGACAAGGGCTGCAATCACAATCATGTTGCTTCGAATATCGCCACTGGCTTCGGGCTGACGGGCAATAGCATCCATTGCCGACGAACCGATCTTACCGATACCTACACCGGCTCCGATAGCTGCGATACCAGCACCAATACATGCTCCCAATTTAGCCAGACTTGCGCCGGCTGCTGCTTGTAATAAAATCATTCCTAACATAATGTTTGTTGTTTAGAGATTATACACTTATTTTATTTTTCTACTTTTTCTGTTTTTCCTTCATGATGCCCCTCGACCTGTGCCAACGAAATGAACAGCGTCGAAAGCATCGTAAATACATAGGCCTGGATAAACGATACCAGGGTGTCTATCATCAGCATGAAGAGCGAGAAGAGCACCGATATGACGGTTATGCCGCCTACGACCACGGCACCAAAAGCGCCGAAGATAAAGATGAGCGAGATGAGCGACAGGATAATCATGTGACCACCCATCATGTTGGCAAAGAGACGGACCATGAGGGCCGCCGGTTTGGTGAAGATACCAAACACCTCGATGAGCGGCATGATGGGAAGCGGGAACTTCAACCACAGAGGCACATCGGGCCAGAAGGTCTCTTTCCAGTACTCCTTGGTTCCTTTCACATTCACCACGATAAAGGTACACAAGGCCAACACCATGGTGACGGCGATATTGCCTGTCAGGTTGGCTCCACCGGGGAAGATGACTATCAGCCCCAGCAGGTTCATCAACAAGATGAAGAAGAATATCGTAAGCAGGTAGGGGGCAAAACGAGGGGCCTTGTCGCCCAGCGTGCTCTTGATGACTCCCGTATAGATAAACTCGATGAGAAACTCGATGGCTCCTACCCCCTTACGAGGTGCCTTGTAGTGCTTCTTCTTGTACCAGCGAGCTACCGAGAGCACACACCAGAGGCACAACAGAGCGGCGATAATCAGGGCCAACACGTTTTTCGTAATCGACAAATCGAGCGGCCGGTAACGGTTGCCCTGGTCGTCGACACTCTCGACCTTGCCCTTGTTGGGGCCGTCTTGAGCAATATAGAAACCCTCGTACTGCTGCCCGTGTTCGAGACGGCTCGACCAGAAGATGTTCCAGTCGCCCTTATAGTCTCTCACAATAACCGGAAGCGAGATCTTGTGCTCGTGCGAGAAAGGCAACTCCCAGCTATATTCATCGAGCAGGTGCTTAAAAATCGTCTCTTTCGGGTTAAAGGCTTTCTCCTCTTCCGTGCCGCTCGTCTCTTGAGCCGACAGGTTGAACGAAAAGGCCATCAACAAAAAAGCTACTATGTATGCGATTTGTTTTCTCATCTCTTTTTACTCCAGCAATTACCGTATGCACACAGCCACACGGTTGTTATCCACATCGACAAACCCGCCACCGACAGGTACCGAATGACGTTCGCCTGCCGTCACATATTCAATGGTACCGGCATCGAGCGTCGAAATCAGCGATGCATGATTTTCAAGAACGGTAAACGAACCTTGGGCACCCGGCAAGGTGACCGATTCGACCTCTCCCTGGAAAAGGATTTGTTCCGAAGATATAATTTCAAGTACCATAATTCATTCCTCTTTTTAGTGAGCCGCTTGGGCCTGCTCCAACAATTTCTTACCCTTGGCAATAGCCTCGTCGATCGTACCTACGTTCAAGAAGGCTTGCTCGGGATACTCGTCCATCTCGCCGCTGAGAATCATCTTGAAACCGCGAATCGTCTCCTCGAGCGGAACCATCACACCGGGCACGCCGGTAAACTGTTCGGCTACATGGAAGGGTTGCGAGAGGAACCGTTGTGCTCGACGAGCCCGGTTTACCACCAGCTTGTCCTCGTCAGACAACTCGTCGACACCCAGGATAGCGATAATATCCTGCAACTCGTTGTAGTGCTGCAACAACTGTTTCACGGCCTGAGCCACCTGATAGTGCTCCTCGCCCACGATATGGGGGTCGAGAATACGCGAGGTCGACTCCAGCGGGTCTACGGCCGGGTAGATACCCAGCTCCGATATTTTACGGCTCAACACCGTAGTTGCATCCAGGAAGTTGAAGGTCGTGGCCGGTGCGGGGTCGGTCAAGTCGTCGGCCGGCACATAAATGGCCTGAACCGAAGTGATAGATCCCTGCTTGGTCGAGGTGATACGCTCTTGCAATTTACCCATCTCGGAGGCCAGCGTCGGCTGATAACCTACGGCCGAAGGCATACGGCCCAAAAGCGCCGACACCTCGGATCCGGCCTGAGTGAAACGGAAGATGTTGTCGATAAAGAGCAGAATCTCTTTACCACCGCCATCGGAGTCGCGGAATTGCTCGGCAACCGTCAAACCGGCCAGAGCCACACGCAAACGGGCTCCCGGCGGTTCGTTCATCTGGCCGAACACCAAGGTGGCCTGCGACTGGTTCACCTGACCCATATCGACATCCTGCAGATTCCATTCGCCACGAGCCATACCCTCCTCGAACTTCTTGCCATACGACATGATACCCGATTCGATCATCTCGCGCAAGAGGTCATTACCTTCACGAGTACGCTCACCTACACCGGTGAATACCGAGAATCCGTTGTGTCCCTTGGCAATGTTGTTGATAAGTTCCTTAATCAGCACGGTCTTACCTACACCGGCACCACCGAACAAACCGATTTTACCACCCTTCGAATAGGGTTCGAGCAAATCGATTACCTTGATTCCCGTATAAAGTATCTCGGTACTGATAGAGAGGTCGTCAAAAGCCGGAGCCTCCTGGTGTATCGATTTCAATTCGGTATAATCCAGAGCAGGAAGATGGTCGATCGTCTCGCCCAACACATTCATCAAACGCCCTTTTAACTGTGAGCCCGTAGGCATTGACAAGGGCCGTTGCAAGTCGATTGCTTTCATACCGCGGACAAGACCGTCGGTAGAATCCATTGCGACGCAGCGTACCGTATTTTCACCGATATGTTGCTCCACTTCGACAATCAGGTCGGAGCCGTTTTCACGCTCGATTTTCAGTGCAGCATAAATAGGCGGCACGTCGTTACCTTCGCCTTCGAAGGTGACATCGACAACCGGCCCGATGACCTGCGTGATATATCCAAATTTATCTGCCATAGCTTTACCTCTATTATCAGTATTATATTTTATCCATTAAAAGTGCAGCCCGTAAATCACGATGAGCACCATTACAAAGAGATTTATCAAGTTCAGCGGTAACAAGTATTTCCACTCGAGACGCAACAGCTGGTCGATTCTCAAACGAGGGAAAGTCCACTTGAACCAAATGATTATAAACGAAATCACAATGGCTTTACCAAAGAACCAAACCACCGACGGGATATAGTCCATAACGTGGTTGAAGCTCTCCCATCCGGGAATATGCAACGGCATCCAACCTCCCAGGAAGAGCAGCGAGGCTACGCCCGAAACAATGAACAGGTTCAAATACTCGGCCAGATAGAAAAAACCGAAGTGGATACCCGAATACTCGGTGTGATAACCTGCCGTCAACTCACTCTCGGCCTCGGGCAAGTCGAACGGGCCACGGTTGGTCTCGGCCGTACCGGCAACCAGGTAAATGAGGAAAGCCACGATGGCGGGGATATGACCCGTGAAGATGAACCAGCCGTTGTTCTGTGCCTCGACGATACCGGTAATCGACATCGTACCGGCAAAGACTACCATCGTCAACACCGACAACCCGATGGAGAGCTCATAGCTCACCATTTGAGCACCGCTTCGGATGGCACCGATCAGGGTGTATTTGTTGTGGCTCGACCAACCGGCCAGCAGGATACCCAGCACGCCAATCGACGATACGGCTATCAGGAAGAAGATACCGATGTTGAAATCGATCACCTGCAACCCTTTACCGAAAGGCAAGCAGCCGAAGGCCAACATCGAGGCCACAATAACCAGATAAGGAGCCAGATTGAACAGGAACTTATCGATGTGGTTCAACGAGATCAACTCTTTGATCAGAATCTTGAACATATCGGCCACGCTCTGGAATATACCGTAGGGGCCTACTCGATTGGGACCCAGACGGCATTGGAAGAAGGCGCACACCTTACGCTCGAAATAGATGTAGAACAGGGCCAACACCGCATACAACAGCAGCAGCGCCACGCCTACCAGTACAAATTCAATCAGCAAAGCTCCCCAGCCGGGCATTACACTCCTCAACAAATTATCTATCCAGTGGGTAACTATCGAAAAGTCGAACATAACTTATTCTTTAATTTATTTTTGATTACTAATTATCTGTCCATATCGGGGATTACATAGTCGAGCGAACCGCCGATGGCAATGAGGTCGGCAATTTTACCACCACGACACATCGGGTCGAGCCCGCCGACCAGCGGCAAGCAGGCCGAGTTGATTTTCAACCGATACGGATTCTTATCCCCATGACTCTCGATAAAGATACCTATCGGGCCACGACTGGCCTCGACCTGACGGAAGTAACGGCCTTCGGGCAGTTTGATAATAGGTTTCATCTTCAGTGCATAATCGCCCTCGGGGATATTGTCGATGAGTTGTTCGATGATGTGGATCGACTCCAGTATTTCATCCATACGCACCATGTAGCGGGCAAATACATCGCCCTCGGTGCGGACAATCTCTTTGAACTCTACCTTGTCGTACATGGCATAGGGGTGGTTCTTGCGCACGTCGCAGGCCCAGCCCGAAGCACGGCCCGACGGGCCGGCAATGCCGTACGAGATAGCATCCTCGCGAGAGAGCAGACCTACGCCTTTCATACGTTGCTGTGCAATCACGTTGCCCGTAAAGAGGGTGTGATAGTCTTTCAGCATGCCGGGCAAGTAGGCGCAAAACTCTTTCACCTTGCGTTGGAAGTCGGGATGAATGTCGGCCATAAGACCGCCAATCGTATAGTAGTTGAAGGTCATGCGGGCACCGCAAGTCTCTTCAAAGATGTCGAGTATTTTCTCACGATCGCGGAAACCGTAGAAGAAAGCCGTCGTTGCACCCAAGTCCATGCAAAAGGTTGCATAGAAGAGCAAGTGCGACGAGATACGCATCAACTCATCCATGATGGTGCGCACATATTGTGCACGGGCCGGGATTTCGAGTTGAAGGGCATCCTCGATACAGAGGCACACGGCGTGACGGTTTTGCTGAGCCGACAGATAGTCGAGACGGTCGGCAAAGTGGAGTGTCTGCGGATAGGTGAGCGATTCGCACAACTTCTCGATTCCGCGGTGTACATAACCGCAATAGACATCGATTTTCTTGACAATCTCACCCTCGAGCGAGGTGCGCAGACGCAATACACCGTGCGTAGCGGGGTGTTGGGGACCGATGTTCACGACGAACTCTTCGGGTGCGAATATCGTGTTGGTGCGCTCCTCGAGTTTACCGTCGGGAGTCTCGACAATAGCGTGCGTTACATCGTCGACAGCCTCGTGCTCAAGCCGAATGGGGTTAACCTCGGGGCTGGCATCGTAGTCTTTGCGCAGGGGGTATCCCACCCAGTCGTTGCGCAGGAACAACCGGCGCATGTCGGGGTGGTTGATGAAGCGGATGCCGAAGAAGTCGTAGACCTCACGCTCGTACAGATAGGCCGATTTCCAAAGGTCGGTAACCGAATGGAGCAACGGGTTTTCGCGGTCGGCCGTTTCGACTTTTACCGAAACTTGAGAATTGTCGGCCGTGCATGTGAAATAATAGACACAACCCAAGGTCTCGCCCCAGTCCATGCCTACGATAGAAACCAAATAGTCGAAGTGCAGTTTGTCGTGCAAATAGAGTGCCAAATCGTGCCACTTGGCATCGGGAACCGACACTTCCAGAATGGTTCCTTCTACAAAGGTAGCCTCCGGCAGAAAACTGCTTATTTCTTGCTGTATGTTTGCCATATAGGTAACTTATATTATTTTCCTAATACTTTCTCTCGTTTTTCCTGACGATTTACGCCCCCGAAGAATTTCTCCACTTTCACCTTACGTTGCAACTGCATCAAGCCGTAGAACATGGCTTCGGGTCTCGGAGGACACCCCGGGATATAGACATCGACCGGAAGAATTTCGTCAACTCCTTTCAATACGTGATACGATTTTCTGAACGGCCCGCCCGATACGGCACAACCACCCACGGCTACCACATATTTGGGCTCGGCCAGCTGGTCGTACAACCGGCGCAATACAGGCGCCATGCGGTGTACGATGGTACCGGCTACCATCACAAAGTCGGCCTGACGCGGACTGGCACGAGCTACTTCAAACCCGAAACGGGCCATGTCGTACCGCGCTGCGCCGAGCGACATAAACTCGATACCGCAGCAACTTGTCGCAAAGGTAAGAGGCCACAGCGAGTTGGAGCGGCCCCAGTTGATAACCTCGTCAAGGCATCCCACCACCACATTGGTATTGGACGCTTTGAGTTCATTGATAAGCTGTTCAATATATTCATTGTCTTTGAAGTCTTCATACTTCATCGATTTGATTTTCACTTCCATTCGAGTGCTCCTTTCTTCCAGGCATATACCAATCCCAGGATAAGTACTACCATGAAAAATAAAATATTAAATAATCCGGCTACACCTAAATCTTTCAATATAACCGCCCAGGGGAACAAGAATACCGTTTCGACGTCGAACATCAGATACAGAATGGCAAACAGATAATAGCCTACCTTGAACTGCATCCACGATTCTCCTCGCGAGGGGATACCACACTCATAGGGCTCTCCCTTTTGCGGATTGAACGAGCGTGGCGAAATGAGGCCGGCTATCAACAGAGCCGCTCCTACCAGCGCCAATCCGGTAATCAATACAACTACAAATAGTGCAGAATTCATACGTTAATTTAGTTTGTATTTATTTTTTATTTTCCTTTCCAAATAACAAAGCCCCGTATTGTCACGAATGCAATACAAGGCCCGGTTGATAATTGTTATACACGAATCCCGAAAAAGAGATACGACACGGCCCTGCCATACAACCCTTCGTGCAGTTCCATATCGCCTTATTCCATTCCGAGACTTGCATATAAATTCTATTTTATTTCTATTCAAGGGGTTAATGCCGCAATTTCAGATATTCCCGAGCAGCGTTGTCCGTCCAGAAATCCTTCGTTTTACTGCAAATTATCCCTCGAAAATTTTTGTCGCACAAATATACAAATTTTATTTTCAACAAAAGGCCAAGGGTTTGTTCTTTTTTATTTTTATCTGCATTTGGAGCCGAATTATCCGGGATTTGGGACAGTCCCATAAAAAAGCCGAGCGACAGCCTTATGGCTGCCGCTCGGGCATATATCGAGCGAGTCGATTCGATTACAAGGTATCGAGTGTCTTGAGGGCCTCGATAATCTCGGTATTCTGCGGATCCAGTTCGAGCATCTTGTTCCAATAGTCTTTGGTAGCAGCGATGGCCTCGTTTTTCTTGGCGGGATTGGTTGTCTGCAGATAGTTGTAGTAACCCAGGTATTTGTAAGCCTCGATGTAAACACGTTTCGTAGCGGCCTTCTCTTTGTTGGTAGCATCCTGGTCGAGGATACCCAGCGTCTCTTCATAGAGCGGTTTGGCCAAGCCCTCTTTCAGTTCGGGGTCACGCACGGCGGCGGCACGGGCACGCCACAGATAACCGCGGTAGTCCGTCGGAGAACGCTCTACAACCACCTGGAACATTGAGTCGGCTTTAATCAGATACATGTCGCGCAAGGGGATGCTGTCCATGGCAGCCTGTCCGGCGCTGTAACAGATCTGACCCAGCAGATAGTAGTCCATCACGCGTTGGTTGTTTACGGTGTCGGCAGCCATGTATTGCTCGTATACGCTGATGGCATTTACATAGTCTTTGTTGCGCTCGTAGGTATCGCTCAACACTTTGAGAATGTCGGTACGGGTGTTGTCCAGTTCGTAGGCTTTCTCGTATTGTACGATAGCCTCGGCATATTTTTTCTCTTTCGAGAGGATGTCGCCATAGGTCAGGTAATCACGAGCGGTGAATACGTTGTCGCCGGGGTTCATGCCCAGGAACTCGATGGCAGCCTGCTCGGCAGCCTCCATGTTGCCCAACTCGTAGTTGTCGTACATGACGATACGGCGGATTACGAAGTTCTCGGGGTCGTGAGCCAAAATCTCTTTGGCCAGCTCCAGCGACTCGTCATAGCGCTTGCCGTAGAAGAGCAGCGTAGCCAGACGGGGACGGTCGGTCTGGAAGTGGTTGGGATTCTGCATATACTTCTCATAAGCGGCAGCGGCCTTGGTGTATTGCGAGTTTTTGTAATAGGCTTCGGCCATTTCGCGCTGTGCAATAGCCGAGTTGGGAGCGATCTCCTGCAACTCCTCGAGTTTCTGGATAGCCAGCGTGGGGTTGATGTCGAAGTAGATGTGCGAATACTTTACATAAGCCTCGATACAGTTGGGGTCGAAATAGATTGCGTTTTCATAGCGTCCGCAAGCGTCGCCATACTTCTGTTGGTCTACCAGCACATCGCCCTCGAACATGAAATAGTCGGGGTATTTCTTATCGGCCTTGTACGATTTCTTCATATACTCTTCGTAGCCGGGGGTACCGGTTTCGTAGTAGGCTTTGGCAATTGCCAGATTGATACCGGCATCTTTCTTGTTCTTACCTTTGAGAGCCTCCTTGAAATATTTCTCGGCCTCTTTTTCGGCAGCTTCCTTGTCCGAACCGGTCAAAGCGAGTTTACCTTGGCCTACGATATTGTAGGCATAGAGGGGATCTTCGGTGAGACCTTTCTTGTAATATTCGGCAGCCGTGGTGTAGTCTTTGTTACCGAAAGCGATTTCGCCCAGGTAATAATACGATTCTGCCTTATTGGTTCCTGCATCGTCGAGCGTACGCTCCAACAGGATTTTTGCCCGATCGGGCTGACCTGCTTTGAAATACTCTATTCCATCGGTGTAGCTGGCAGCAAAAGCGGTCAACGTGCCGGCAGCAAGGAACAGTGAAAATACGAATTTAAGACTTGATTTCATTGATATATATTTAAGTTGATAATTTTCTTCCTGATTAAAAATTTTCGGTGATGCTTACATCTCTTTTTAACGCGATATTGGCCTGCCAAGGTACAATACCTGTCTTAAAAATTATTAACTGACCCCGTTGCGAAGAGACGAACTTGGTAAATCCGGTGGGCAGTCCGTTGCGCGGATCTGTCGTAATCATGTAGATAGGACGGGTGAGCGGATAGTCGCCCGTAGCTATGTAGTATTGATAAGGCTTGTAAGGGTCGTAGCCCGGAGCCTTGCGCACGGCCATCACTTTGACCACATCGGTAAACGAGGTGTTGGTCGAGTCGGCCTTATTGCCTATCCAACTGGCACCTATCACACCTATCGCATTGGGGGTTTGTGCCACATAGTCGATAACGGCCTGATTGGATTTCTGGGCATACAGCCCTTGATACAGAGGTTTGCCCTGACACAAGGAGTCTATGGCATAGCGCATGGAACTGGAGCCCTGATTGTCGAACACGAAATTGATTTTGCCCAGCGACGAACCGGGATAGATCTGATTCCAGGCTGTGGCCTCGCCGGTAACGATTTTGCGCAACTCATCGACCGAGATGACGTCGTGCTTGTTGTTCTTGTTCACAATAAAAGCGATGCCGTCGAGAGCAATCTGTACGGTACGTACCCGCAACTGACGCGACTTGAACGACGCCTCTTCCTGCGGAGTGAGCTTGCGGGTGGCTACAGCCAACCGCACACTGTCTTGCAGCAACATGTTCAACGCCTCGGCTTCGCTCACATAATAGGGAATAATCGAAGCCTTGGGATAAGCGGCCTCAAATACGGTAATCTCTTGCTCCATGATGGGCTCGAAACTTTCGTCACAACTAATGTCGATTACCCCCGAGGTGATGGTCTCCTTCACTTTGCGCTCGCCCTTCTCATCTTCACTGTTTTGGCACGACGAGCACGACGAAACGAGGGCTGCAAGAAGCACGACAAACGAAAATGACAGCAACTTATTCATAATCCCATTTTTTTATTTCATTCCTACGAACAATCGGTATCCCCTGAAAACTCCATATACAGCAAACACGACCCCCATAATATAGCGCACAATGTCATACAAGTTGGAAAAGAAGGTGGTGAAAAGCAACAAATAAGCCATACCCAGATAGATGGCTATCATAATCATGCCCAAAACGACATTCATACCCAGCGGACGCCGTTTTGCCTCGGCGTTCTCTTCTTCGTCATAGCGGCCGTATTTCTGTTCCATAGATATTGATTTTTTATAAAATACCCGCAACCTAAAATCATGGGATAATAGGCTGCGAGTATGATATTCACGAATCTCTTGGTTAAAACAATCGAGAGATTACAAAAGTTTAAATACAACGGGCAATGTGAAGTATACCGGCACGTTGTTACCGTTTTGCTTACCGGGAATCCACTTGGGCATGCTCTTCACAACGCGGATAGCCTCCTTGTCGCAAGTGGGGTCCAAACTACGCAATACAGTCACGTTGTCGATGGTACCGGTCTTCGATACGACGAATCGCAGAATTACACGACCCTGAATACCGTTTTCCTGAGCGATAACCGGGTATTTGAGGTTATCACGGATAAACTTCATCAGCTCGGCTTCGCCACCGGGGAAGGTAGGCATCTGCTCTACAGCTTCGTAGGGTTTCTCTTCCTCTACGACAGGTTCGGCAATCACTTCGCGGAAGTCGGCAATATCCTGACCGTGTTCTTCGTCATTACCTTTTACGTCGGCGATAGAGATGTTTACTTTCGATTGAGTCAACTCGTCTTGCGACTTCAACTCTTCTTCGTCAGATACCTCTTCGTCTTTCTTGATTACAGGTGCGGTAAATTTGATAGAGCTCTTCAAGGGAGGGGGAGGAGGCGTTTCTACCAAGGGTTGAACCTCTTGTTTCTCTACCTCGGCCTCGGGGAGCTGCGACATCTCTACTACGGTAGAAATCTCTTCTTCAGCTTCGCCAAACTTGAAGGAGTCCACAATATAAGGGAGCGCAAAGGCAAAAGCTACTACACAGATTACACCTACGGTGGCCCATGTGTAACGCTTAGGCGAATTTACCCGCAACAGGTATGCGCCGAATGCTTTGTTTTTCCCGACAAAAACTAAGTCGCACCATTCTTTCGAAGTTAAATCTACATTCTTTGACATTTTTCTTCTCCTTTAATGTGTACTATTAGTTCTTCAATGCGGTGTCTATCTGATCGGAAAGAGCACCCTTCTTCTCGTAATTCTCCATCAGGAACAGGTCGCCTTCGGTGATATCGACGATGGCATAACGGCCAATATCGCAGATAATCATCTCGTCGAGGGCATCGATAAGGTTACGGTACGAGGCACCGTTTTTGCCGTTCTCGTCGGCCAACTTGGCCTTGATCATCACCACAGGCGAACCTTTGGTTTTCTTGGCTTCGGTAACCAGCGAATCGAAAACTACCTCGTCGATCTCTTTTCTCTTTTTACGTTCCTTCAATTCTTTCACCTTGTTCACAACGGTTTTGTTGCGTTCAAGGAGGAGAGCTCTCAGACCATCAGCTCCATAAGACGATTCAACCAGCGAGGTATAATCTTCGTATTTGGGTTGTCCCAGGTAGTAGAATACCCGGTCGTTGTCGCCCAACAGGATGGTTATAGCCTCCGATTCCTTCACCTTATTTTGCTCTTCTTCTGTTACCTTGTCGTTGGTAGGCATACTGATCTCCATTGTCTGGGGTTTGCTCAACGTCGTACAGAACATGAAGAAGGTGATCAAAAGCATGTTCATATCAACCATGGGAGTAAAGTCCACATGGATTTTCATTTTCTTCTGTTGTCCTTTCTTCCCGCCTTTACCCGAGTCTTTTACTTCTACTTCTGCCATAATTCAATTCCTTTCATGACTTTAGTTATTTTCTTCTTCTGCGGGTAAACTCTTCAATGAAGTAAGCAGATTGTAACGGTTTTCCTTGATGTCCTGCAACGAACTCATCACGTTTTTGATTTTGTCATAGGGGGTCGACTGGTCGGCCTTGATGGCAATCTTCAAATCGGGATTGTTCTTGCGGGCAGCACGTACCCATTCCTTAAACTCGTTGTTGGTACTGTCGCAGGGGATACCGTAGTTTTTGAGGGTCTTATCCTGGATATCGGATTTCAGATCAAGGAAACCCGGCATCTGTTTGATAGGTACACCAAACGAGTTTGCCAATCTGAACTTATTTATTTGCTCGGGAGTAAACGAGACTCCGTACATACTACTCATTGCGTTCAATACATTCACCCTATCCTCTTGTTTGTCGAGACTGATAAAGATTTTCCCGGACGGCTCGATCAACACCTGAAGCACATTGATTTCAGGGATTTTGATTTCGGATACCGAAGAGGGGGTACTCACTTGCACAGGCTCTTTCTGAACGAAGGTCGATGTCAGCATGAAGAAAGTAAGCAGAAGCACGGTAACGTCACTCATCGCGGTCATATCGATGAGCGTACTCTTCTTTTTTACTTTTACTTTAGCCATATAATGGTCCTTTCGATTTTATGCCGATTACTTGTGAGTAGCAGCGAATGTGTTAACAATGCAGAAACCTACCTCGTCGATAGCGTAGGTGATGTTGTCGATTCTGTTAGAGAAATAGTTATACGAAATTACAGCGAGTGCACCAGTTGCGATACCGAATGCCGTGTTTACAAGGGCCTCGGAAATACCGGTCGACAGGGCAACCGAGTCAGGAGCACCGGCAGTGGCCAGAGCCTGGAACGATTTGATCATACCCAACACAGTACCGAGAAGTCCGACCAGCGTACCCAGCGTCGTCATGGTAGCAACAATAGGCAAGTTCTGTTGCATGGCAGGCATTTCGAGAGCGGCAGCCTCTTCGAGTTGTTTTTGGATAGCCTCGATTTTTTGTTCTTTCGACAGCGTGTCGTCGTGTTCAACTTCGCCGTAACGGATAAGAGCCGAAGCAACTACGCTGGCAACCGTACCACGTTGTTTCTCGCAGAGAGCTTGAGCACCGGCGATGTCGCCTTTTTCCAAAGCAGCTTTTACAGCAGCTACGAATTTGTCGACGCTACCTTTACCTTTAACGCTCAACATGGCGATGAAACGCTCAACCGAGAGAACGATTACCGTCAACAGCAAAGTTTGCAGAATAGGTACGATGAAACCACCTTTATAGATTGTACCCAGCAGATTCAGAGGATGTCCACCCTCGGGATCGCCACCTTCAAAGTTTGTAGGAGCACCAAGTACTTGAGTAAATACCACCAATGCGATGATAAAACAGATGATGATTACAATAAATGCGTTTTTTATACCGCGCACCTTGTTCTTTTTAGCTTTTTTAGCTTCCATAATTAAATAAAATCTAAGTGTTTGTATTAGTTATTTAGTTCAGTTCAATCCTTTATTTCACCCTCCAGGCACTATTCTTCGCGAGGCGCTCCCCGCTTACACACTGCCTTGTTTTATGTAACGTATATACTCCCACATTTATTATATGCAAAGGCTCATTTCCAAAGGGCACAAGCTCTTAGCCCGACCGTTTGCAACCTTTTTTGCATTTGTGCGTCAAATGTAGCACAATATTTCGAGAGAAAAAAATAATTCTCTTTTTTTTTCTGTAACACTTTGTTCTCTATTTCCGATGTAGACAGGGAATCACAACCGCTTTACAATGAGTTTTTTTGCATCTTCTCCACCTCGTTTACGGGTGTATTCGAAAGGGCGAACCGACTGCCGATATTCCTGAATCTCGGACTTGCCACTCGATCGGGCGAAGCCGGTCGAACACCTTATTTTAAAGGGAAATTACCCGACCTTCCGCAACAACCGGCCTACCCCCACATGCACCCTGGAAAGGGACAGCAGACGACACCGCTTTAAAAAAATAGAGATAAGTTTCTATCAGAAACCGAAAAGAATTGTAATTTTGCCAAAAATTTCATTTTCTACATCCATGATGAATCATGTAGTCAAAATCAAAAAAGGGCTCGACATTCAGTTGGAAGGTGCTCCAGCCCTTGAAATATCCAACTCGACAAACAGTCAGCTATACGCCATTATCCCCGACGATTTTACGGGATTGACTCCCAAGGTCGACGTCAAACCGGGCGACAAGGTTCTGGCCGGTTCGCCAGTCATGCACGACAAGACGCTCACCGATGTAGTGGTCACTTCGCCCGTAAGCGGCGAGGTAGTTGCCGTAGAGCGCGGCGAACGGCGCAAGGTGATGAAGATCACCATCAAGCCCGACGCCACACAACAAGCCGTCGAGTTCGGTAAAGTATCGCCCGACACGATGCAGGCAAGCGACCTGAAGGCGCTGCTGCTGAAGTCGGGCACGTTTGCATTTATCAAGCAACGTCCCTACGACATTATTGCCAACCCCAACACGACGCCGCGCGACATCTTCGTGACGGCATTCGACTCGGCCCCGCTGGCCCCCGACTATGCCTTTGTGCTGAAAGACGAGATGCACCACCTCGAAACGGGGTTGAAGGCGCTGGCACGGCTCACCCCGGGCAAGGTCTATGTGGGTGTCTCCAAACGGTCGCCCATCGAGGTCAAGAACGGCGAAACGGTCGTATTCGACGGTCCCCACCCCGCCGGCAACGTAGGGGTGCAGATCAACCACATCTCCCCCATCAACAAGGGTGAAATCGTGTGGACCATCAACGCCCTCGACCTGCTGTTCATCGGACGACTGCTCGAGACGGGTCATGTCGACTTCTCGCGGCTGGTGGCCGTCACCGGTGCAGAGGTGAACAAGCCCCACTATGTGCGCACCTGTGCCGGAGCGTCTATTGCCTCGATTACCCAGGGCATGGTCAAGCCGGCCGACTATGAGCGCCGCTACATCAGCGGCAACGTGCTCACCGGGTTCAACGCCGGAGCCGACGGCTATCTGGGTGCCCGACAGGCCCAGGTGACCGTAATCCCCGAAGGCAACAACTGCAACGAGTTCATGGGCTGGGCCTCGCTCAATCCCCACAAATACAGCATGAGCCACTCGTACCTCTCGTGGCTGCTGGGCAAGAAACGTCGCTACGACATCGACGCCCGTATACGAGGCGGCGAGCGGGCCATCATCATGTCCGACGAGTACGACCGGGTATTCCCCATGGACATCTATCCCGAATACCTCATCAAGGCCATCCTGGCGTTCGACATCGACAAGATGGAGAATCTGGGTATCTACGAAGTGGCTCCCGAGGATTTTGCCCTGTGCGAATTTGTCGACACCTCGAAACTCGAGTTGCAGAAAATCGTGCGTAACGGCCTCGACCACCTGATGAAAGAGATGAACTAAGAGAAACAATAACCATTTTAATACAAAACAACTTTGAAAGCTTTAAAGAATTATATAGACAAAATCAAACCCCACTTCGAACCGGGCGGGAAATTGTCTATGTTCCAATCGGTATTCGAAGGGTTTGAATCATTCCTGTTTGTTCCCAACACCACCTCGCGTTCGGGAGTACACATTCACGACAGCATAGACTCGAAACGGACGATGACGGTCGTTATCGTCGCCCTGCTGCCGGCCCTGCTCTTCGGTATGTACAATGTGGGCTATCAGCACTACCTGGCCATAGGCGAGCAGGCACAGACGTCGTTCTGGTCGGTCTTCCTCTTCGGATTCCTGGCCGTGCTGCCCAAAATCGTGGTATCGTATGTGGTGGGTCTGGGCATCGAGTTTACCGCCGCACAGTTGCGTCACCACGAAATCCAGGAGGGCTTCCTGGTATCGGGTATGCTCATCCCCATGATTGTGCCGGTCGACACCCCGCTGTGGATGATTGCCGTGGCTACGGCCTTTGCCGTCATCTTTGCCAAAGAGGTATTCGGCGGTACGGGTATGAATATCTTCAACATCGCACTGGTAACGCGTGCGTTCCTCTTCTTTGCCTACCCCTCCAAGATGTCGGGCGACGAGGTGTTCGTACGCACGGGCGATACCTTCGGCCTGGGTGCCGGACAGGTTGTCGAGGGCTTCCCGGGAGCTACCCCGCTGGGGCAGGCTGCTACCCACACGGGCGGCGGTGCCCTGCAGCTGACCGACATTCTGGGTAACACGCTCTCGCTGCACGACATGTTCCTCGGGTTCATTCCCGGCTCCATCGGCGAGACTTCGACGCTGGCCATCCTCATCGGTGCCGTCATTCTACTGGCTACGGGCATTGCCAGCTGGCGCGTGATGCTTTCGGTATTCGCCGGCGGTATCGTGATGAGCCTCATCTGCAACTGGTTCGCCAACCCCGACATCTATCCGGCTGCACAACTCTCGCCCCTCGAGCAGATTTGCCTGGGCGGTTTTGCCTTTGCCGCCGTATTCATGGCTACCGACCCGGTAACGGGCGCACGTACCAATACGGGTAAATACATCTTCGGTTTCCTGGTGGGTGTGCTGGCCATCCTCATCCGGGTATTCAACAGCGGATACCCCGAAGGCGCCATGCTGGCCGTGCTGCTTATGAACGCATTCGCCCCGCTCATCGACTACTTCGTGGTCGAGGCCAATATCCGCCACCGTCTCAAACGAGCCAAAAACTTGACAAAATAGAATTACAGCTATGAACAAACAAGGTAATACATATACGCTCATCTATACCGCGGTTATGGTCATCGTCGTAGCCTTCATTCTGGCCTTCGCCGCCATTGGCCTCAAACCGGCCCAGCAGAAGAATATCGCTATCGACAAGATGAGCCAGATACTCAACTCGGTCAATATCGTGTCGACTCCCGAGAATGCTCAGGAGCTGTACGGCAAATACATCGACGACTCGTTTGTGGTCGATGCCAACGGCCAACTGGTCAAGGGAGAATCGTTCTCGATGAATATCGCCGACCAGCTGAAGCTGCCCGAAAGCCAGCGCACGCTGCCCATCTTTATCTGCACCGACGACTCGGGCTCGCCCAAATACATCATCCCCCTGTCGGGTGCCGGTCTGTGGGGCCCCATCTGGGGATACATTTCGATCGAGAACGACGGCAATACGGTCTACGGTGCCTACTTCGCTCACCAGAGCGAAACTCCGGGTCTGGGAGCCGAAATCGAGAAACCGCAGTTCCAGAAACAGTTCCAGGGCAAACACTTCTTCATCGACGGTGCCTTCATGCCCATCGCCGTGGAGAAGGCCGGACGGAAACCGCAAAACGGGGCCGACTACGTCGATGCCGTATCGGGTGGAACCATCACGAGCAAAGGGGTACAGAGCATGCTGCAAAGTTGCGTGGAACCCTATGCCCAATTTTTAGAATCGCTCAATTCAAAGAATATATAAGCCATGTTGTCAAAAAAGAATAAAGAGATACTTTTAGGGCCGCTCTCCAAGAACAACCCGGTGATCGTGCAGATATTGGGTATCTGTTCGGCCTTGGCCGTAACGGCAAAACTCGAACCGGCACTCGTCATGGCCGTATCGGTGACTGCCGTCGTCGCTTTCGCCAACGTCATCATCTCGCTGCTGCGCAATACCATCCCCAACAGCATCCGCATCATTGTACAGCTGGTAGTGGTAGCGGCACTGGTTATCATCGTAGATCAGGTGCTCAAAGCCTATATGTACCAGGTGAGCAAACAGCTCTCGGTCTTCGTGGGGCTCATCATTACCAACTGTATCCTTATGGGACGCCTCGAGGCCTTCGCGCTGAGCCATAAGCCCTGGGAGTCGTTCCTCGACGGTGTGGGCAACGGCGTAGGCTACGGCATCATCCTGGTCATCGTCGCCTTCTTCAGAGAGCTGCTGGGCTCGGGCACCCTCTTCGGGTACCAGGTTATCCCCCAACAACTCTACGACTGGGGCTACCAGAACAACGGTCTGATGATACTCCCGCCCATGGCGCTCATCACCGTGGCCTGCATCATTTGGGTACACCGCTCCCGCAATAAAGATTTGCAACAATAAGAAACCGCGATAAGCTACTTGATATATGGAAAATCTAAATCTGTTCGTCAGGTCTATCTTCATAGACAACATGATATTTGCCTACTTCCTCGGTATGTGCTCCTACCTGGCCGTATCGAAGAACGTGAAAACGGCATTCGGTCTGGGTATCGCCGTCACCTTCGTGCTGGCCATCACCCTGCCGGTCAACTATCTGCTCGAAACCTACGTGCTGAAAGCCAGCGCCCTCAAATGGCTGGGTCCCGAATATGCGCAACTCGACCTGAGTTTCTTGAGTCTGATTATGTTTATCGCCATCATCGCCTCGATGGTGCAGCTCGTCGAGATGTTCGTCGAGAAATACTCGCCCTCGCTCTACGCCTCGCTGGGTATCTTCCTGCCGCTTATCGCCGTGAACTGTGCCATCCTGGGTGGTTCGCTCTTCATGCAGCAGCGCAACTTCCCCTCGGTAACGAGCGCTACCGTCTACGGCATCGGTTCGGGTATAGGCTGGATGCTGGCCATCGTCTGCCTGGCCGCCATTCGCGAGAAGCTCAGCTACTCCAACATACCGGCACCGCTGCGGGGCATAGGCATCACCTTCATCATCACCGGCCTGATGGGTATCGCCTTCATGAGCTTTTTAGGAATCAAACTTTGAAAGGAGAGTCACGATGTTATTAGCAATAAGTTCCATGTCAACGACAATCATATCGAGCATTGTTTTATTCTTGGGCGTATCGCTCCTGCTGGTAGTGATTCTGCTCATCGCCAAGAAATACCTGGTGCCGTCGGGCAAGGCGGTCATCACCATCAACGACGACAAGAAGGTCGAGGTCGACACGGGCGGCAGCCTGCTGAGCACCCTGGCCAACGAGAAAATATTCCTCCCCTCGGCCTGCGGCGGAGGCGGATCGTGCGGACAGTGCCGCTGTCAGGTACTCGAGGGCGGCGGCGAAATTCTGCCCACCGAGCAGGTACACTTCTCGCGCAAGCAACAGATGAACCACTGGCGGCTGGGCTGCCAGGTGAAGGTGAAGAACGACATGAAAATCGTCGTTCCCGAATCGGTTCTGGGCGTGAAAGAGTGGGAGTGCGAGGTTATCTCGAACAAAAACGTGGCCACCTTCATCAAAGAGTTTATCGTGGCTCTGCCTCCCGGCGAGCACATGAACTTTATCCCCGGTTCGTATGCCCAAATCAAGATTCCTACCTTCGAGATGGACTACGACAAGGATATAGACAAGAGCCTCATCGGCGACGAATATTTGCCCTCGTGGGAGAAATTCGGACTCTTCGGCCTCAAGTGTAAAAACACCGAGCCCACCATCCGGGCCTACTCCATGGCCAACTATCCGGCCGAGGGCGACCGCATCATGCTGACGGTTCGTATCGCCACGCCGCCCTTCAAACCGAAACCTCAAGTGGGCTTCCAGGATGTGATGCCGGGTATCGCCTCGTCGTATATCTACACCCTGAAACCGGGCGACAAGGTAATCATGAGCGGCCCTTACGGCGACTTCCATCCCATCTTCAACTCGAAGCGCGAGATGATGTGGATCGGCGGTGGTGCCGGTATGGCTCCCCTGCGTTCGCAAATCATGCACATGACCAAGACCCTCCACACGACCGACCGCAAGATGTCTTACTTCTACGGTGCCCGTGCCCTCAACGAGGTCTTCTACCTGAACGACTTCCTCGAGCTGGAGAAGGAGTTCCCCAACTTCTCGTTCCACCTGGCCCTCGACCGGCCCGACCCGGCCGCCGATGCCGCCGGCGTGAAGTACACCCCGGGATTCGTTCATCAGGTCATCTACAACACTTATCTGAAGGACCACGAGGCTCCCGAAGACATCGAATACTACATGTGCGGCCCCGGCCCCATGTCGAAGGCCGTCGAGAAGATGCTGTGGGATTTGGGTGTACCCGAAGAGAACCTCATGTACGACAACTTCGGTGGCTAATCCATCAAGGCCACCCGTTCCATATCACCCGCCGCAAAGCTCCCGAGCCTTTGCGGCGGGCTTTTTTTGGCCCGTACGGCCACATCGGGAAGCCCGGCAGGTGTCGGTACCCGTCGGGAAAGAAAACAGACGAGAGGGCAAAAGAGATTAGAAAGTGAGCGAGGCGTAGACCCCGAAAGAGGTACCGTCGGAGACGGGCGAGATGACCAACTGCTTGTCACGCGCAAAGGGACGGGTATAGATATAGGCACTGCCGGCACCGATAAGGGCTCCGGCGGCCACATCCCACCAGTCGTGCCGGCGGGCATAGGTACGGGCCCAGCCCACATAGGCAGCCACGGCATAGGCCGGAGCACCCCACGCCCAACCGTAGCGACGCTGCACGAAGGCCGCATTGGCAAAGGTAACCGAGGTGTGTCCCGAGGGGAACGAGAGGTTGTTGCTGTGGTCGGGCCGCTCCTTGTGGACGGCAAACTTGAGCAGATAGGTGGCACCCAGGGTAGTCAGCCCGGTAAAGGCAGCCTGCTTGAAACCGGTCCAGTCTTTCATGGCCAGCATGGCCGAAGCCGTGGCTACCGGCATGGCTACCAGCAATACATCGCTCGAGACCTTCACCGCCTGGCGGCTCCGGCTCAACCCTTCGGCCCGCACCGACTGGCCAACCACCAGCAATGCCAAGACCACAGAGAGAATAATACGTTTCATCACGACCACAGGGTTATAAATTTGGGAACAAATATCAACAGCCCCACCACGACCGACATGATGGCCACGATGAGCACGGCCCCGGCTGCCAGGTCCTTGGCATGCTTGATGGCCTCGTCGTAATCGGGCGACACCCGGTCGCACAGAGCTTCGATGGCCGAGTTGATGCCCTCGGCCGCCAGCACGACACCGATGCAGAGCACCACGGCCGCCCACTCGAGAGCCGACAGCCCCACCAACGCACCGACCACCACCACACACACGGCTACAAAACAGTGTATCCAGGCATTGTGCTCGCGGCTTATCAACCGGACGATGCCGCGCCCGGCATACTTGAAGCTGCGGGCTCGAGCGGCAAGACTGAATTTTTTCTTTTCCATGGGCTTTTCTCTTTGAGGGACAAAGATACGTCTTTTGCCCGCGAATCGCAATATACCGGGCGTCGGAAGTATTCATCCATATGACCGTACTCTTCCCTCTCCCTCTCGGAACAAGGAAGGCGGCACCCTCGAAAGGTTCCGCCTGAAAACAAAATACCCCGGCCTGACGACCGGGGTACTGTTTAATCCTATAATTGAACTGTCAATTATTTCTTGCGATTGCCGTAACGGCTCATGAACTTGTCCACACGACCTGCGGTATCCACGAGTTTCTGTTTACCGGTGAAGAAGGGGTGCGACGAACTGGTGATTTCCAGCTTTACCAGAGGATAGGTAACGCCATCAATTTCGATTGTTTCTTTGGCTGCAACCGTTGAACGGGTGATAAAAATTTCGTCGTTCGACATGTCTTTGAAAACTACGGGACGGTAGTTATCAGGATGGATTCCTTTTTTCATTGTTATATCGTCTTTTTAATATTATCAAATGTTCACGTTGGTAGCGTGATTTTTTCGTAATGGCTTGCAAATGTAGGGATAAGTTTCGACTTAGAAAAATATTTACTTCACTTTTTCACAAAAAAAGTCCGGCCGGCGCTTTTGGCACCGGCCGGGACCTGATTTATTCGTCGATTATTCAAATTCGATGAGCGGGTCGTTGGTACCTACCACGTCGTTCTCTTTTACGAGAATGCGTTTTACCTTACCGTTGAGGGTCGAGAGAATATCGTTCTCCATCTTCATGGCCTCGTATACGAGCACCACGTCGTCCTTCTTCACCTGGTCGCCTACTTTCACTTTGATTTCGACTACCTTGCCACCCATGGGAGCGTCGATGGTGGGGCCGGTGATGGGCTCAACGGGAGCAGCCTCCTGAACCTCTTCCTTCTTCTCTTCGACAGCCGGTTTCTTGGCCTCGTATTCGGCGGCACGCACGCCTTTCAAGAAGGTGGTAGCCACATTGGGGAAGAGCTCGAGCAACAGGTATTCCTGTTCGTTCTCGGCCAGCTTCACGCCACCGAACTCGGGCAGCACGGGATTCTCGGGAGCCTTGTACGAATTGGTATCGTAGGGCGTCTCGATGGGGCTGCCGGTAATCTTCTCGCGGAACTTGGGATAGA
>OJNR01000636.1_pt1 | contig 22356 bp, 14 predicted proteins | sample 1597901 | NCBI WGS metagenome assembly OJNR01 (sample SAMN01915223, study PRJEB22387) | human gut metagenome | isolation source: stool | host: Homo sapiens | place: USA | reverse complement strand
CGAGATCTACAGCGTCAACCCCCAGAGCAAAGAGGTGAAAGAGCTCTCGTTCGAAAACAAGGAGATACTCGACCAGCTCACCATGGGCAAGGTCGAGGAGCGTTGGATCACGACCACCGACAACAAGAAGATGCTCACCTGGATTGTCTATCCGCCCCACTTCGACCCCTCGAAGAAATACCCCGCCATTCTCTACTGCCAGGGTGGCCCGCAGCAACCCGTCAGCCAGTTCTGGTCGTATCGCTGGAACCTGCAACTGATGGCGGCCAACGGCTACATCGTCATCGCCCCCAACCGCCGCGGTCTCTACGGTTTCGGCCAGGAGTGGCTCGAACAGATCAGCGGCGACTACGGCGGCCAGAACATGAAGGACTACTTCAGCGCTACCGACGAGATGAAGAAAGAGCCCTATGTCGACGGCGACCACATGGGTGCCGTGGGTGCCAGCTACGGCGGCTTCTCGGTATACTGGCTGGCCGGCCATCACCAGAAACGGTTCAAGGCCTTCATCGCCCACGCCGGTATCTACAACCTCGAGCAACAGTATGTCGAGACCGAAGAGATGTGGTTTGCCAACTGGGATATGGGCGGCGCACCCTGGGACAAGACAAACGCTACGGCTCAACGCACGTTTGCCACTTCGCCCCACAAATTCGTAGACCAATGGGATACGCCTATCCTCATCACTCACGGCGAATATGACTTCCGCATCCTCGCCTCGCAAGGCATGTCGGCCTTCAATGCCGCCAAACTGCGCGGTGTACCGGCCGAGATGCTCATCTTCCCCGACGAGAACCACTGGATTCTGAAACCGCAGAACGGCGTGCTGTGGCAACGAATCTTCTTCCGCTGGCTCGACCGCTGGCTGAAACCTCAAGCACAAACCGAGAATCCGGAACCGGCAAAATGATCGAGTTTGACAATCTCACCTTTATTTATGACAACAAGCCCTTGATGCAACACTTCACGTGTTGCATCGCCCGGGGCGAGAAAGCGGTGCTTTACGGCCCTTCGGGGCACGGTAAAAGCACCCTTCTTGCTTCGGTACCCGGCTTTGTCTTGCCCGACGAGGGGAGCATCCGCATCGACGGCCGCACACTCGACGCCACCACCGTGCAACAGGTACGGCGGCGCACCGCCTGGCTGCCTCAGGAGTTTACCCTCCCCTACGACACGATACAAGAACTGATCGAGGCCCCCTTCAGGCTGCGGATAAACCAGGCTCTGAAGCCTTCGCGCGAAACGGTTCTGGAACACTTCGACCGGCTGGGGCTGGAACACGAACTGTACGACAAACGGTCGATCGAGATTTCGGGCGGCCAGCGGCAACGCATCATGCTCATGATTGCCGCCCTGCTGCAGAAGGATATTGTGCTGCTCGACGAGCCTACCTCGGCCCTCGACCCCGACTCCATCGCCCGGGTCATCGACTACATCCGCTCGCTGCACGAGGCCACCGTACTGATGGTTTCGCACGACGCCCGATTCATCGACTCGTTCGACCGTAAAATCTATATCGGAGATTGATTCATGGAAACGATAAACATTGGCTACGGCCACATGGTGCTGGGATTTCTGCTGCTGATTATCCCCACCTACTTTCTCTACCGCTACCGCACCGGACTGGTGAAAGATACCCTTTGGGCCGCCCTGCGCATGACGGTGCAACTCTTCTTCATCGGGTTTTACCTCGAGTACCTGTTCCTGTGGGACAACCTGTGGATAAACCTGCTGTGGGTGGTATTGATGATTGTCATCGCCTCGTCGACGGTGCTGAAGCGCACCAGGCTGCCGCAAAAGATGCTCTTCATGGCCGTGGCGGTGGCCTTCCTCGTGTCGCTGCTCATCATCGACCTCTACTTTCTGGGGCTGGTGGTTCGGCCCGAAAAGATTTTCACGGCCCGCTACTTCATCCCCATCAGCGGCATGATACTGGGCAACATGCTATCGGCCAACGTCATAGCTCTCAACTCGTTCTACGGCTCGCTCAACCGCGAGCGGCAACTCTACCTCTATCTGCTGGGCAACGGTGCCACGCCCGGCGAGGCACTCGCCCCCTTCATGCGCGAGGCCCTCATCAAGTCGTTCAACCCCACCATCGCCTCGATGGCGGTCATGGGACTCATCGCCCTGCCCGGCACCATGACGGGCCAGATACTGGGCGGCAGCAGCCCCAGCGTAGCCATCAAATATCAGATTATGCTGATGATTACCATCTTCGCCTCGTCGCTCATATCGGTACTGCTCACACTGTGGATTTCGCGGCGCAAGACCTTCGACCGTTACGGTATGAAGCGATTCTAAAGCGCTGTATCCTCGCGGTTCCGTTTCAGCCGGGCCTTGAAGGCGTCGGGCTTGTCGTTGAGGATGAGCTCCTCGGGGAACTCGGTGGCGGCCAGAAGCGGATAGAGCCAGTGATAATCGGCTATCGAGAAGGAGATGTGGGCGTCGCTCCCCAGAATGACCGGCTGCCCGTAGCGCTTGCACAGGCGCAGAATCTCGAGGTTGTTGGCCATCGCCTTCTCTTTGTGGCGATAGGGATTGAGCGAACTGTTGTTAATCTCGAGCAACACGCCGTTCTCCTTGGCAGCCAGCACCAGCGGCTCGAAATACAACTCGGCCGTGCCGTCGCCCGGATGGCTGATGATGTCGATGTGCGGGTTACAGATAGCCCCCAGCACGGCAGCCGTATTCTGGTCGATGTCGCCCGGCCGGTAACAGAGCGAATGCAACCCGGCTATGCGCAGGTCGAGAAACCGGAAATACTTCTCTTCCAAATCGAGCCGCCCTGCATAATCGACAATATTGATTTCGGCACCCAACAGCAACTCCACGCCATACATCCGGCGAGGCACTACCGGCAGGTTGCGGAAATAGATGTCGGAGCAGGTGCCGGGGATTCCCCCCGTATGTTCGGTAATACCCAATATCTGCAAACCCTTGTCGGCCGCGGCCTGTACCATCTCCTGCAAGGTGCTGAAGGCATGCCCGCTGGCTATCGTGTGCGTATGTACATCGAGAAGAATATTCATAACAAATCCTCTTTAATCGTTCTGCAAAGATACGAGAAAGCCATCAACCCTCAGCCCCACTTGCCCGAAAATTTGTGACTCAGCCTCTCTTGCCGGTCAAAGGCAAGGAGGCCGCCGAAATCCTTTCATCCCGACACAGAATAGAAAAGCCCTGGCCGTTACTGGTAGATGGCAATCATCTCGTTGCAGGTGTTGATGATGTTTTGCTGCGTCTGTATGTTGTGTTTGATATATGCCGAATTGGGGTCTTCGATAAGTTTCACCTGCAGGCGGGCCAGCTCCTCGATAGCCCGGTTGCGGCGAATCTCCCACTCGACCCGGCGGACAGGGTCGCTCTGGCTGCTGCCGGTCGAGGCCGGTGCCGAGACAGAGGGCACCACCACTACACCCGAACCGCCCGCGGCACTGCTACCGGCCGAGGCGTCGCTTCCGGCCGAAGCCGAAGCCGAAGCCGCATCCGGAGTCTCGAGTCCGTTGCTGTCGAGCCGGTTGCCCTCTTCGTCGAAGATGAAGAGTTCGCCGCCGCTCTCGAAACAGAATACCCCGAAGCCCGAGCGAGAGGCACTCGAGAAGCGGTTCGAGGGGAGCAGGAAGATTTCGCGCCCCGTCTTGTCGATATACCCTACCCGACCGTTGCGGGCTACCCGGGCAAAGCCCTGGTCGAACCAGTTCACCCGGCTGTATATGCAGGGGATTACCTCCTCGCCCTTCTCGTTTACGAAACCATATTTACCCTGCTGGGCCACAGCTACCATCCCCTCCCGACAAATATCTATTTTGTTGTATCGGGCCGGGGTCAGCACGTTCTGCCGGGCATCGACAAAACCATAAAGGCCGTCTTCGCCATAATAGAACAGATTGGAGGTACAAACGCCCATCGACTTGTATCGCGTGGCCGAGACAAACCTGCCCGTCTTGTCGATGAGTCCATAGCTCCCATCGAGACATACGGGAGCCACATCGCCGTAAAAGAAGTCGGCCGATTCGAACTGGCAGGGTATCACCTCGCGCCCCGTCGCATCGACATAGCCATAGAGACCCTCTTCGTTCTGCACACAGCCCAGGCCGTTGTAGAACTCCATCGCATTACAGTAAATCAGAGGGGTCACCTCGTTGCCGTCGACATCGATATAGCCTTTTCTCCAGTTCTGCTCGACCACGGCCAATCCTTCGCTGAAATCATCGGCAGAATTGTAGCGGCAGGGCACCACCAGATTCCCCTCGGTATCGATATAGCCATAGTTGAAATCCTCGTCATGCACTCTCGCCCGGCCATCGTAGAAGCCTCCCTGCGGCTCGAGACCGTCGGGCATCGGGAACTCCTGCAGCGTACCGTCGCGATAGACAAAGAGCTTGTTGTCCCCCTCTTTCGGGGAAACCAACACACCACCGGGCTCCATATATACCGACTCGTAGATACAGGGTATCACCTCGTGCCCCTTCTCGTCGATACAGCCGAAGACTCCCGTCTCGCGCCCCGACTCGGTCTTGGTCTTCATCATCACCCGGGCCAGGCCATCCTCGAAATTGTCGATGAACGAATACTTCAAATGCAGGTTGAGAATATAGGGGGTAATCTCTATCTTTTCCTGTTTCTTTTCACCTCCGCCACAGGCCGGCAGAAGCAGCAGGAGGGTCACCGAACCAAGCAGGAGGCGGGTCCAAACAGTCGCATGTTTCATAGTCCTCAATTTTTTATGTTCTACAAAAATAGACAAATTGCCCGAATGAGAGAAGGGTATCGCCCGACAAATTAACGGCCGGCCCGTTTTTCTGTGCGGCTCGATACCATCAGGGGCTGCATCGAACGAATCGACACAGCCCCTGATGTTTATAACGGGACAAGGCAGAGAGCCGTCAGACAGACTGCTCGATGGTCCAGACGAAGGCCCGCAATCCCAACTGGGGGGCCGCCTCGTCCATCTGCCGCAGCCGCTTCAGCAGCGGCTCTACCTTGGCATCGTCGACCATGGTGATGATGGCCGAACACATCGAGGGCCACGCGTGGCTGCCATAGTGAGGCTCGCCGGTCTTGGAGCCGCGGCCCCGCATCTGCTCGAAGTAGGAATATCCCCGGCACGACAGCTTGTCGAGGGTCTCGAGAATCTGGGCATAGTGTGCCTGGTCGAAAGTGATAAATACCGATTTCATATCCGATGGTGTTGGTTTTAGAGTCCGGTCCCCTATTTTCCCTTTTTTAATCGTTGAAAGATAGGGAACCGAACGTAATATTTATGAATTGGAGTTACTGGCCGACAGGCGCTCGTGGTGTTTCCGACGACGGCGTTTCACACCCACCGAAGCAAATACACAGTAGAGCACGGGAATGAGGATAAGGGTGAGGATGGTCGAGACCGTGAGGCCGCCGATTACCGCCGTACCCATGGGTCGCCACATCTCGGAACCCTGACCGGTACCGATGGCCATGGGCACCATACCCAAGATGGTGGTAAGGGTCGTCATGATTACCGGGCGCAGACGGGAGTGACCGCCCTTGACCACGGCCTCGCGGATGCCCATGCCCCGCTCGCGGTTCAGCGAGATGTAGTCGATGAGCACGATACCGTTCTTCACCACGATACCGATAAGCATGATGGCACCGATGAGCGACATCACATTGAGGGTATTGCCCGAGAGCCACAGCGCCAGGAATACACCCGAGAAGGCGAAGGGCAACGAGAACATGATGATGAACGGGTAGGTCAACGACTCGAACTGGGCCGCCATCACGATGAACACGAGTATGACGATGAGGTACATGAGCGTGAACAGGTCGCCGAACGAATCCTGCTGGTCTTCATACGAACCCGAAAGCTGAATCGAGATGCCCGAGGGTATCGACATCTGGTCGATCTTCTTCTGGGCCTCGGCCACCACGTCGCTCATGGCTGCCCCCGAGAGGATAGCCGATACGGTGTTGATACGCTCGCGGTCCTTACGCTCGATGGTAGGCGGCGAGAACCGCTCGACCACGGTGCCCAGCTCCTTGATGCGCACCCCTTTGCCCTGGGCGTTGTAGACCATGATGTTTTCAATATCCTCGATCGAGGTGCGGTATTCGGGAGCATACATCACCTTGATGTCGTACTCCTCACCCTCCTCGCGGAATTGCGAGGCGGTGGCACCGTTGATGCGGTTGCGCAGGTAGGTAGCCGCCGTGGTGAGGTTGAGGCCGTTGAGGGCCAGCTTCTCGCGGTCGAAGTCGACCTGATATTCGGGCTGGTAGTCGCCACGACTGATACGCACCTCGCTCACGCCCTTGATTTCGCGCAGCAGGGCCGAGAGTTGGGCCGCTACGCTGTCGGTCTCGGCAAAGGAGTAGCCATAGATTTCGTAGTCGATGGTCGTTTCACCACCCATCACCGACATACCGCCACCCAGGTTCACCTGCGACTTCTTGATTTCGGGGTATCCGGCCAGGTCCTTACGCATGAGGTCGCAAATCTCCGACAGGGTGCGTTTGCGCTTGTCGGGGTCGGTGAGACTGATGTTATAGGTAATGATGTGCGAGCCGTTGTCGGACATCGAGGCGTAGACGTTGTCGGTGCTGGCCTGCCCTACCGTAAAGTTGCACATCACGATTTCGGGGTATTGCTCCATCCACTGTTTGTAGAGGCGCATGGCCACATCTTTCGAGATTTCGGTGCGGGTACCGATGGGCATCTCGACGGTGACCCCGATACGGGCATTGTCCTGGGTAGGCATGAACTCGTTACCTACGAAGCGTACCAGCACGAGGCTGAGCACAAAGAACGACATACAGCCCACGATGACAATGGTGCGGTGGCCTACGGCCCAGTGCAACAGACGGGCGTAACCGTTGTCGAAGGCATCGAGCCCCTTCTCGATAGGTCCGTAGAGCAGCTTGAATACGCGCGATTGCTTGGGTTGCAGCTTCAGCAGGCGCGAGCAAAGCATGGGAGTAAGCGAGAGGGCACACACGATAGAGATGACCATGATGATGGTAACCATCCAACCCAACTGCTTGAAGAGTACGCCCGACATGCCCGAAACCAGCGTGAGGGGGAAGAACACGGCGATAAGGGTGAGCGTAGAGGCTACCACCGAAAGGCCCACCTCGTTGGTACCGTGCACGGCCGCCTGCCGGGGGTAGCTGCCCCGCTCGATGTGGTTGGTCACGTTCTCGAGCACCACGATGGCATCGTCGACCACCATACCGATGGCGATGGAGAGCGACGAGAGCGAGATGATGTTGAGCGAGTTGCCCGTGGCCGCCAGGTAGATGAACGAGGCAACCAGCGAGATAGGTATCGTAATCACGATGATGATGGTGGCCCGCCAGCGTCCCAGGAAGAAGAAGACGACTATCGAGACGAAAAGCAGAGCCAGCAACACGGTCTCGAACAGGGTATCGATGGTGTTGCGTATGTTGTCGGAGGTATCGATGATTACCCCCAGTTTCACGTCGCTGGGCAGATTCTTCTGCAAGCGGGGCAAGGCCTTCATCACCTCGTTGGAGATTTCGACCGAGTTGGCACCCGACTGTTTCTGAATCACAATCATGGCCCCTTGCACACCGTTGTTATAGGTCTCCTGGGCACGCTCCTCGACCGAGTCGTGCACCACGGCTACATCGCGCAGATAGATGGACTTGCCGCCGTAGTTGCCCACGACAATGTCGTTCATCTGCGAGGCGTCGTTGAACTCGCCCTGTACCCGCAGCGAATAGGTGTCGGAACCCACGTCAAACGTACCGCCAGGCACGTTGCGGTTCTCGGCCCCGATGACCGAGGCGATGGTCTCGATGCTGAGGTTGTAGGCCTCGAGCTTCACGGGGTCGACATAGACCTGAATCTCGCGCTCGGGCGCACCGCTGATCGACACCGAACCTACCCCGCTGATACGGGCCAGCGGGCTGGCCACGTTGTCGTCGAGTATCTTGTAGAGGGCCGGCATGCTCTCGTTGGCCTGCACCGAGAGGATAACGATAGGAATCATGTCGGAGCTGAACTTGAAGATGATGGGGTTCTCCGAATCATCCGGGAGCTCCGACTTGACCATATCGAGCTTGTCGCGCACATCGTTGGTGAGCACGTCGATGTCTTCGCCATACTCAAACTCGAGGGTGATGAGCGACATGTTCTCTTTCGACTCCGAGGTGATGTGCTTCAGGTCGCTCACGGCGTTGAGGGCATTCTCGAGGGGTCGGGTCACGTTGTTCTCGACATCGGCGGCACTGGCACCGGGATAGGCCGTCATCACCATAATCATATTGGTCTCGATGTCGGGATAGAGGTCGATAGGCAGTTTGGTGTAGGAAAAGATACCCAGGATAACCACCGCTACGAAACAGAGCGAGGTCATGATGGGTTTCTTTACCGAACCTTCGTATAGACTCATAGAAATTTTTCTTTAAGGGTGAATGTTTTGGAATTGGACAAAAGGCTGCACGGTTATTCGACCACTTTCACGGGGGCGTCGTCCTTCAGGCGCGACTGGCCGGCAATCACCACCTCGGAACCGTTCTCGACGCCCGAGATGAGCTCGTAGCTCGTATCCATGTGGCGGCCCAACTGCACCTGGTTGAAGGAAACCTTGCCGTCTTTATAGACATAGACAAAGCGGTCGCCCGAACCCGAACGCTTCACGACTGCCTGGTCGGGCACCACCACGCGGTTTACGTTGCCAAAGTCGATATTGACGCGGGCAAACATGCCCGGACGGATGCGGTTGTCGCCATTGGGGATATTGATTTCGGTCACAAAGGTGCGGGTGGCCGGGTCGATGGTGGGGTGAATGAGCGATACCTTGCCCTTGAACACCTCGTCGCCATAGACCTCGACGTTGACATCGACCGGCATACCCAGCTTCACCTTGGTGAAGTCGCTCTCCGAGATGTTCACCTCGACCTTCACCGGCTGTATCTGCATGACGGTGAGGATGGCACCGGTGGCCAGGTCGCCGTTGTCGTAGTTACGGGCCGTCACTACGCCGTTGGTGGGACTCACCAGCACGGTGTTCTCGTCGAGGTTCTCATACGAGGTCTTGGCCGTTTCGTACTGGGTGCGCATCTGGTCGACCTGTTGTTGCGAGGCACCACCCACGGCAAAGAGCTCTTTCACCCGGTTGTACTCGAGCTCGAGGTTGTCGAGCTGCAGCTTCTGCTGGGCCAGGTTGGCACGGTCGAGGTCGACCAGCTTCTGCCCGGCCTTGACGTGGTCGCCCACCTCGACATAGATTTTCTTGATGCGGTTGGGCAGAGACGAACTGATGAGGTTGCGCTTATAGGGTTCGATTGTGGCCGTGTAGGAGACGACCTGAGGGACGGCCTGCTCGGTGACCCGGGCCACCTTGACGAGTTGAACCGTTTCCTCTTCGGCTTGTTCGGTATTCTCCTTCTCTCCCGAACAGGCCACAAACAGCAGGGCCGAACAAGCGGCCAACATGCCAATCAAATGCTCTTTTTTCATATCGTGTCGTTTCTTATATTATTCGATGTCGTGTATTTACTTGGTGCTCTTCTGGTCGGGTTGCCGGTATTGCTCCAGGTCGGCATTGCCCAGGAGCAGCTGCAGGTCGGACTTGGCAGCCAGAAAATCGTAGATGGCCTGGTTGTACGAGAGGCGTGAATTGGTGAGGGCCAGGTCGGCGTCGTTGAGTTCGATGAAGGTAGCCGACCCGATTTCGAAACTCTTCTGCATGATGGCGTATGCCTTCTCGGCCTGACGGACCCCCTCCTTGTTCGAGGCTATCTGCTTGACCGACTTCTGGATATTATCCATCGACATCTGCACCTGCATCGAGAGGGTGTTCAACAGGTTGTCGCGCTGCAAGCCCAGTTGTAGGACGTTCGACTTGGCCTGCTTGATGCGGAAGTGGCGTGCCCCACCCTGGAAGATGGGCAGCGAAAGCGAAAGCCCTATCGACGAGTAGGGGCTCCAGCGGAAGTCGCTGAACATGCCGCCGTCGCTCATCGAAATCCAGTTGTAGTTGGCCGTGGCCGAGAGCGTGGGGAACCACGCCATGCGCTGCACGTCGACCGCTTTCTTGAGGTAGGCGGTCTGGAGGTCCAACTGGCGCAGGTCGGTATTCTGCTCAAGCGAGGTGTCGATGTTCATCGTCTCCTCATACATCGAGGCTTCATAATCTTCGAGCCGGTCGGTGGGGATAATCTCCAGAGCCATGTCGACACCCATCAGCACCTTCAACTGCAGCTTGCTCAGCTTCACGCTGTTCTCGGTTTGCAGCAGGGTGGGCTCGAGGTTGCGCACCTGCACATCGGCCCGCAACACGTCGTACTCCGAAGCCGTTCCCTGCTCGAACTTGTGCTTGTAGTCCCGGGCATTGAGCACGGCATTGTCGTAGCTCATCTTGATAACCTCGTAGGAATTCTGGGCCAACAGCAGGTTGTAATAGGCCTTCTCTACCTGATTGACCATGCTGAGCCGCGACGAACGGGCCGACTCGACGGCTTGCTCGATATCGGCACTCGAGAGTTGCACACTCTTCCACAACTGCGGGGCAATGATGGGCAGCGAAGCGCTGAGGCCCACCGAATAGGTGTTGTCGGTACCCACCTTCATACCGGTCTCGCCCGACGAAGAGGAGCCGACGCCCAACTGGGGCACCTGGAACTCGGGGTGCAGTTGCCCGATGGTATTGTAAATAGGTGCAAACATGGCGCTCATGTCGAAGGCCTCGGTATCCATGTACATGGTCTGTTTCTCGATGGTGCGACTATATGAGGCCGACCCGTCTATGCGGGGGAAGAGTCCGGCGATGGTCTCTTTCTTGGAGTAGTCTTTCTTCTCAATCTCCATATCGGCCACTTTAATCGTAGGATTCTCGTTAAGGGCGATGCCGATGGCGGTCTTCAAATCGAGGACCAGCGTTTGGGTCGGCTGGGTTTGAGCCGGCAGGATAGCCGGCCAAAGCGACAGAGCCAACAGGGCTGCGACTCGGGACACGAGCTTGTTTCTGTCCATAGTTTCTTCGGTTATTAAAGGTTTCTATTTGTATGCTACTATCTATATCTATACTGCTCTACTGTATCATTTGTTTTCGCGACCGGCAAAAAATTCGTCGGTATAGCGCACCCCTTCGGGCGTAGCGATACCCCGGATAAAACTTTTGAATATGGTCTCGAAAATTTCGGTAAAGGTGTATTTCGACTTGAATATCTGGTCTGAGTTTTTCAATAGTTCAAATTGCAGAGAGAGCAGCGTGCCTACAATCTCGAGATTGATGTCGTCGCGTATCACCCCCTCGCCTATTCCCTCGCGCAGCAGGTCGAGAATGGCATGCTTGTGAGTCTCCTTCTCCCGGACATAGCGATCGTAAACCTTGGGATAATAGCGCTCCATGTCGATGAAGTAGGCCGGGCTGGCATTGCGCATGAAACAGAGTATATCTTCGTGCACCTTCAGCAACAGTTCGATGACATTCTGCCGTTGGGCATAGTAGGTTTTCAGCCGCACGTTGCGGTCGTCCTCGGCCTTCTCGAGACAGGCCAGCAACAGCTCGTTCTTCTCCTTGAAATTCTCGTACAGCGTGCGCTTCGACATGCCCAGCCTTGCGGCAATCATATCCATCGTGACGGCTTTGATTCCATAGTGCAAAAACATGGGAGTGGCTTGCTCGATTATGCGCAGTTGCAGCTCGTTCATCATAAGTTCTCTACTGAAAATCGGAGCAAATGTATAGAAAACTTTGAAAACTCCGAAAGTTTTCTGCGGCATATTATCCCCGTTCTCTGTTAATAATCATAAACAGCATGCGACATTCCCCCGCCCTCGCTCAAACCCAACCTTGCCCCAGGGCACGCCTCGATTCGGGCGACGAGGAAGCTGCGACCGGTCACGAAATCGGGAAGAGCGGCCGGCTTTAAAACAAGCACGGCCCGATTCTTACGAACCGGACCGACACTTGTTCATTACGGCTATTCCCTTACTTGCCCTCGCCGATGGTGGCAATGATGCCCATCTTGGACTCGGCAAAGAATTTGAGGATATAATCGATTTCGGGACTGGGAGCCACAACCTCCTTGATACGCAGAATCGCATTCTCGAGGCTGGTGCCCGACGAGTATACCTGACGGTAGGCCAGCGCGATATTCTCGATGGTCTCTTCGCTGAAGCCTTGACGCCGCAGGATAAAGGCATTGATACCCTTGTACATGATGGGGTTGTGTGCCGCCAGGATATAGGGAGGTATATCCTTGCTCGTGCGGCAACCGCTCTTGACGAGGGTCCAGCTACCCACACGACACTTCTCCTTTACAATCACACGGCCGGCCAGAATGGCTTTGCTGTGGATGTGGCATTCGCCCGAGAGGTCGCAATCGATGCCCAGGATACAGTCGTCGTCGACCCGGCAATCGTGACCGATGCGGGTACCCTTCATCATACAGATGTGGTTGCCGATGACGGTCTCGCCCGCGGGATGAGTAGCGCGGTTGATGATGACATACTCGCGAATGGTATTGTCGTTGCCGACAGTCAGTCGAGTGGGTTCACCCTTGTAGTGGAAGTCTTGCGGCTCGGCACCGAGGATAGCCCCTTGAAAGACCCGGTTGTTTTTTCCCATGACCGTTCCCGCCAATATACTGGCGTATGGATATATCACACAGTTGTCACCGATGACAACATCTTTGTCGATATAGGCAAAGGGATGTATGGTTACGTTGTTTCCAATCACCGCTTTGGGATCGACGTATGCTAACGGACTAATCATAGTATCTAAGTTTTACGTTTTTACTTTGTATTTTCCTCGATCTCACGGCCACCGCCCAGAGCATGATAGAGATTGATGACGGCTACCATGCACTGATACGAATCGGATACTTGCGACAACTGGGCGTTGAGCAACGACTGTTGGGCCGTCAATACCTCGAGGTAGGTCGAGGTGCCCAAGGTCATCAACGACATGGTAGACTCGACTGCCTTCTCGAGCGAGGCTACCTGCAAGTCGCGGTTGACCAGCGTCTCTTTGGTCGTCTGTATCTGATAGAGGGCGTTGCTCACCTCTTCGCCGGCATTGAGGATGGCCTGCTGGAAGTTGATGGCGGCAATCTGCTGTTGAGCCTTGGCGGCTTTGAGGTTGGCTATGTTGCTGCCCCGGTTGAAAATGGGCTGAACCAGCGAAGCGGCAGCCGAGAGCAACAGTTTGCCCGGATTGACAATGGCGCTACCGGCCGAGTTGGTCCAACCGGCCGAACCCGAAATCACGATGTTGGGATAGAAGGCCGAGCGGGCAATGTTGGTCGAATAGTAGGCTGCAGCCAGCGAAAGTTCGGCCGAACGCACGTCGGGACGGTTGGCGAGCAACTGTACGGGTACGCCCACCTGATACATCTCGGGGAGCTTCTGGTCCTGGAATTTGCCGCGCTTAATCGATTGCGGAGCCTGATACAACAGGGTCGAAAGGCTGTTTTCGGTCTCGCGGATTTGCTGGCGCAACGTAGGGATGGAGGCAGCAATCATGTAGTTGTTGGCCTCGCTCTGGGCTACGGCAGCCTCATTGGTCATACCGCCTACCTTCATGGCCCGGATGGTCTCGACGCTCTTCTGCCAGGTCTTGGCGGTCTCCTCGGTGATGGCAAGCTGCTCGTCGAGCATCAACAACGTATAGTATCCGTTGGCAATGGTGGCGATGAGTTGCGTGCGCACGGCCTGCTTGTAAGCCTCGGTCTGCATCAGCATGGCCTTGGCATTGCGCTTGGAGTTGAGCAGGCGGCCGAAAATGTCAATCTCCCAACTGGCCGAAACGGGGGCATTGTAGGTCCAAGTACCCTTGCTGCTGTCGAAGCTGCTCACGCCGCCTTGCGGAGTGAGGCTAAGCGACGGCAGGAATGCCAGTTGAGCGGCGGTGAAGCTGGCCTGAGCAGCCTCGACCTGAAGCATGGCCGACTGCAAGTCGCTGTTCTTCTCCAACCCCGTGCGAATGAGGTCTTGCAGGATGGGGTCGGTGAAGACCTCTTCCCACGGCAGGTCGCCGAAGCTGGCCGTATCGGCTGCAAGGGTGTCGGTATCGGAGACCGTATCCCGGAACAAACCCTCGACCATTACATCGTCGGGCCGATGGTATTTATTGTATATGTGGCAACTGTTTAAGGTGGTAGCCATAGTCAAACCACATACCGTATATAAAAGGATTCGTTTCATATATTCTCTGTTTTATATCGCGTTCTATTTTATTTGGAATACTGCTCAATCTCCGAGCGTACCTCCGAGTTGTCCAAATCATCCCATTTGAGCGGTTTGATCTTCTCTTGAATAATCTCGAATACCACAAACAAAGCGGGCACGATGAATATCTGGCAAATCATACCGATGAGCATACCGCCCACAGCACCGGCACCCAGGGTACCGTTACCGTTGGCACCTACACCCGTGGCAAACATCATAGGCAACAGACCGATGACCATGGCCAACGACGTCATCAGGATAGGCCGCAAACGGGCTGCGGCTCCGTCGATGGCGGCATTGATGATAGGCATACCGGTACGACGGCGGTCGAGGGCGAACTCGACGATAAGAATCGCATTCTTGGCCAACAGACCGATAAGCATGATCAAGGCAATCTGCAGGTAGATGTTGTTCTCGACTCCCATGATGAGGGCGAAGATGAAGCTACCGGCCAGACCGAACGGTATCGAAAGGATTACCGACAGAGGCAGCACGTAGCTCTCGTACTGGGCACTCAACAACAGGTAAACGAATACCAGACAGAGCACGAAGATGATGGCCGTGGTACCGCTGCTCGAGCTTTGTTCCTCACGGGTCATACCCGAGAACTCGTAGCCGTAACCTACGGGCAGGGTCTCGGCGGCTACCTCCTCGAGGGCCTTGATGGCCTCACCCGAGCTGTAACCGTCGGCGGGGTTACCGTTGATCTTGATCGAGGTAAACATGTTGAAACGGTTGATGTTATCGGGACCATAGACCTTGCGCAGGGTAATGAAGTTGGTAATGGGCGCCATCTCGGAACCGTTGCGAATCTTGATGTTGTTGAGGCTCTCGGGGCTTACACGGGCACTGGGCTCGGCTTGAATCATCACCCGGTAGAGTTTACCGAACCGGTTGAAGGTCGACGAATACATACCTCCGATGTAACCCTGCATGGCCGTGAGCACATCGCTCGGGCTGATGCCGGCCTGTTTACACTTGGCCACGTCGACATCAACCATGTATTGCGGGAACGAGGGGTTGAACGTAGTCGAGGCCATGGCAATCTCGGGTCGTTTCATCAACTCGGCCAGGAAGTCCTGGGTCACCTCGTAGAAGCGGTCGAGCGAACCACCGGTCTTATCCTGCAAGTTCAACTCGAAACCGTTACTGATACTATAACCCGGAATCATAGGCGGTGCGAAGCAGAGCACACGGGCATCTTTTATCTCGGTAGCGAACTTCGAGTAGAGGGCACCGATTACCGAGTTGGCATCCATACCCTTGTCGGTACGCTCGCTCCAGTCTTTCAGTTTGACGATGAACGATCCGTAAGTATTACCCTGACCGCCGATGAAGCTGAAGCCCACAATCTGCGTACGGCTCTTCACGGCGGGGTGCAACCCGATGATACTGTCGACCTGCATGAGCACTTGCTCGGTACGCTCTTGCGAGGTACCCGGCTGCAAGTCGGCCGTAATCATGATGGTACCCGTATCTTCGTTGGGCACCAGACCCGTAGGTGTCACGTTCATCAGCACTACCAGAATAATGATAGCCACGATAACACCGGCAAAGGAGAATTTCTTATGATGTACAAAATGTTTTACACCGTTTTTATATTTACCCAGCAAGGTATCGTAAGCGGCATTGAAGGCCGTGTGGAAACGGTCGATAAAGGTCGACTTCTTATGACCCTCACCGCTCTTGTCGTGCGGTTTCAGCAAGATGGCACACAGGGCCGGGCTCAACGTCAAGGCGTTGATAGCCGAGAAACCGATGGCGAAGGCCATGGTAAGACCGAACTGACGGTAGAAGGTACCCGATGTACCGGTCATGAAACTAACGGGGATAAACACCGACATCATCACCAGCGTAATCGAGACGATGGCTCCCGAGAGCTCGCGCATGGCATCGATCGAAGCCTTACGCGGCGACTTGTATCCCTGGTCCAACTTGGCATGGACACCCTCGACGACCACGATCGCATCGTCGACCACAATCGCAATGGCCAATACCAAGGCGCAAAGGGTAAGCAGGTTGAGGCTGAAGCCCATCAGATACAGGGCGAAGAAGGTACCGATAAGCGATACCGGGATGGCGATGGCGGGAATCAACGTCGAACGGAAGTCTTGCAGGAAGATGTATACCACGAAGAACACCAGAATGAAGGCCTCGATAAGGGTCTTGATTACCTCGTGAATCGAAGCGAACAGGAAGTCGTTGGCATTCAGCGTAGTCTCTATTTCCATACCGGCCGGGAGGTCTTTGCGAATATCGTCGAGCAGGTCGGTAATATCGCCGATAATCTCGGTAGCATTCGAACCTGCCGTCTGGTAAATCATGGAGCTCACGGCGTTGTGGCCGTTCTGGAAGTTCTTAAACCCGTAGGTCAAACGGCCCAGCTCGATGTCGGCTACATCTTTCAGATAGAGAATCTGACCGTCGGCATCGGCCCGAATGACCATGTCGCCAAACTCCTCGGGGGTTTGCAGACGGCCCTTGTAGGTGAGCACATACTGGAACGACTGGTTACCCTGGTCACCGAACTGACCGGGGGCGGCCTCGATGTTCTGCTCGGCCAGCACGGCGGCTATATCGGTAGGCATCAATCCGTATTGTGCCATCACGTCGGGTTTGAGCCAGATACGCATCGAGTAGTCGGTAGCCATTACGTTGGCATCGCCCACACCCGGGATACGTTGTACCAGAGGGATTACGTTGATTTTGGCGTAGTTCTCGAGGAACTCGAGGCTATACCGGTCGTCGGGGCTGTAAAGCGAGAATACCATCAGCATACTGGTCTGTCGCTTCTGGGTAATCACACCCACCTGCGTTACCTCGGCCGGCAGCAGGTTCAAGGCTTTCGACACCCGGTTCTGCACATTCACGGCAGCCATATCGGGGTCGGTACCCTGTTTGAAATATACGGTGATGGTGGCCGAACCTGTGTTGGTGGCGGTCGACGTCATGTACATCATGTCTTCCACACCGTTGATCGACTCCTCCAAGGGAGCGATTACACTATTCAAAATAGTCTGGGCATTGGCACCCGTATAGGATGTAGAGACCTGTATCGTAGGCGGTGCAATATCGGGGTATTGCGTGATGGGCAAAAATACAAGTCCGATAAGGCCCAGTATAACCATGAAGATGGATATCACGGTCGACAATACCGGGCGATTGATAAATCTGTCTAACTTCATAATTTCTTCCTATTTTGAAGTTGAGGGTTATTATTTGTTTTGTGCTTGAGCCTGAGCCTGACCTTGAGCCTGAGCTCCGGCTACCTGAATGGTCATACCGTCCTTGAGGCTATTGACGCCTTCTACCACGATGCGGTCGCCAGCCTTGAGGCCCGAGAGCACCATGTAGTCTTTACCGTTGTCAATCGACGAGATGGTGATTTCGGTCGATTTTACCGTAGAGTCGTCGTTGACTACGTAAACAAACTTCTTGTCCTGAATCTCATAGGTAGCTTTCTGGGGCACCAGCAGGGCGCTGTCGCTCTTCATCGGAATCATAATCACACCCGCGCCGCCGCTACGCAGCAACTTGTGCGGGTTGGCAAAGGTGGCACGCATGTTCGACGAACCGGTCTGCGTGTCGATGATACCGCTGATGGTCTCGATTTCGCCCTTCAGGGGATAGATGCTGCCGTCGGAGAGCTTGAGCGATACGGCCGGAAGTTTCGACAAGAAATTGTAGGCACCGTATTGGGCGGCCAGTTCCAGAATCTGACGCTCGGTCATCGAGAAGTAGACATACATCTCGGCGTTGTCCGACACGGTGGTGAGCGGCGTAGCCGACGAAGGCGATACCAGGCTACCTACCCGGAAGGGAATCTCGCCTACCACACCGTCGAGCGGGCTGGTCACGCGGGTATACGAGTCGTTGTTGCGGGCATTCACCAACTGAGCCTCGGCCTGAGCCAGTTGAGCCTTGGCCGACGCGTAGGAGTTCTCGGCCATCTGCAAATCGTACTCGCTAATGATGTCGCGGCGTTGCAACTCGCGCTTGTTTTCGGCCGTCAGTCGGGCAGTCTCGGCATTGGCGCGAGCCACCTCGACATTGGTCTCGGCTACCTTCAAGGCAGCCTTGTAAGGCACCGTATCGATTACGAAGAGCACCTGGCCTTTACGCACGACCGAACCCTCGTCTACCCGCAGTTCGGTAATAAAGCCGCTTACATTCGGCCGTATCTCAATATCCCGTTTACCTTTGATTGCGGCAGGATAGTTACTATACCACTCCATTGAGTCGGGCTCCAATGTCATCACGGCATACTCGCGAGCCATTCCACCTGTCTGAGCATTTTTCCCTCCACAGGAAAACAAAAAAATACAAAGCATCGCACCTGCGATGGGTTGAATAAAATTTTTGGTCAGTTTCATATTCATAAGTAACAAAATATTATTGTCGACGTTGGTACTCTGTTTAAACTTTATATTAACAAATGTTAATCAATATCCTATTCATAGACTCTCTCTGCTCCTATAAAATGACTTACTACCCCAATAAACAGGGACTTTTGCCAGCTTTTTCAAATGCCACAAATTTAGGAATAAAGTCTGTATAATAGCTGGAAATAATGAAAAAATAAAATAAAATAAAATTTATATATTTCGCCATACAATCTTTCTTATACCTATTCGACTGCAAAGATAAATTCTTCCTACTGTACGAACTGGTTCTTTATCACCGATATTTAGTTCTATTTTTCCGATTCGAATACTTTCCGGCCAAAAATCTGTCCATATCTACACGCTTTGTCAACCGGTCGAGGAATTTTCGACGAATATATCGGATTTTTGTACCATACTTTACTGGATACCAACCGATATGCAACGGCACAAAGGGAAATGAATCGGGCGACAACGGCTCATGCACCAATACAAAATCGGAAGAGAGCCTATTGCCTGCCAGCCTCCAAAAACAGAGGCGACCGCTCTCCTCGCCTCGGTCCTGTCCTCCTGACCGGTCGTGCACACTTTCGCACACAACCCGTTCGCAAGAAGAGAGAACTTGGAAGAAGAGAACGGCCGCCCGCCAAAAGAGCGAGGTATCGCCTTAAATCTCCTTTATCGAAATGGCATATCCTCCACCGGGAGCGACATACTGTTTCAATTTCGATTTCGAAGTAACCTTGATTTTTCTGATTTCATACTTCTGAGGATTCGTCAGGTAGTGAGTCTCTTTCGTATCGCTGTAAACCGTTGCCTCGTATTTCTTTCCCTTATCCAGGAAATCGAAACTGATTTCGGAGACACGGGCGTTGTAACCGCCTACACTACCGACAAACCACTCGCCCGTCTTTTTAGCCTTGCGGGCTATGGTTATATATTCGGCCGGCTCGGCTTCGAGATAGACGCTCTTCTCCCACTCCATGGCTACATCCTTGATGAACTGAAAGGCATCGGCAAACCGCTCGTAGGTCTCGGGCAGATCGGCCGCCATCTGCAAGGGGCTGTACATGGTCACATACAGAGCCAGCTGATTGGCGATAGTCGTGTTGGCATGCGAGTGGTTGTTGGGGTTGTACTTGCTGATGTCCATTTCGAAGATACCGGGCGTGTAGTCCATGGGGCCACCGATGAGCCGGGTAAAGGGCAAAATGGCCACGTGGTAGGGCTTGCTGCCGCCGAAGGCCTGATACTCGGTACCCCGGGCCGACTCGTTGCCGATAAGGTTGGGATAGGTACGGCATATACCCGTAGGACGCACGGCCTCGTGAGCATTGACCATGATTTTGTACTGGGCCGCTTTTTCGACGGCATACTGGTAGTGGTTGACAATCCACTGGCTGTAATGATTTTCACCGCGCGGAATGATGTTGCCCACATAGCCGCTCTTCACGGCCGGATAACCGTTGTCGACCATAAACTGGTAAGCCTGGTCGAGATGGCGCTCGTAGTTGCGAATCGAGGCCGAGGTCTCGTGGTGCATGATCATCTTCACCCCTTTGCTCTTGGCATAGTCGCGTATCTCCTCGAGGTTAAAGTCGGGATAGGGTGTTACGAAATCGAACACATAATCTTTGGAGTTTCCGAACCAGTCTTCCCAGCCGATGTTCCACCCCTCGACCAGCACGGCGTCGAAGCCGTTTTCAGCCGCAAAGTCGATATAGCGTTTCACATTTTGGGTGTTGGCCGAGTGACGACCGTGGGGTTTGGCCTTGGCATAGTCGGTCACACCCAGTTGCACCGAGGGGAAATCCCACGTATAGGACCAGTCGCCCATGCCGGTAATCATCTCCCACCACACGCCTACATACTTGCAGGGTTTAATCCACGAGGTATCCTCGATTTTGCAGGGGTCGTTCAGGTTGAGCGTGATGCGCGAGGCGAGGATGTCGCGGGCATCGTCGCTGACGATAACCGTGCGCCAGGGCGAGTGACAGGGTGTCTGCATGTAGCCCTTGTCGCCTTGCGAATCGGGGGTAAGCCACGAGGTGAAAATCATGTGCTCGTCGTCGAGATTGAGGTGCATGCAGGCATAATTGATAAGCGCAGCTTCGTGCAGGTTGATGTAGAGGCCATCGTCGGTCTTGAGCATGAGGGCCGTCTGCACGCCTGTGGGCGAGAAGCTGGTTTGCGAGAGGTTCTCGGTGATGGCACCGGCCTGCAGGTCGCGGATCTCGGAGAGGCGCGATACGGTGTAGTCATACTCCTGCGTATCGTAGTCGCCCGGAATCCAGTAGGCCGTGTGGTCGCCGGTCATGGCAAACTGGGTGCACTCTTCCTTGATGACAAAATAGTTCAGGTTCTTCTGTTGCGGAAATTCATAACGGAAGCCCAACCCGTCGTCGAACAGACGGAAACGCAGCACCATTTCGCGGTCGGTATTTTTCTGACGCAGAGTCACCGCCAACTCGTTGTAGTGGTTGCGTATCGAAGCCTCTTCACCCCATACGGGAGTCCAAGTTTCGTCGAATGTGGAACAGGCCGTATCGGCTATGCAAAACCCGGTCATCAGCGAATAGGGTGTACCCTCGTTCTTCTCGTCCAGGTCGTTGAAGTCGCGCCGCTGCGACTCGCCCTTGAGTTCGATACCCAGATGGCTGGGTGCAATTACCGTTTTTCCCTTATATTGCAATGTATACGTAGGACGACCTTTCTCTATCGAGAAATCCATCTGCAACTGTTTGTTGGGCGACAGCAAGGTCTGTGCCGAAACGGCCATGCTGCAAAGTACAGCCGCCACCCCTATTTTCAAAGCTTTTCGATTCATGATTTATATTTATCTGTATATTTTATTCATTAGTCTTTCAACAGTTTGCACACTGTCATTTGCCCTTCTTCCGAGATTCTCACCAGATAAGTACCCTTGTTCAGTTGGGCAATATCCAGAGTCGATACACTACCGTTCAATCTTTGTTGCATCACGCACTGACCGTTTATCGAAAAAATCTCTATTTCCCCTTCGTTTGAGGCCAGATGCACATTGATCAAATCTTTGGTCGGATTGGGATAGACATAACTCTGATCTGCAACCGGAGTCTGCACACCCGTGCTCTCCTTGCTTATGCTGTAAACCAGAGTCTGGTCGTTGAACCGTATCGTATAATCGCCGGTAGTCTCAATGGTAAATTTGAGGTTGGGCTTGCCGCCTGTGGTCTCGACGGCCGTTCCGGCCAAGCCTTCTACACCACCCCAGTCCTTGTCGCTCCAGTTGTTAGTGTTGGCAAATTTCAACTCCCACTCTCCGGCCGGGATATTCACGTCGGTTACCTCCCATTGGTTGTCGGCCTCCAGTTCCATGTAACCGGCACCCAGAGTCCAGTTGTTGTAGGTACCGCCTACATAAATCTCCTTTTGTACCGAGTCGTATGTGCGAACGACAGCATACTGCAGGGTGTGAGGATTAAAGGTAATGTAATAGTTTCCGCTCGTCTCGATGGTAAACTTGATGTTCTTGCAACTCTCGTCGGGGCCCTTCACGGCAGTACCCGTCAGGCCGTTGTTCCCGTCGGGAGCACCCCAATCGGTATCGCTCCAGTTGTCGGTATTGGCAAACTTCATTTCATAGGTGCCGGCTTCGAAATAGAGGCGGTCGCTCGTGAGTGTTCCGTCTTCCGAGGGGTCTTTGAGCATGAGGCGTTTGTCTTCGTCGCCATTGAACCAGTTGGTAAAGGAACCGGCAATAAAGTAGGTGCCGATCTTGCTCAAATCGAGCGACTCGGATACATCGGCTACTTT
>OJNR01000620.1_pt1 | contig 22899 bp, 19 predicted proteins | sample 1597901 | NCBI WGS metagenome assembly OJNR01 (sample SAMN01915223, study PRJEB22387) | human gut metagenome | isolation source: stool | host: Homo sapiens | place: USA | reverse complement strand
TGACCGTGAAGAAATCTTCTTCGGGGCCGAATGCACCAATGCAGAGGGTCTGACGCTCGTGCGGATGCTCGTTGATGGGCAGTTCCTTGGCAAGATACACCGGTGCCATCTCAAACAGACGGCCTTCCGTGTTGCCCTTCTTGAGATTGTCCACAATGACGTTCAGCATGGAGGGAGCCAGCAGGGTGCGCATGATGGACAAATTCTCGCTGATGGGGTTCAGGATGCGGATGGCCTTGCGGGCTTCATCATCCGCCGGGATGTGCAGCATGTCCAGTTCTGTGTTGGAGTAGAAGGCCAGCGTGGAGGCCTCATAGAAGCCCTGTGCGGCCAGCAGACGCTTGGTCTTGAGCTGCTGCTTCTGGTCATAGTTCAGACCGCCGTTTGTAACGGAGGCAGTGTTCAGGAAGGTGGGCACAATGTGGTCGTAGCCGTACTCACGGATGACCTCCTCGGCCAGATCCGGGAAGCTCTCCACGTCCTCGCGGTACAGGGGTGCGGACACGTCCCAGCTGCCATCGGCCTGCACATCCACGGTGAACTCCAGACGCTGCAGGATGTCGATCATGGTCTGGTCGGGCACGGTGATGCCCAGCACGCCGCAGATCTTTGCCGGGGTGGCGACGATGTGCTTGCGCTCCAGCGGACGGCCATCGGTCAGGTCGTATTCCAGCGTGGTGATATCACCGCAATCCAGCTGCTGGATCAGGTGCAGAGCGCGTGCCAGACCCAGCTGCGGAGAATAGCGATCCACGCCCTTCTCGTAGCGGGCAGAGGAATCGCTGTTCTGACCCAGTGCACGGCTGGTCTTACGCACGCTGTCGCGGGCAAAAGTAGCGCACTCGAACAGCAGGCTGGTGGTGTTATCGTCCATGCCGGAGTTTGCGCCGCCCATGATACCGGCCAGTGCTACCGGCTTTTCAGCATCACAGATGACCAGATTGTTGGGGTTCAAGGTGAACTCCTTCTCGTCCAGCGTGACGATCTTTTCGCCCTCGTGGGCGCGGCGCACATCAATGGTGCGGCCGGCGACCTTGTTCAGGTCAAAGGCGTGCATGGGCTGACCCATTTCCAGCAAGGTGTGGTTGGTGATATCCACCACGTTGCTGATGGAGCGCAGGCCGCACAGTGCCAGATGGCGCTTCATCCAGCGGGGAGACTCGCCCATGCGGATGTTGCGGACATAGTGTGCCATGTAGCGGGGGCACAGCTCCGGTGCCTCCACCTTGACGGTGATGGGAGCGTCCGGCTCGCAGACAGCCTTGTAGTCCATGGCGGGCATGTGCAGGGGCTTGCCCAGAACAGCAGCCACCTCGCGGGCAATACCCAGAACGGACTGGCAGTCCGGGCGGTTGGCGGTGATAGAGATATCAAAGATGTAGTCATCCAGACCCACCACCGGGGCAATGTCGGTGCCGGGGACAGAATCCTCGGGCAGGATGAGCAGACCGTAGACCTCAGAACCCGGGAAAAGATCATCGTTCAGCCCCAGTTCTGCGCCGGAGCACAGCATACCGTTGGACTCCACGCCCTGCATCTTGCGGGCCTTGATGGTGATGCCGCCGGGCAGGGTGGAGCCATCCAGTGCGGTAGGCACGCAATCGCCCAACTTCATGTTGGCGGCACCGGTGCTGATGCGGATCTCGTGGCCGTAAGCGCCGCAGTCCACCACACACTTGGTCAGGTGGGTGCCCTCCTGCTTTTCCATCTCCACGATCTTGCCGACGACCACCTTGCTGATGCCGGCATCCAGCGGGATGAGCTCTTCTACCTCGAAGCCGCAGGAGAACAGCTTCTCCTCCAGCTCCTGTGCGGTGACATCGATATCAACGAATTCTTTTAACCAACTGAAAGGTACTTTCATTGTTTGTTCTCTCCCCTCTTATTCGTGGAACTGCTTGAGGAACTGCAGATTGTTCTCGAACATCAGACCGATGTTGTTGATGCCATACTTCAGCATGGCGATACGCTCGATGCCAATGCCGAAGGCAAAGCCGGAGTACTCGTCCGGGTCAATGTTGCAGTTTTCCAGCACCTTGCGGTTAACAACGCCGCCGCCCAGAACCTCGATCCAGCCGGTGTGCTTGCACAGGGGGCAGCCCTTGCCGTGGCACTCGAAGCAGCTTACGTCCACCTCCACGCTGGGCTCGGTGAACGGGAAGTAGGAGGGACGCAGACGGGTGCGGGTATCGGCACCGAACAGCTTCTGCACGAAGGTGTTCAGTGCGCCCTGCAGGTCGCCCAGCGTGATGCCCTTATCCACGACCAGACCTTCCATCTGGTGGAACATGGGGCTGTGAGTAGCGTCCGAGTCAGAGCGGAACACGCGGCCGGGGATCAGCACCTTGATAGGCGGCTTCTGGCTGTCCATGGTGCGGATCTGACCGCCGGAGGTCTGGGTGCGCAGCAGGAATTCATCGGACAGATAGAAGGTATCCTGCATATCGCGGGCGGGGTGATCCTTGGGCACGTTCAGGCGGGTGAAGTTGTGGTCGTCATCCTCGATCTCCGGGGCATCTGCCACGGCAAAGCCCATGCCGGAGAACACGTCGATGATCTGGTTGGCGACCAGCGTCAGGGGGTGCAGACCGCCCACGGGGCGGGTCTTGGCAGGCAGGGTGATATCCACCGTCTCGGCGGCGTTGCGGGCAGCAAGTTCTGCCTGCTTCACGGTCTCGGCGGCTGCATCGTAGTCTGCCTGCACCTTCTGCTTGAGTTCGTTGATGATCTTGCCCATGGCGGGGCGCTCTTCCGGCGCAACGGTGCGCAGATTCTTCATCAGGGCAGGGATCTTGCCGTTTTTGCTGAGGTATTCCTGCCAGAAGGAAGCCAGCGTCTCCTTGCTGGACACCTGACCAAGGCTTTCAGCGGCCTGCTTGGCCAGCTCATCGATCATTGCTTGCATGGATTTTCTCTCCTTTATTCTTTGTGTTCATGGAGCGGAATACAACAAAAAAGCTCCGTCCCCTGCCCGACTGCTCAGGCAAAAGGGACGAAGCTGTGACTATTTCCGCTCCGCGGTACCACCCGGTTTCCGTCTGCACTAGGGCAGACGGCGCTCAAACGCCGTAACGGGGCGCAACCGTCCTGTGCTAATAGATGCGTCCGCATCGTTCGCGCAGACCGCTCGGGAGCGAACTTCAGCCCCTGCCGCACACGGAAGCCCTTTCAGCCGGTGAAGCTTCTCTCTTTGCCGTGCAGACAGCGCCTACTCTCTCCGTCGCTGCGTTTGGTATTATGATAACCAAGAGTTATGTTACCACATTTTGCGGCGGTTTGCAAGCCGCAGAGCAGTTTTTGTTTGCCGGAACTGCATTTTGCGCCTTCTTCTCGGTCAGGCGGCAGGCCTCGCACGCCGTGATGCAGCACACCGCGAACACCAGCAGGGCACAATCTGTCGGCACGCGACGCATGGGCACTACACGGGCGCACAAAGTATTGAAGCTTTCCACAGCGCTCTGCGGTAAGCCCAGATAAAACAGCGCCAGCGAAAGCGGCAGGTGCAGCACTCTGCCCCATAATAAGGGGTTGAACGAGACCTCCGGCGGGCAGAGGGTGCGCACTTGCAGCAGCACCGAAGTGCCCTGCACGCTGAGTGCGGCGCAGCACAGCCCGCTTGCCCACAAACCGGTGCGGGCGGCGTAGTCGCAGCCGGAGCATACTTCCAGCAGCATGGCCAGAAAGGGTGCAAGCGCCGCGGGCAGCAGCAGCCCGCAGCCTGCCGCCAACAGGCGAAAATACAGCACAAAGCCGCACAATTTCAGGTAGGTCACCGCCGCCTGCGCAAGGATAGCATCCAGCGCCGGCGGCGGTTCAGTTTGCGCGGCAGCGGGCGGTGCAGACAAAGGCTCCGGTATGCCGCGGACACGGCAGAGCAGCGCAGCCGTCAGCCAGCCCGCCAGCACCTGTGCGGCAAACAGACACACCCCCGCCGTACGGCTGCCCAGCAGCTGCTCCCCAACCGTCAGAATAACAAAGGATGGCCCGGAGCAGATGCAGGCGGGCAGCAGAGCCGAAGCCTCCTGCGAGGTCAGTTCCCTGCTGCGGACTGCCTCGGCAGTGGCAGCGGCAGCAGGGGCAAAGCCGCCCACAAGGCCGATGAGCAGCACACTGCCCGCGCTGCGGCTGCGCAGGCCGATACAGCGTACCACCGGCCAGAGCAGCACACCCAACACCTCGCCCGCGCCGCTACGCATGATAAGCGCCGACACCACCAGAAACGGAAACAGCGACACCAGCAGCGGCCCGCCGCAGAGCGCAAGACCCTGCCGGAAGGCTTCCGCGCAGGTCTGCGGCGCGGCAAACACTAGTGCCGCCGTAGCTGCACCCAGCAAAAAAAGCCCCGGATGCAGCGGTTTGCAGCTTTTACTCATAAGCACGCCCTCCCCCTCCATATATATGGAAGCATGGGCTGTGCAATGTACAAAGCGCGGGACGGGAGGGACAACGATGGCCAGAGCACACCACGACCGGCGCACCCCGGGCGACTGGCTGCGCGGGCTGTTCCGACAGCCGCCGCCCGGGTTTTACAGCCGCCCTGCCGTATACCTGAGCGGCGACCGGCTGGAGATCGAGCATTTTTGCACGGTGTTGTTCTTTGATGAAAACAGGCTGTGTCTGCGGCTGGCGAAGGGGCGGTTCACGGTATACGGCAGCGGACTGCGCATCTGCACCCTGACCGCCGCCCGGCTGACGGTGCAGGGGCAGTTTTTGCGCACCGATTTTTCCGATGAATAGGAGGCCATCATGGAAGCTGCAAGCCTTTGGGCGGGGGTGCGCTTTACCGCCCGGAACGGCAGCCCCGAGGCACTTTTGACCGATGCCGCCGGACAAGGGCTGCATTTATACGGTATTTTTTCCCTGCCCGGCGGCTTTTACGGCCATTGCGCAGCATGGCAGTACCGACGGCTGGCCGCACTTGCCCGGCACAGGCGGGTGCGGCTGCGGGTAGAAAAACGGCATGGGCTTTATTTTTTGCTGCGTCCGCTGCTGCGGCGCAAGGGGCTTTGGGTAGGGCTTGTCGCTTGGGGGCTGGTACTGGTCTGGCTGCAAGGGCTGGTATGGGCAGTGGACTACGGCAGCCTGACCACCGGGCAGCGGGCGCGGGCGGGTGCGGTGCTGCGCAGCTGCGGCTTGCAGCCCGGCACTGCCGTAACCGAGGAGCTGCTGCGCACCGGAGAGTACTCCCTGCTGGAAAGCGGCGAGTTCTCGTGGGCAAGCCTGAATTTTGAAAAAGGACGGCTTGTGGTGGAGGCCGCCCCTGCCCGTGCACGCCCTGAAATTGCCGCAGGCACTCTGCACGGGCTGCGGGCAAAGTACAATGGGACGGTGCTGCGTACAAATCTTGCCAGCGGCACTATGCTGGTAGCCCCCGGGCAGACCGTGGAGGCCGGGCAGGGGTTGATTGGCACGGCACGCAGCGAGCGGGACGGCACCTTGATCTTTGCCCCGGCGGCAGGCACAGTGGTGGCGCAGCTGGAGTGGCAGACAGACCAGAGCGTTCCGCTGGCAGAGACGATGTCGCTGCTGACCGGCACAAATAAAGCGAATTACCGGCTATTTTTCGCGGGGCACTCTGCCGCGCTTTCGCCCTCCGCACCCGATGGAGATGGGCTGTGCCGCACCCGGCATCTGCAATTAGAGGTTTTCGGTCTGCCACTGCCCTGCGCGGTGGAGGAGACCACCTATTACGGGCAGCAGCAGGAAACGATGTACCGCACCGAGGTGCAGGCGCTTACACTGGCACGGTTACAGGGGCTGCGGGCACTGCACGAGGCTTTCCCGGATGCCGAGATCCTCGCCCGCCGGGAGGAATGCACCGTGCAGGAGGAAGCACTGTATTACAATGCGGTGTATACCGTGGCTGCAGATATCTGCACATAACAAAAGGCGGACGATTTGGAATGGTCTCCGCTTTGCTCTGACCATGTTCAGCGGAAAGATTATTGTTTATTTACAGGTCTGGAAAATCTGCGGATTTTCCAGACCTGTCTTTTCACGAGAGGGGTCGAGAGGGAAAGCTTCAGCTATAAAAGCAATTTGCATTTGAAGCGCAGATACAAAAAAGCCGCTGCACCGGATCACGAGCAGCGGCTTCGGTATTTGTTATTTGTTAGACTGAGCGTTTTCAGCAGCCTGTGCATCGTACTCAGCAAGCAGGGCGTTCAGGTCGTACTGGTACTTGCTGTGGCAGAAGTGGCACACCACCTCACAGGTGGGGTCCTCGTCCCGCATCCGCTCAAGTTCGGCACGGCCAAGACTGAGCAGCATCTCCTTGGTGCGCTCGGCGCTGCAATCGCACTGGTACTGCACCGTGCGCTCGTCCAGCACATTGGGGGCAAAGCCTGCCAGCGCCATCTGCATCATGTCCTCGGGGGTCTTGCCCGCATGGAGCAGCTCGGTGACAGAGGGCATGGCGCTGATGTTCTTTTCCAGCTGATCGATTTCAGCATCGGTAGCGCCGGGCAACAGCTGCACCATAAAGCCACCGGCGCAGAGGATGGACAGGTCTTTGTCCACCAGCACGCCCAGTGCCATCACGGTGGGCACCTGCTCGCTGTAAGCATAGTAGCTGGTCAGGTCCTCGGCAATTTCGCCGGATACCAGCGGCACCTGCCCGACTGTGGGCTCCTTTTGCAGGCGGTTATCCCGGATGACGGTCAGCACGCCGTCCTTGCCCACGGCAGTGCCCACGTCCAAGTGGCCGTTGGCTTTGGCGGGCAGCTCCACCAGCGGATTGTTAATGCAGCCCTTCACGTTGCCGGTGCCGTCGGTGCAGGCGATGAGCACGCCCGCAGGGCCGCCGCCCGCCACACGCAGGGTGATGCGGTCGCGGTCATCCTTGAGCATGGAGCCCATCAGGGTCGCGCCGGTGAGCAGACGACCCAGTGCCGCGCTGCAGGTGGCGCTGGTGGTGTGAAGCTTTTCTGCTTTACGGACAATGTCGGTGGAATCCACACCGCAGAACACGACACCGCCATTCTCGGACAGGCCGCGGATCAGGTTTGCCATAGGTTATTCCTCCAGTTGTGTATACTGTTTTGTTGCGCAGAAGAAGTAGCGCTGGCTTTCCTCGGTCAGCGGGCCGAAAGTCTCGCCATCGCAGACGCTTTCCAGCGCAAAACCGTGCTTTTCCAGCGCCGCACGGATGGTAGCCAGATCATAGGTATACTCGCAGAATTCCTCGTGGAAATGCTCGCCGGTCTCGTGATAATCAATGTCCACCGTGATCTCCACCTTGCGGTCGGCGGCGTTATAGTGGTTGTGCCACACGCAGGCGGCATCCTCTTCCTCAAAGGTGAATTCGTTATCGCCCAGAACCTTCTGGTGCTTATAGGGGGTGTTCATATCAAACAGGAACACCCCGCCCTTTTCCATGAAAAAGCCCGCGTTGGCAATGGCGGTATCCAGATCCGGGATGTGGTTGAAGGTATCAAAGGTAGATACCGCCGCCCGGATGGTGCCGTAAAGATCCAGCTTGAGCAGGTCCTGCCTCAGCAGCAGCAAACGACCGGAAAGCCCCAGCTGCTCGGCCTTATCCCGCACCACGCAGAGCATCTCCTCCGACTGGTCGATGCCGATCATATCGTAGCCCGCCTGCGTCAGCATCAGGGTCAGCTCCCCGGTGCCGCAGCCAAGGTCGGCCACAATGCCGTCATGGATGCCGTGAGCTTCCAGCTTTGCATGGATCTGGCTGTACAGGGCGTCGTAGTCCGCCTCGCCGTTGAATTCATCGTAAAAATAGGCAAATTCGTTGTAAGCCATGGCGTTACTCCGCTTCCTCGTTTTCCGCAGCCACTGCGGCGTTGAGTACTGCTTGCAGCTCCGGGATGCCGTAGCCGTTTTCGCCGCTGGTCAGCACTACTTTCTGGCAGCCGTAGGGGCGGCAGATGTTTTCAAAGTCCTCCTGCGTTTTGGCAAGCTGGCTCTTTTTAAGTTTATCCGCCTTGGTCAGTGCCACCACATAGGGGATGCGGTGGTAGTGCAGGTAGCGCAGCATCTGTAAGTCGTCTGCGCTGGGGGCATGGCGGCAGTCCAGCAGCTGCACCAGCAGGGTGTGGTGGCGGGGCGCCTCGAAGTAGCTGTTGATGAGGTCATCCCAGCGCTCGCGGTCGGCATTGCTCACCTTGGCATAGCCGTAGCCCGGCAGGTCCACAAAGTAGCAGTCGTCCACCGAATAGAAGTTGATGGTAGCCGTTTTGCCCGGCGTACTGGACACGCGCGCCAGATTTTTGCGGCTGCACAGCTTGTTGATCAGGCTGGATTTGCCCACGTTGGAGCGCCCCGAAAAGCTCAGCTCCGGGCGGTCGCTTTCGGGCAGCTGGCTGGAAATGCCATAGCTGGCAATAAAATCAGCTTTATTGAAGATCATGGCGTGTTCCTTTCTGTTTTTCAGCAGACAGCGCCCGGCTGGTTCTTCTCAGGCGCGGCGGGGATGCGGCTTTCCCCTGTTTTGGACTTTTTGGTGCGGGGACGGCCTGCGGTGCTCTTTGCTGCCTTCGGCTTGAGCAGGGCGGCAGCCAGCACCTGCGAAAGGTTCTGCATGGGCAGGAAAGTCAGATTCTTCTTGACCTCCTCGTCCACGTCATACAGATCAGGCTCGTTATCCTTGGGGATGAGCACGGTCTTCATGCCCTCGCGGTAAGCAGCCATGCTCTTTTCCCGCAGACCGCCGATGGGCAGCACATTGCCGTGCAGGGTGATCTCGCCGGTCATGGCCACATCGCCACGCACCGGCACACCGGACAGGCAGGATACCAGTGCCGTGGTCAGGGTGACGCCCGCAGAAGGGCCATCCTTGGGCACGGCACCCTCCGGGGCGTGGATGTGCAGGTCGCACTTCTTCAGCCGCTCGGGGTCGATGCCGTATTCCTCGGCGTGGACGCGCACCCAAGTGACTGCCAACTGTGCGCTCTCCTTCATCACATCGCCCAGAGAGCCGGTAACGGTGATCTTGCCGGTACCGTTGTCCATGACCTGCACCTCGATGGGCAGGGTCTCGCCGCCTACGCTGGTCCATGCCAGACCGTTGGCGATGCCCACGGCGTTAGTGCGGTTGAGGAAGTCCGGCTTGACGATGCGGGGACCCAGCAGTTCCTCCAGCATGGTGGCAGTCACCGCCACGCTCTCCACCTCACCGGAAGCGATCTTGCGGGCGCACTTGCGCAGCACGCTGGTGATGGTACGCTCCAGATTACGCACACCGGCCTCGCGGGTGTAGCCGTCGATGATGCCGTAGAGTGCGCTCTGGTTCATGGTGACCTTGCCGGTCAGGCCGCAGGCCTTAAGCTGCTTGGGCAGCAGGTGCTTGCGGGCAATGTTATACTTTTCCACGCGGGTGTAGCTGGGCAGCTCGATGACGTCCATGCGGTCCCGCAGCGGGCCGGGGATGCTGCCCAGATCATTGGCGGTGGTAATAAAGAGCACATGGCTCAAATCAAACGGGATATCAATGAAATGATCGTTGAAGGTGCTGTTCTGCTCCGGGTCCAGCGCCTCCAGCAGAGCTGCCGCCGGGTCGCCCCGGAAGTCCCCTGCCAGCTTGTCGATCTCGTCCAGAAGCATCAGGGGGTTGGAGGACTTGGCGGTGATCATGGCGCTGATGATCTTGCCGGGCATGGCACCGATGTAGGTGCGGCGGTGACCGCGGATCTCAGCTTCATCCCGCACGCCGCCCAGACTGATGCGCACATACTTGCGGCCAAGGCTTTCGGCGATGGAGCGCGCAATACTGGTCTTGCCAACGCCCGGAGGGCCGACCAGACAGATGATCTGTGCCTTCACGTCCGGTGCAAGCTTGCGCACAGCCAGCGTTTCCAGAATGCGGTCCTTGACCTTTTTCAGGCCGTAGTGGTCCCGATCCAAAATCTGCTGGGCGCGGTGGATATCCAGATCATCCACGGTCATGGTGTTCCACGGCAGATCCAGACAGGTATCCAGATAGGTACGGATGACCGTAGCTTCCTGATTACTGCTCTGCATCCGGGACAGGCGGTCTACCTCCTTGAGCAGTTTTTTCTCGCTGTCCTCGGCAAGGTGCAGCTCCCGGATCTTGCGGCGGTAATCATCAGCTTCGGCGTGGGTATCGTCCCCTTCGCCCAGTTCGTCGTTGATGATGTGCAGCTGCTCGTGCAGGTAGTAATCGCGCTGGTTCTTGTCCATGGACTCGTTGACCTTTTCCGCAATCTCCTTTTCGATCTTCATCACCTGGCATTCGCGGCGCAGCATCTCCACAAGGCGCTGCAGACGGCCGTTGAGGGTGTTCTCGTTCATCACAGCCTGCTTGTCCTCATAGCGGAACAAGAGGTTTGCCGGCATATACTCGGTGAGGAACATGGGGTCATCGCTGGAAACGATGGTGAACACCACGTCCTTGGCAAGGCGCGGGTTCATGCCCAGATACTCGTCAAAGCCGGTCTTGAGGGCGCGGAGCAGCGCTTCGGTCTCTACAGCTTCTTCGGGCTTCGCGGCACGCACCGGAGCAGAGCGCACAGCAGAAAGCAGAAAATCGCCGGTGGTATCCAACTCGGTCAGCTTGGCGCGGTACTTGCCCTCTACCAGCACCTTGACCAGTTCGTCCGACACGCGTAGCACCTGCTTGACCTCAGCTACTACGCCGTAGGTATACAGATCCTGCTGGGTGGGCTCGCTGGTCTCCATCTCCTTCTGGGCAACCAGAAATACGTTGGAGTTGTTGGCCATGGCCCACTCCACAGCGGCAATGCTCTTTTCCCGCCCGACTTCAAAATGAACAAGGTTGTTGGGGAACACCACCAGCCCGCGCAGTGCGATGGTGGGCAGATGGAGTTCCTTCCGCTCGACCTTGATGGTAACTTTTTCAGACATATACAAACACCTCCCGACTGCCGCTCAAGTTCCCATGCTGCGGCAGCGCTATCCTTTGGGGTCTTTTTGATAAAAATACAGTTGTTTCCTTATTATACAGATTTCCGGCCAAAATGCAACTGCCCTGCCGGAATGGTCGGTCATTCGGGGCGGTTTTCGTGGGTGTTGAAGCCCATTTTGCCCAGCGCGGGCAGCAGCGCCCGCAGCGTGACCGAGGTGAGCGCACCCATGACAAGCCCCAGCACCAGCATGACCGGCGCGTAGTACAGCGACAAGGACGAGGAGATGATGACTCCTGCGCCCAGCAGCTGCCCCACGTTATGCGCCAGTGCGCCGCAGACCGACAGGATGAACCATGTGGGGCGCACCGGCAAAAGATAATACAGCACCCACATCACCGCAAGGGACAAAAGCCCGCCGCACAGTGAGAGAAAGCCCGCCGTGAAGCCGGACACCAGAAAGACGAACAGCGCCTTGAGCACATCCAGCACCAGTGCCTGTCGGGGACCCATGAAGAACAAAGCGTACATGACCACGATGTTGGCAAGCCCCAGCTTCATGCCCGGCAAAAGCCCCGGGATGACCAGCGTTCCCTCGATGAAGGAAAGCGCCATTGCCAGCGCAAACAACAGACCGGACAGGGCGATGTGCCGTGTTTTTTGATAGTTGCGGTGATTTTTAGGCATAGAGGATACGCTCCTTTATTCTTCGGGCTGCTGCGTCTGCTCGTAGGCTTCCTGCTCTTCCATGGCGGCTTCCCATGCGGCAAAAAGCTCCTCCTGATGGAAGCGCAGGTCGCTCAGCTCATCGCTTTTCTGGCGCAGCAGGTCAGGGTCGTTGTACACCTCCGGGGAGTTGATCTCGTTGTCCAGCTCCACCTCGCGTGCACCGCAGGCCTCCATCTCGTCCTCGCAGGCCTTGATCTTGGCGCGCAGCTCGGCGCGGCGGCGGCGCTGTTCCTTGCCGTAGCCGGTCTTGGCAGGCTCGGCAGCTTTCTGGGCGGCCTGCGCCGGGGCGGCACGACCCATCAGGGCATCGTAGCTGGGGTAAAGCACCGCCTTGCCGTCCTCAAGGTAGAGGATGGGACAGGCCAGACTGTTCATCAGGTGACGGTCGTGGGTGACCAGCAGCAGGGTGCCGGTATAGGCCATCAGTGCTTCAGTCAGGTTCTCGCGGGTATAGATGTCCAAGTGGTTGGTAGGCTCGTCCAAAAACAGCAGGTTCGGCCGTTCCAGCACGATCTCCGCAAAGCGCAGACGCGCCAACTCGCCGCCGGACAATGCCTCACAGGGCTTGAACACGGTATCGCCCCGGAAGCCCAGCTTTGCAAGGTGGCTGCGCACTTCCAGCTCGGTCATGCGGGGGTACTTGTTCCAGATGACATCAATGACCCTGCCCTGTCCCAGACGGTTCTGCTGCTGGGCAAAAATGCTGGGACGCGCCCCGGTGCCCAGCCGCACCATGCCGCCGGAGGGGCGGCGCTTGCCGTCCAGCACCTGCATCAGGGTGGATTTGCCCGCACCGTTGGGGCCGGCAATGATAAGCCGCTGCCCGCGGCAGACCGTATAGGTAAAGGGTTCCAGCAGGGTGCGCTCCCCGATCTTGATGCTGAGGTTTTTCAGCATCACCAGCTCATTCCACGGTTCTACGTCATATTCAAAGCGGAACTTCAGCTGGTTGGTCTCGTCCTTGGGCGCCTCGGTGATCTCCAGCTTTTCCAGCTGCTTGCGGCGGCTCTGTGCCATTTTGGTGGTGGAGGCGCGCACAAGGTTGCGGTCCACATAGTCCTGCAGCTTTTCAGCCAGTGCCACGTCGGCATCGTGCTGCTTCTGGCGCAGGACATCGGCGGCTTCCTTCTGGGGCAGATAGGCCGAGAAGTTGCCCTTGTAGGTGGTCATGGTCTGGAAGGACACCTCCCAGATCTTTGTACAGACGTTATCAAGAAAATAGCGGTCGTGGCTGACCACCAGCACTGCGCCGGAGTAGCCCTTGAGGTAGTTTTCCAGCCATTCCATAGTGGCAAAGTCCAAGTGGTTGGTGGGCTCGTCCAGAATGAGGACATCGGGCTTTTCCAGCAGCAGCTTTGCCAGGCGCAGCCGCGTCAGCTCACCGCCGGAGAGCACTGCAATGTTCTTTTGCCATGTATCCTGTGCAAAACCCATGCCGGACAGCACCTTTTTGATGTTCACGTCCATGTTGTAGCCGTCGGCGGCATCCACGATGTTTTGCAGGGCATCGTGCTGTGCCAGCAGGTCGGCGTTATCGGGCTGGGCAGCCATACGGCGCTCCAAGATCTGCATCTGCGCCATGGCATCCAGCACCGGGGCAAAAGTGGCGCGCATCTCGCCGTAGATATCCAGCGTGGCGTCCAGCTTTGCGTTCTGCTCCAGATAGCCCAGTGTTACCCCGTGGGTCACACTGAACTCGCCCTCGTAGTCCTGATATTCGCCGGTAAGGATCTTGAGCAGAGTGGTCTTGCCTGCACCGTTCTGTCCCACAATGCCGATGCGATCTTCCCGCTCGACACTGGCGGTCACATCGTGCAACACCACCTTTTCGCCAAAGGTCTTACCCAGTTTTTCCAAATGTATCAGCATAGTTTTGTTCCGTTATCCGTTTTTTAAGTTTCAGCACTGGTGGCGGCGGTTCTTCAGGCCAACGTTGGCCAGTTCCTCCTGCTCCATCACCAGCGGATACAGTTCCTCCAGACTGGCGATCTCGTAGGTGGGGATCACCTTACCGGGGTTCTCAGCGTGGTTGGGGTTATACCAACAGGTATCCAGCCCGGCGTTGCTGCCGCCCTGAACATCGCTGGCCAAGCTGTCGCCCACCATCAGAACGTGCTCCCGGTTCTCCACGCCCAGTGCGCGCAAGGCGGCATCAAAGATGCGGGCATTGGGCTTTTCGCAGCCCATTTTCTCAGAGATGAACACATCCTCCATAAAATTCATCACGCCGCTTTCTGCCAGACGGCGGGTCTGCACTTTCTGGGCACCGTTGCTGACGATGGCCAGCGTTGCCACCTCGGAAAGCTCCCGCAGCACGTCCAGCACCTCCGGGCTCATCAGATCCGGGTGGGTGGACAGCTGCTCCAGATAAAAACGGTTCATCTCCACGCCGTCACCGGCGGCATCGATGGTCTTTAAGAAGCGACTGAACCGCTCGCCGAACAGCTTCTCGCGGCGGATCTGGCCTTTTTCCAGCTGCCGCCACAGTTCCTCGTTGATGGTGCGGTAGGTCTGCACGGTCTCGGCGTCCGGCTCGATGCCGTAGTTCACCAGCGTTTCGGCCAGCGCCTTGTTTTCCGCTGCGTCAAAGTTGAGCAGCGTATTGTCTGCATCGAACAGGATGCAATAATATTTTGCCATAGTATCTCACTTTCTTTTCAGCATTTCCCACTTTGGTGTATCAACAGGGAGAAGCCAGCCCCACCCCCGGCAGAGCTGGCTTCCCATTATTCAGAAACGATCTCATACGCAGACAGGTCTGTTTGTGCCGGGGTGTTGTCCGGACACATTGTTTTACCCTCGCAGGGCGTCAGACCACATTTCTGCATTTCTTCCTCCAGTGCGCTGTTATCCACGTTTTCCCAGTCGGTATCGTAGTAATCCACGCTGCCGTCGGTCACGTCATACTCGCCGGGCAGGGCGGGCGTGCGCATCGCTTCCCAGTACATAAGGCTCCACCTTCCTCTCCCGCCAGCCTATGCGGCGCAAGGAGGAAATGTGCCCTTAGTTGGCAGCTTCCTTGCTGGCGCTTACCTCGGTTTTGGAGGAAGCGGGCTTTTCCTCTTTAGAAGAGGCTGGTTTTTCCTCCTTGGAAGAGGAACTGCTCTGCGAAGAAGAGACGGGCTTTTCTTCCTTAGAAGATGCCGCAGAAGAGGCAGGCTTCTCCACCTTGGAGGAGCTGCCAGTGCTTTCAGAAGTACCGTTCGAGGAGGAAGAAGCGGGCTTCTCCTCCTTGGAGGAAGCGGGTTTCTCTTCCTTGGAAGAGGCCGGTTTTTCTTCCTTAGAGGAGGACGTTTCTTCCTTGGAGGATGCAGGCTTATCCTCCTTAGAGGAAGCGCTGGAGCTGCTGGAGCTGCTGGTGCTGCCGGACGTTCCACCGCTGACCGTAAGTTCCAGCTTGTTGCTGGTGACGGTGCAGTCGTTATAGCTGGCGGTGGCGTACACCCGGAAGGTGCCGCCCACCATAGAGGGGTCTACCTCGCCCTTTACGGTGGTCTTACCGGCAGCTTGTGTTACCTCGCTGCCGTTGACATACCAGCGGATGCTGGAAGCATCCAGATACTTGCCCTTGAGGGTTGCCTTAAAGGTATAGGAATCCCCCAGCCCAGCCTTACCGCTGCTGCTGACCTGGATAGAGGCCGCTGCAAACACAGCGGTCACATCCACGTTCTGGTCAAAATTGGTATCGGTGCGGGTGCGCTTGGTCACGCCATCGCTCCACTTGACGAACACATAGCCGTCCTCCGGCACAGCGGTCACCGTAACGCTCTGGGCGGCGCTGGTCACCTTGACGGTAAGAGACTTGCCGCTCTCGTCGCCGCAGGTCAGGGAGCCGCCGCCGGTTTTGTCCACGCGATAGTCCGCCTGATACTCCGTTTTTTCCTCAACAACAGAGGAGGAGACCGTCTCCGAGCTGCTGGATGCCTCCACCGCAGAGCTGGGGTTGGCGGTATACTCGGCGCGGGTGGGGATATTATTGGTATCCGGGCGGCGATCCTCGGTCTCGTAGGCGTGGGTGCGCAGATACTTCAGCAGCACCTTCAGGCCTGCGGGCTTGAGGTGGATATCCCCGCTCTGGTAGTAATCGACATTGCCGTAGCCGTTGGCGTCCTTCAGTGCCTCGGCAGAGTTGAGGAACTTGACGCCCAGCTGCTCGCACATGGTCAGCAGCGCCATGTTGAAATCATCAATGCGGGTCTGATCCATATTGGGGTAGTTGGAGTGGTTGGACGGGACCGGCGGCACCGTGTTGACGATGATATCGGTATAGGGATAGCTGGCCTGAATGGCCTGTACCAGCGCGGTGTAGTTGCTGATAAAGTCCTCGGTATTCATGCCGTTGTCGTTGGTGCCCAGCATAATGACCACCCGGCGGGGCTTCATTTTGGCCACCGCCTGCGCGATGGTGTAGCGGTTATCGTCCCGCTTAAAGGTAACGATGCCCTCGTTCAGGGCGGCACTGGTGCCAATGCCTTCCTTGGCGCAGAACTGCTGCAACGAGATCAGACCGTTGGCGTACAAACGCACCGTGTTGGAATCGCCGATAAAAAGGGTCTGCTCCTGATAGGCGTCACCAGCATCAGCAGTCCCGGTGAGCAGTGCACTGGAAGTCTCGTTGATCTGGTAGTGGTCAGAGATATCCTCCTCCCCTTCCGGGGCGGGCGCGGGGGTAATAATGGAAGAATCCCCCGGCTGCTCCGCCGGGTCCTTGCCCCGCTTGAGCATGGTAAGGGTGATGCCGATGGTCAGTAGCGCCGCCAGTGCGCACACGATGCACACCAGCACCGCCTGCTTCTGCATCGGGGTCAGCGCCTTGTTCTCCTGTTGATTATTGCTTCTCATATTCTATCCATTCTCCTTCCGAAGGAATGAAACTTCCTGTCATACCCGGGCTGCCAGCAGCCGGTCGGTAAGGTCGGCGCAGCTTTCGGCCAGCAGCACCGGATGGAAAGCTTCCAGCTCTTCCCGGCTGCCGTAGCCGTACAGCACACCGGCAGCATCCAGACCACAGTCGGCAGCGCCCCGCATATCATCGTTGCGGTCGCCCACCATCAGCACCCGCTTGCCCTGCAAGGCGGGCTGGCTGAGCACATAACGCACGACCTCGGTCTTGGTGTCCCGGCTCTCGTCCATGGAGGCACCGCCGATAAAATCAAAATACTGCGCCAGACCCTGCTCCTCCAAAATAGGGGTGACCACCTTGGTGGGCTTGGAGGTGGCGGTGCACAAAATAAAACCAGCCTGCTTCAGGGTTTGCAGCATCTGCGGAACACCCGGGAACACGGCACACTCGTGGCTGCCCTTCACCGCGTAGCTCGTGCGGTAAAGGTCGGTGGCCTTTTCGATCAGCGCCGGGTCGGTGAAGTGCTCACCGAAGCTTTTGCGCAGCGGCGGGCCCAGATACCGGCGCAGGTTTACGCCGGATACATCCACACCCATGGTGCAGAAAACCTCTTGCAATGTATGAATGATACCGGGAGCCGAATCGATCAGCGTCCCGTCCACATCAAATAGGATCGCATCATAATGCAGCAATGTTATATTCCTCGCTTTCATGGTGATACATCCAATAGTATAGCACAGATTTGATACATCAGCAATTCCAACAAAAGATTTTTCTGTCTCTTATGCAGGATTTTCATAAAAAGGGAGGCTGCTGCACCCTGTTTTGTGCAGCAGCCTCCCTTGCGGCAGAACGATTCAGAGCAATGTCGGGCAGCCTGTGGGCTGCCCGACATTGCATTTTCACAGGTTAGATTGCAGTAAAGATCGTCCCACGCAAAAACATTACTGCGCAGGTGATGGGCAGCCGCTGTCCCCCGGGACATACAGGTTGTTGGAAACGAACTCCAGCTTATCCTTGAGCACCAGTTCAAGGTTTGCGACGGCGTGCACCATATTGGTGGCGGAGTCGTTCACCTCCAGCAGCTTGCAAAGATCCAGGCCATCCAGATCCATGGCCTTCTGCATCTTCCGGCTTTCGGCACACAAAATGTGGCTGAGCGCCGTTTCCTGCAAGGCAATGCTTTCCATCAGGTCCACAACAGCCTGATCCAAGCTGACCTTGGGCATCTCCGGGCACTGAGAACGGGCACAGGGGGTATCGATCATCATAGGGCAAAACCTTCCTTTCCGGTCGTGTGCCCTATCCTATGCTACGGCGGGTGCGGCTGTTACTGCTTTTCAGCCTGCGCGCGCACCTTCTCAATGGTGTCGCGGTAGCCGCCGGAGCCGTACTGGATGCAGCGGTTGATGCGGCTGATGGTGGCAGTGCTGATCTCCACCGCCTTGACGATCTGCTCATAGGTGGCACCGTCCAGCAGCAGCTTTGCGGCCTGCAGGCGCTGCGCCATATCCGAGATCTCCTTTACAGTGCATAGATCCTCAAAAAAGGCGTAGCACTCTTCCCGGCTCTCCAGACTGAGGATAGCGTCAAACAGTGCATCCGTCGTCTCGTTTCTTCTGGAATTTTTTTCAGCCATTGTTTTTCTCCTTATTATAACAGCGGCGGCAGCAGGCAAAGCAGACAGTGCTGCCGCGCGGAATATTCTGCACGCTATTACTTTAGCACTTCAAAGTGCGAAAGTCAAGACCTGTGGGTGAATGGTTTTCAATTAAGAGCGTATTCAGTTTTATTCTCTTCACACATGAAAGAAAATCATCTAAAAATTATTCCCAGAAAATGGCTTGAATTGGCGTATCCTCTGAACTTGTTACAGAAATATTGACAATTGATGAAAACGGGAATAAAGTAGGACACAATCATTCAGCAAATGCAAGGAACAGGACATGATCTTCTGCATCACCCTCTTTCAGCGAGCCGCTTCTCGGGTGAAAAAGCGGCAGTCAGGAGCAGAGGACCCTCGCCTGCGAGCAGCCTGTGTGAACCGGGTTTTGCGCCCCCAAGTAGCATGGTGCCGTCCAGCCCACGTTATCGGGCAGCATGGTCAGTGTACCATGCGTGGGAGAGTGGCTGTTTTAACACAGCAAGCGAAGTGGTACCGCGGAGTAATGCCCCTGCCCTGGCAGGCGGGAGCAGAAGCCTTCGTCTTCGGAGTGTGGCCGGAAAGCCCGGTCATGTGCTGAGGACGAAGGTTTTTTACGCTCCGGGGAAGCGCTTTGCCGGACGGCATCCTATCGTTCCGAACCTGTTGCGGAGTGAAAAAAGGAAAGAGGTAGAAAACTATGAATACGCTGGTCATCGTATTGATCGCAGCGGTGTGCCTGTTTGGCGCTTATGTGCTTTACGGCCGCTGGCTGGCTAACAAATGGGGCATCGACCCCGCAGCCAAGACTCCGGCTGTCGTCCACGAGGATGGCCGGGACTATGTGCCCACCAATGGCTGGACGGTGTTTGCCCACCAGTTCAGCTCCATCGCTGGTGCAGGCCCTGTCACCGGTGCCATTCAGGCCGCAGCCTTCGGCTGGCTGCCGGTGCTGTTGTGGGTGCTGCTGGGCGGCATCTTCTTCGGCGCTGTTACCGACTTTGGCGCTCTGTATGCTTCCGTTAAGAACGACGGCAAGAGCATGGGTATGCTGATTGAAAAGTACATCGGCAAGACCGGCCGCAAGCTGTTCCTGCTGTTCTGCTGGCTGTTCTGCGGCATCGTGATTGCCGCTTTTGCGGACATGGTTGCCGGCACCTTCAATGCCTTCGGCGCAGACGGCGCAATGGTTGAGGCTGCCAAGACCAACGGCGCTGCCGGCATGGTGTCCATCATGTTCATGGTGTTCGCCGTTATCTTTGGCCTGCTGCAGAAAAAGTTCAGCTTCTCCGGCTGGAAGGAAAGCGTTATCAGCATCGTGTTCATCGTGCTGTCCTTTGTCATCGGCGCAAACCTGCCCCTGATCCTGGGCAAGGCCGCTTGGAGCTACATCACCTTTGTGTACATCTTCTTTGCTGCTGTGCTGCCCATGTGGCTGCTCAAGCAGCCCCGTGACCACATGACCACCTTTATGTTCGTGGCCATGATTGTGGGTGCTGTGGTTGGCCTGCTGGTGGCACACCCCACCATGAATCTGCCTGTGTTCACCGGCTTTACCAACGAAAAGCTGGGCACCATGTTCCCCATCCTGTTCGTCACCGTGGCTTGCGGTGCAGTTTCCGGTTTCCACAGCCTTGTTTCCTCCGGTACTTCCTCCAAGACCGTTGAGAACGAGAAGGATATGCTGAAGGTCGGCTACGGTGCCATGATCCTTGAAAGCCTGTTGGCTGTTCTGGCTCTGTGCGTTGCCGGTGCTGCCGCAGCTGCCGACGGTACTCCTGCTGCCGGTACTCCGTTCCAGATCTTCAGCCGCGGCGTTGCCGGTTTCTTTGAGATGTTCGGTGTGCCCGCCTACGCTGCTACCGTGTTCATGACCATGTGCGTTTCCGCACTGGCACTGACCAGTCTGGATGCCGTGGCCCGTATTGGCCGCATGAGCTTTCAGGAGCTGTTCAGCGTGGACGACATGGAGCACGCCGAGGGCTGGCGCAAGCTGTTCTGCAATGTGTACTTCTCCACCTTCATCACGCTGGTGTTTGGCTTTATCCTGACCAAGATCGGCTACGCCAACATCTGGCCTCTGTTCGGTTCTGCCAACCAGCTGCTGAGCGCACTGGTGCTGGCTACCCTGTGCGTGTTCCTGAAGGTGACCGGCCGCAGCAACAAGATGCTGTTCCCCCCTCTGGTCATCATGCTGTGCGTTACCTTTACCGCATTGGTGCAGCGCCTGATTGCTATGGTCAAGGCCATCAGCACCGCCGCTTCTGTTACCATCCCTGCCGGTGAGACCACTTGGGGCGCTGTGTTCATCGCAAACGGCCTGCAGCTGATCCTTGCCGTGCTGCTGATCGTGCTGGGCCTGAACATCGTGTTCCACTCCTTCTCCGCTTACAAGAAGGCTGAGCACAACAGCGAAGCAAACGTCTGATTCTGCCATTCACAATCCTGTTTTCAATAAACAAAACGCCGCTGACGATGCACAAAGCCGTCAGCGGCGTTTTGTTGTGGAAGCGTATTTTATATGTAAGCCCGGAAAATCCGCGGATTTTCCGGGCTTACATTTTCACAGACTGAGGAAAAGAGAAACTGCTTATTATAAATGACAGCTTTCCCAGCTTTGCAGAGCGGCCAGCTGGGTCTCGGTATGGAACCAGTGCTCCCCGCCCTCCAAAATGGTCAGGTGCGCCCCGGTCTGCTGCCGGAACTGCTCCATGGCGGTGTGCCCGGTAAGGGGGTCTGTATCAGCATAGAGCACCTGTGTAGGCACTTTCCAGTGCAGCGGGTGCTCCCGCACCCAGCACAGATACGGCCACGAAAGCGTCTTCCCAAAGTCTGTGGGGATCTCCCCTGCCGCGCGCAGCTGCTCCTCCGTTACCCCTGCCTGCTGCATCAGGTCAAGGATCAGCTTTTCCATATCCACCACCGGGGAGACAAGCAGTGCCTTTTCCGGCGTTTGCGTCTGCAACGCCTGCATGGCAAACCACGCACCGATGCTGACCCCATACACCCGAATATGTTTCCACACCGGCTGCATCCGGGCATAGACCGTTTGCAGTTCCCGGGTGACCACCCACGGCACCAGCTTTTCCGGGCTGTTTTTCCGGGTGCCGTGCTCCGGCAGATCGACAGCCAGCACCTGCCAGCCTGCCGGGCAAGCTGTGCGGGCAAAGCGGGCAGCCTCGGCTGCGCTGCCGTTTTTGCCGTGGACGTAGAGATAGACCCGGCGGCTGCGCTTGCCGTACAGGACAGCCGGGATGCCTGCGATCTCAAGCTTGATTTTTTCCATAACGGCTCCCTCCTGTTTTGGGGCGTTTTGCGCCCTGTTTTCTCTATGATAGCACAAGCAACAGCCAAACACAAACAGGAAGAAACTAATGCTAACACAATTTTGAATGGCCTCCGCTGCCGCTCTGGCCATTGTTCAAGGAAAGTATATTTTAATATTTGAGGTTCTGAAACGCCTGCGTGCGTTTCAGAACCTCTTTTTCACAGAAGGGGTCGTAACTGGAAACGGCTGCTGTTACCTCTTACGTCCTCTCCCGTGAAAATGGGATAACGGAGCGTCCGCAGACGCTCCGTTATCCCGAAATAATAAATCATAATTCCGCTGAATATGGCCAAAGCGCAGCGGAGGCCATTTGAAATCGTCCTGCACAAAAAGAGCCACCGCACAAACTTGTGCGATGGCTCTTGGGGTAGTGCTTTAGGTTTTTCTTAGCCGAAGATGTTGATCAGGATACCAGCAGCAACGGCAGAACCGATAACGCCGGCCACGTTGGGGCCCATGGCGTGCATCAGCAGGAAGTTGGAGGGGTTCTCACTCTGGCCGACCTTCTGGGAGACACGAGCGGCCATAGGCACGGCGGAAACGCCGGCGGAACCGATCAGGGGGTTCACCTGACCGCCGGTCAGCTTGTACATAACCTTGCCGCACAGCACACCGGCTGCGGTGCCGAAGGAGAAGGCGATCAGACCCAGCACGATGATGAACAGGGTGCGGGTGTTCAGGAAGGTGTTTGCACTGGTGGTGCAGCCAACAGACAGAGCCAGGAAGATGGTGATGATGTTCATCAGCTCATTACCGGCGGTCTTCTGGATACGATCCACAACGCCGCACTCCTTCATCAGGTTGCCCAGCATCAGCATACCGACCAGAACGGCGGCATCCGGCACGATGAGGGAAACAATGATAGCGACCATGATGGGGAAGATGATCCTCTCGGTCTTGGAGACGGTGCGCAGCTGCTTCATGACCACAGAGCGCTCCTTGGAGGTGGTCAATGCCTTCATGATGGGCGGCTGGATAACGGGCACCAGTGCCATGTAGCTGTACGCTGCCACAGCGATGCTGCCCAGCAGCTCAGGTGCCAGACGGGAGGTAACGAAGATAGCGGTGGGGCCGTCGGCACCGCCGATGATGGAGATGGCAGCGGACTGCTTCTGGGTGAAGTCCACCAGACCGGTAGCGGCCAGCAGACGAGCGCCCATGTAAGTACCGAAGATACCGAACTGTGCGGCAGCGCCCAGCAGCAGGCTCTTGGGGTTGGAGATCAGGGGTGCAAAGTCGGTCATGGTGCCGATGCCGAGGAAGATCAGCGGCGGGTAGATGCCCAGCTTAACGCCCATGTAGAGCATATCGGCCAGACCGCCGTTGTTCAGGATCTCGACCCACATGGGGTGCTCCAGACCGTCACCGACGAAGTACTGCATGTGGATGATGCCGCTGCCGGGGAGGTTGGCAAGGATCATGCCAAAGGCCATGGGTAGCAGGATCAGGGGTTCGAACTCCTTGACGATGGCGAGGTACAGCAAAAAGCAGCCCACGCAGATCATCACGGCGT
>OJNR01000619.1_pt1 | contig 22929 bp, 15 predicted proteins | sample 1597901 | NCBI WGS metagenome assembly OJNR01 (sample SAMN01915223, study PRJEB22387) | human gut metagenome | isolation source: stool | host: Homo sapiens | place: USA | reverse complement strand
GTTTCTGCTCCTGGTTTTGTGGGTCGGCGATTTCCTGTTCCTGGCTCTGCTGATTGGCCAATGCCTTTTGCATGAGGTTGTTGAAGTATTCTTCGGTCTCTTTTTGTGATTTCCATTTCTCTTCGTAGATGTTTTTCTCGGCATTGCCGAAGAGATCGAGCAGGACTTCGCCCGTTTTATCGTCATACATGATGCCGTAGTCGGCTTTCAGGTATTCGCAAAAGTCCCGCAGAAGTTGTTCCACAAAACTCCTGTCAATCTTCCATTGTTTGTGAAAAACAAAGGTGATGACACCCATATATTCCGGTAAGACACGTTTGGGACGTAAGACTTTTTCCACTCCTCCATCTCCGATAATAGCATATGACTTATTGTATATAAGAACAAGATATTTACGCAGTTTCTTCATACTCAAGTCTCCTGCCGGGAAACTTAGCATGGCAATCGGGTCTGATATATCGTTCTTGTCAAAGGGATATTTTATCGGGTCACAACTGTTGTACCGATCGGGACATATAATCCCGTCGCGATAGTTGACAAGAAATTCTACAATTTGTCGAGCTCGTTCATTGTAGAGCGGTCGCTCTAAGGTATCAAGGTATGCATCAAAGTCGTCTAATGAAAAATTCCAATCTTTTTCTTCGAGAAATTTTGTTATTCTCGGATCGGTCAGATTCTCTCTTACCTGTATTTTTATACCGATGTTTTCACAATTTGTCGCTTCCATAGGTGTGTTCTTTTTCAGATTAAGGCTTTACATATTATATCAGTTACAAAGTAGCAAAAAATTATTGAAAGAAACAATCTAGACCCATGCTTTTCTCGGGTGGAACGATTATGTACGTTTATACGGAAAGAGGCTGCATCCAAGATAGATACAGCCTCTTTCGTTATCCTGTGGAGTAGGGGGATTCCCTAAAATTCCCGGGCACACTCTTGCAGCACCTCCGAGAGGGTGGGGTGTGCATGTACCATCTCTTTCAGTTGGGCTACGGTGGTAGCGCGGTTCATCAGGGCCGAAATCTCCTGTATCAGATCGGCAGCGTGGGCCCCGAAGATATGGCCGCCGATGATGCGGCCGTTTTCGTCGGCAATGAGTTTGCACAGCCCGTCGGGCTCGCCCATGCTCACCGCCTTACCGTTGGCCCGGAAGAGCGATTTCTTGGCCGTGAAGGCGATGCCCTGCTGTTTGCACTCCTCTTCGGTGAGTCCCACCATACCGGCTTCGGGGTGGGTAAATACGGCCGAGGGAATGATACTGAGGTCGATGCCGCTCTCCTGGCCCAGCAGGTGGTCGATGACCTTGCGTCCCTGGAACGAGGCGGCATGGGCCAGCATGCAGCGGCCGTTCACGTCGCCTATGGCATAGACGTCGGGCACGTTGGTCTGCAGGTTGTCGTCGGTCTCGATGCCTTTGGTCGAGTAGTGTATGCCCACGGTGTCGAGTCCCAGCCCTTCGACGCGAGGGGCCCGGCCGGTAGCAATCAATACCGTGTCGGCCTCGACCGTGTGCTCCTGGTTTTTCCAGGTGTAGCGGACGGTCAGCCCCGAGCCGGTCGACTCGATGGAGTTTACACCGGCCTGGTTGAAGAACTCGATGCCCCGCTTGGAGAGAACCTGTTTCAGCCGTTTGCTGATGTCGGTGTCGAAGTTGGGCAGAATCTCTTTGGCAAACTCGAGCATGGTGACTTCGCTGCCGAAGCTGCGGAAGATGGAGGCGAACTCGAGCCCGATGACACCGGCTCCCACGATGCAGAGCCGCGAGGGTATGTGGTCGATGTCGAGCAGTTGGGTCGAGGTGACTACCCCAGGCAGGTCACTCCCCGCGATGGGCGGAATCTTGGCCGTAGAGCCGGTGGCTATGAGTATGTGCCGGGCCGTATAGGTCTCGCCCGAGGCGCTCTTCACGGTGTGGGCGTCGAGCAGTTCGGCCCGTTCGGGTATGCAGGTGATGAGTTTGTTTTTCAACAGAAACTCGATGCCGGCGGTGAGTTGGGCCACCACCTCGTTTTTGCGGGCTACGACACGTGCCATGTCTACGGTGGGAGCCGTCGCCCCGATACCCATCGCCTCGCAGTGGGCAATGGTGTCGGCCACCTCGGCGCTGCGGCAGAAGCATTTGGTGGGGATACACCCCTCTTGCAGACAGGTGCCTCCGACCCGGCGCTCTTCAAACAGGGTGACGCTCAGTCCCTTCTTGGCAGCATACAGGGCCGTCTCGTATCCGCCGGGGCCGGCTCCGATGATGATAATATCGCTGTTCATGTGCATGTAAGAAATAAAAAACGGAGAGGGGAAAGCGCAGGGCGCCTTCCCGGTCTCCGTAAAGGTGAGGTTTTAATAATTCAAATCTTTGAAGCGCAAGATGGGGTTCTTGGCTGCGGTCGTCTCGTCGAGCCGGCGTACGGGTGTCACGTGCGGAGCGCTCTTCACCATTTCGGGGTCGTCGATGGCTTCGCGGGCCACGGTGCGCATGGCTTCGATAAATTCGTCGAGCGTCTCTTTCGACTCCGTCTCGGTAGGCTCGATCATAATCGACTGATGGAACAGCAGCGGGAAGTAGATGGTAGGCGCATGGTATCCATAGTCGAGCAGACGTTTGGCCACGTCGAGTGTAGTGACGCCGGTCGACTTGTCGAGCAGGCCGTCGAATACGAACTCGTGCTTGCAGATGCCCTCGATGGGGAGGTAGTAGCAATCTTTCAACGACTCTTTCACGTAGTTGGCGTTGAGTGTGGCCAGTTCGCCCACATGTTTGATATGCTCCTTACCCAGCGATAGGATATAGGCGTAGGCCCGCATCATCACCCCGAAGTTGCCGAAGAAACCCGATACGCTGCCCAGGCTGTCGGCACCCCCTTCGACGGCGTAACGGTCGCCGTGTTTCACCACGCGGGGACGGGGCAGATAGTCGACCAGGGCGGCAGCCACACCTACGGGGCCGCTACCGGGACCACCACCGCCGTGCGGGGTAGAGAAGGTCTTGTGCAGGTTGATGTGCATGATGTCGAAGCCCATGTCGCCGGGACGGCAACGGCCCAGCAGCGGGTTGAGGTTGGCTCCGTCGTAGTAGAGCAGACCGCCGCATCCGTGTACCAGCTTGGCAATCTGGGGAATCTCTTTCTCGAAGATACCCAGCGTGTTGGGGTTGGTCATCATGATACCGGCAATCGTGTCGTCGAGCAGCGGTTCGAGCTTGGCCACGTCGATGGTTCCTTCGGGGGTCGAGGGCACCTCGACAATCTCCAGGCCGCACACGGCCGCACTGGCCGGGTTGGTGCCGTGGGCACTGTCGGGTACGATGACCTTGGTACGTTTCAGGTCGCCCCGTTTGATGTGGTACTGACGCATGAGCATCAGACCGGTCAGCTCGCCGTGAGCACCGGCAAAGGGGTTGAGCGTGAATTCGGCCAGACCCGAAATCTCGGCCAATGCCTGGGCCAACTCGTAGTAGAGCCGCAGGGCACCCTGTACCGACTCTTCGCTCTGCCGCGGGTGCAGCGTGGTGAAGGCCGGCATCGCAGCCATCTCTTCGTTTATCTTGGGGTTGTACTTCATGGTGCAGGAGCCCAGCGGATAGAAGCCGGTCTCGACACCGAAGTTCTTGTTCGATACGTTGGTATAGTGGCGCACTACGTCGAGTTCGCTCACTTCGGGCAATTCGGCCGGAGTCTCTCTCCGCAGTGTCTGGGGCAGGTCGGCCAGCGAATAGTTGCCGAAATCGGATTGGGGCAGGGAGTAGCCTACGCGTCCCGGTTTTGAAATTTCGAATATCAGTTTGTTGTAATACTTCATGGCTTATCCCTCCTGTTCGATTAGTGAAACCAAATTGTCAATCTCTTCGCGGGTGCGTTTTTCGGTTACGCAGAAGAGTATCGCGTCGTCGGTTCCTTCGACGGGGATACCGGCCAGGAAGCCTTTCTCTTCGAGATGTTTCATCAGCGTCTCCCGGTTCAGGGTGGTGCGTACGGCAAACTCTTTCAGGAAGGGCTTGTCGAAGCAGAGCGAGAATTTGCCCGTAGCCAGCAGCTTGTCGCACAGGTAGTGTGCCCCGGCATAGGATTTCTCGTTGACCTCCTGCAAACCGCGTTTGCCCATGAGAGCCATGTAGATGGTGACATACAGCGCCATGAGCGACTGGTTGGAGCAGATGTTGCTGTTGGCCTTCTGCCGGCGGATGTGCTGCTCGCGAGCCTGCAGGGTGAGTACGAAGGCCCGTTTGCCGTCGACATCTTTCGTAGCGCCTACGATACGGCCCGGCAACTTGCGCACCAGGTCGCGCGAGGCGGCCAGATAACCCACGTAGGGACCGCCGAAGTTCAACGGCATGCCCAGCGACTGACCGTCGCCGCAGGCAATATCGGCACCCCATTCGCCGGGCGTCTTCAACACGGCCATGGCCGAGGGGTCGGCGTTGACGATAAAGAGAGTCTTGTGGGCGTGCGTGCTCTCGGCAAAGCCAGTGAAGTCCTCGATGATGCCGTAGCGGTTGGGGGTGCTCACGATGACACCGGCCACGTCGTTGGCCTCGAGCATCTGTTCCATGGCGGCCTTGTCGGTCACGCCTTCATTCTCGGGAATATAGTCGAGCGTCACACCGTGGAAACGGGCGTAGGTCTCTACGACGGCAATCACCCGTTCGCTCACCGTGCGCGAGATAATTACCTTGTTGCGTTTCTTGGCATGGGCGATGGCCATGAGCATGGCCTCGGCCGTAGCGGTGGCGCCGTCGTACATCGAGGCGTTGCAGCACTCCATGCCGGTGAGTTCGCACATCATGCTTTGGAACTCGAAGATGTATTGCAGGGTTCCCTGCGAAATCTCGGGCTGGTAGGGGGTGTAGGCCGTGAGGTACTCCGAGCGGGCGATGAGCTGTCCGATGACCGAGGGAGAGTAGTGGTCATAGGCTCCGCCGCCGGCAAAGACGGTGAGCGGGTGGTTCAGGTTGCCCAGCTCCTTGAAATAGTTACGTACCTCGTCTTCCGACATCGACTTCTTCAGGTTGTAGTCTTTGTCGAAGCGAATGCTTTCGGGGATTTCGGCGTAGAGATCGTCGAGCGACGCGACGCCTATCCGCTCCAGCATTTCGGCAATATCCGATTCGGTATGCGGGAAATATTTGTACATGTACTTATCCTCCTCCGTCGATTATTCGCAAATAGCTTTGTAGGCCTCGGCGTCCATCAGGTTCTTCAACTCTTCGGGGTCGCTTATCGTTACCTTGCAGATCCAGTTGTTGAAAGCATCTTCGTTCAACAGTTCGGGCTTGTCTTCCAGCGCTTCGTTAATCTCTACGACGATTCCGCTGATGGGCGACAGCAGGTCGCTGGCAGCTTTCACACTCTCGACGGCTCCGAACTCTTCGCCCTGGTTCAGCTCATCGTCTACCTCGGGCAGGTCTACGTATACTACGCTACCCAGTTGGTGTTGGGCATAGTCGGTGATACCGATGTAGCCGAATTCGCCTTCAACTTTTAACCACTCGTGTGATTCGGAATAATAAAGTCCGTCCAATACTGTACTCATAATCTTGTTATTTTTAGGTTTGTCAATAAATCATTTTTTATAGTTCTTTTCGTAGAAGCGTTTCTTGACGACCGTTCCCTTGAAGAATTTCTTGCGGATGTGAATCTCTACCTCGGTACCCAGGGCGGCGTAGGCGCTGTCGATAAGGGCCATGCACACGCTCTTGCCGGTAGATATGGAGTTGTAGCCGGTTGTGACGTGGCCTATCACCTTGCCGTCGGCATAGACTTCGTAGCCGCTGCGGGGGATAGCCTTGTCGGCCAGTTCGATGCCCACGATTTTGCGTTTGGCACCTTCGGCCTTCTGGCGGGCGATAGCCTCTTTGCCGATGAAATCGTCCTTGTCGAGTTTGACAAACATGCCCAGGCCGGCCTCGATGGGGGTAATGTCTTTTTCGAGTTCGTGACCGTAGAGCGGCAGTCCTACCTCGAAGCGCAGCGTGTCGCGGCAACCCAGTCCGCAGGGCAGTACCTGTTTCGAACCTACCAGCACATCCCATACCTTGTTGATGAAGGCGTGGCTGCCGTAAATCTCGAAACCGTCTTCGCCGGTATAGCCCGTGCGCGAAACGATGATGGTTTCGCCGTCGCACTCAATCTCCTTGCAGGTGTAGAACTGCAGATCCTTTACCTCGAGGTGCAGCAGCTCTTCGATGCAGGCTTCGGCTTTGGGACCCTGCACGGCCACTTCGCCGTAGTAGTCCGACAGGTTTTCGATATTCAGGTTGTAGCCGGCGCTGTGCTCGACAATCCACTGGTAATCCTTGGCAATGTTCGAGGCGTTTACCACGAGGAAGAAGCGCTCGTCGCCCATCTTGTAGACCAGCAGGTCGTCGACGGTACCGCCGTCGGGGTAGAGCAGCATGCCGTAGAAGATTTTCCCGGGCTCGGCACCCCGTATGTTGTTGGTGAAAATGTAATTGATGTAGCGCTCGCTGTCGGGGCCGGTAATGAGTATCTCGCCCATGTGCGACACATCGAATATGCCGGCGGCGTGGCGTACGGCATTGTGCTCCTCGATAATCGAGGTGTATTCAATAGGCATGTCAAATCCGCCGAAAGGCATCATCTTGGCACCCAGATCGAGGTGTTTCTGATGCAGGCACGTTTTTAAAATATCTTCCATAGTCAACAGGTGTTTTTTATGATAAAATCTATTTCTGCTCGTTGAATAAAATATGGGTAAAGGCCGCCCGGTCGAGCCGGTGTATGTAGCGCTCGATGGGGGTATCGTCGAGCACCCGGTCGAAGGCTTCGCGGGTGAAGGGCACCTCGCGGAAGCGGTCGAGGAACTCGTCGATTTCGCCTATCGGGAAGTAGTCGCCCATGAGGTTCAGCGCCTTGACGATGCCGTTTTTGATTTCGATACGGGCCTCTATCTCACCGGCCGAGCCGTAGCCGCGGCGCACCAGCGTGTAGCGTGGGTTGTTACCCAGAATCCACTCCTCTTTCAGGTACTCCTTTTCGATTTCGCCGATGCGGGTGATGTCGTCGGGGGTAAGGCACTCCTCGCTGCCGCAGAGCGACGTGCGCATGAAGCGCTTGAACTCCTCGATGTCGATGTCGAGATACTCCTTGAGGTTGGTCACCCGCTTGCGCACCGACTCCACCCCCTTGGTGATGAGCTTCTCGTTGCTGGGGGTGATGGAGAGGACCAGGTCTTCGAGGTTGGTGTCGAAGAGCATGGTGCCGTGTACGATGCTGCGTCCTCCCACACGGTAGAACGCATTGCCCGACACCTTCTTGCCGTCGACGGTGATGTCGTTGCGTCCCGAAGCCAGGGCCTGCACGCCCAGTTTATTCAGGGTGCGGGCGATGAGTTGCAGGTAGCGGTCGAAGGTGAAACTGACGTTGAAGTCGTCGGTGATGTAGGAGAACATGATGTTGCTGAAATCGGCATAGACGCAGCCTCCGCCCGATTTGCGGCGATAGTACTGGATGCCGTGCGAGCGAACGTAGTCCATGTTGATTTCATTCTCCATCAACTGGTTGCGTCCAAAAATAACGGTAGGATTTACCTGCCACATGAAGAAGCAATCTTCGCCGCTTCGCGTACGGGCTATGTATTCTTCCATAGCCAGGTAGAACGACAGGCGGCGCACTGTTTGGTCCGGCAGGGCGATATATCTCATAGGTATCAGGTCAACAGCGTTTGTACCTTACAAATTTATATATTCTTTTGTAAAGGACGATAAATTGTCTCGAATTTTTCTTGAATTTTCTTGTTGCCCCGGTTTGGATGCTTTCAAATTGTACAAGAGTCGAACAGCGGTAGTCTTGTGAGTGTGTGGCGGTTTGGTCCTGTTGGCTCGTGTGTACGGACAAGCAGGTATGCAAAAAGCCCGCGGCTCACATGGGGGTGAGTAGCGGGCCTTTTATCTTGTTCGGCCGGTTCGGACCGATTAGCGGTTTACTTGGTTGACGATGTTCCCGGCGATGTATTGGCGTATGTTGTCGGCAGCAATCTGCATCAACCGTTCGCGGGCCTCGAGGGTGGCCCAGGCAATGTGCGGGGTGATGTAGCAGTTGCGGGCAGCGACGAGCGGGTTGTCGGGCCGCGGCGGCTCCTGCGACAGAACGTCGACTCCGGCGGCCTTGATGCGGCCGCAGTTCAGGGCTTCGGCCAGGTCGTGCTCGTTGACCAGCGGACCGCGCCCCGTGTTGATGACGATAGCCGTCGGTTTCATGCGGGCAATGGCGTCGGCATTGACGAGGTTGCGGGTCGAGTCGGTGAGAGGGCAGTGCAGCGTGATGACGTCGCTCTCGGCCAACAGGGTTTTCCAGTCGACGGGGGTGACGTAGTCGGGCAGGGCTTCGCGGCTCTTGGAGGTCTTGGCCAGTACCTTCATGCCGAATGCGTGGGCGATGCGGGCCACGGCACTGCCAATGTGTCCGAACCCGACGATGCCGATGGTCTTGCCGGCCAGCTCGAATACCGGGCTCTTCAGATAGCAGAAGTCTTTGCAGCGTGCCCAGTCGCCGGCTTTCACGCTCTGCGAGTGGGTGGCCACGTCACTGGCTATGTTGAGGATGTGGGCAAATACCATTTGAGCCACCGAGTCGGTGCTGTACGACGGTATGTTGGTGACTACGATGCCGCGCTCTTTGGCGGCTTCGATGTCGACGATGTTGTATCCCGTAGCCAATACCCCGATGTAGCGCAGCCGGGGCAACTTGTCCAGCGTAGCGGCACTGAGCGGAGTCTTGTTGGTGAGTACGATGTCGGCTTCGGCGGCCCGTTCCACAATCTCGTCGACTGCGGTGCGGTCGTAGACGGTGAAGTCGCCCAGCGCTTCAATCTTCTCCCACGACAGGTCGCCGGGGTTCAGTCCGTAGCCGTCGAGCGCCACGATGCGGTGTGCCGGGCGACGCTCTTCGGCGGTCTTTTCGGTCGTACGTTTCAGTTCGTTCCAAGAGACTTCTCCCTCTTTTACTTTATATCCTTCGGTTATTTTCCACTCTTTCATAATGCACTATTCTTATTTAATCTCTATGGCATTTTTTACCTTTTCGTCGGTGAGGGCAATCTTCAACACCTCTTCGATATTCTTCACGTAGTAGAAGGTGAGCCCTTTCAGGTAGGTATCCTTGATTTCTTCGATGTCTTTGCGGTTCTCCTCCGAGAGGATAATGTCGCGTATGCCGGCTCGTTTGGCTGCCAGAATCTTCTCCTTGATACCGCCCACGGGCAGCACTTTACCCCTCAGGGTAATCTCGCCCGTCATGGCCAAGTGGTCTTTCACCTTGCGTTGCGTGAAGGTCGAGGCCAGCGAGGTGACCATGGTGATACCCGCCGAGGGTCCGTCTTTGGGAATGGCACCTTCGGGTACGTGGATGTGCACGGCCCACTTGTCGAACACATCTTCGTCGATGCCCAGCAGCGAAGCGTGCGACTTGATGTATTGCAGGGCAATGACAGCCGACTCCTTCATCACGTCGCCCAGGTTGCCGGTGAGGGTGAGTTTCTCGCCCTTCGATTTGCTCAGGCTCGACTCTACGAAGAGTATTTCGCCGCCTACCGCTGTCCAGGCCAGACCGGTTACGACACCGGCGTAGTCGTTGTTCTCGTATTTGTCGCGGTTGTACTCCTGAGCCCCCAGATACTCGTGCAGGTCGTCGAGTGTGAGGGTGTGGTTGTACTCCTTGCCCGAGGCCTTCATGCGGGCGATTTTTCGCATGATGCGGGCTATTTTCTTGTCGAGCTCGCGCACGCCCGACTCGCGGGTGTACTGGTCGACGATGGCAGCCATCACCTTTTTGGGTATGACTACGTCGCCCTCTTTCAACCCGTGGTTCTCGAGTTGCTTGGGTACCAGGTGCCGGCGGCCGATTTCGACCTTCTCCTCGAGTATGTATCCGCTGATGTCGATCAGCTCCATACGGTCGAGCAGGGGCTGCGATATGGTGTTGAGATTGTTGGCCGTAGCGATGAACAGAATCTTCGACAGGTCGTAGTCGATGTCGATGTAGTTGTCGTGGAAGGCGTTGTTCTGTTCGGGGTCGAGTACCTCGAGCAGAGCCGAAGCCGGGTCGCCCTTAAAGTCGTTGCCTATCTTGTCGATTTCGTCGAGCACGAATACCGGGTTGGAGCTCTTCGCCTTGATGAGTCCCTGGATAATACGGCCCGGCATGGCCCCGATGTAGGTGCGCCGGTGACCCCGTATCTCGGCCTCGTCGTGCAGACCGCCCAACGAGATGCGTATATACTTGCGGTTCAGTGCCTCGGCTATGGATTTACCCAGCGAGGTCTTGCCCACGCCCGGAGGTCCGTAGAGGCAGATGATGGGCGATTTCATGTCGCCCCGCAGCTTCAGCACGGCCAGATGTTCGATGATGCGCTCTTTCACCTTGTCGAGACCGTAGTGGTCCTTGTCGAGCTGTTTCTGCACGTGGTTCAGGTTGAAGTTGTCTTGCGTGTACTCGTTCCACGGCAACTCGAGCAGCGTGTCGAGGTAGGTATACTGCACCGAGAAGTCGGGCGATTGCGGGTGCAGCCGCTCGAGCTTGCGCATCTCTTTCTCGAAAATCTCGGCCGTCTTGGCATCCCATTTCTTCTTTTCGGCCCGTTCGCGCAACTCCTGTATGTCCTGGTCCTGCATGTTGCCGCCCAGCTCCTCCTGGATAGTACGTATCTGCTGTTGCAGGAAGTGTTCCCGTTGTTGCTGGTTCAGGTCCTCGCGGGTTTTGGACTGGATGTCGGCCTTGATTTGCAGCAGTTGCGCCTCTTGGGTGAGCATCTCGTAGAGCTTGAAGAGGCGGGCCTTCATGTTGTCGATACCCAGCAGTTCCTGTTTTTGAGCAGCTGTCAGCGGGATATTGGCTCCCAGGAAGTTGATGAGGTAGTGGGCATTGTCGATATTTCGAATGGCAAAAATCAACTCTTTGGCCTGCTCGCCGATGTTTTTCAGCAAGTCGAAGGTCAGGTCTTTCATGGCCGATACCAACGCTTCAAACTCCTTGTCGTCGGGTTCGGGCATGATTTCGTCGAGTAGCGACACATTGGCACGCATGTAGGGGAAGGTCTCGGTCACTTCGTCGATTTTGAAGCGCTTCATCTTACCCTGCAGAATCACGGTCGTGCTGTCGTCGGGCATCTCCAGTATCTTGATGATTTCGCCGATTACACCCACCTCGTACAGGTCGTCGCGCCCCGGGTCTTCAACGGCTGCATTGCGCTGACATACCACGCCGATGGGGGTATGGTTGTTCTGAGCATCCTTGACCAGTTGCAGCGACTTGGGGCGGCCTACGTTCACCGGGATGGCTACTCCCGGGAACAATACCATGTTGCGCAAGGCGAGAATAGGCAATCCTTTGGTGTCTAACGTCTTGCATTCCGAATCGTTTTGTCCGGATATTTCGGTAAACAGTGGCATAATCGAAGGTGTATTTTCGTCGTTTTCGCAGATCATAAACTTGTTCTTATTCTTAGGTGTTTGGTTCCATATTGACATTTTGGCAGGTAGCCATACTTCTGTTGCAAGCATAGTCTTCCCCTGTCTCTTATTTTATGTTATCCTGCAACAGGCGTGCCAAAGTTACGCAAATAAGAGGGCATTGTCGAAATTATTATGTTTTTTTGTTTATTTTGCATGCCCAAAGCAAAGCAATATGGCAAATTCTTTTTTCAAATTCAAGCAGTTTACGATTTATCAGGAGCGTGCCGCCATGCGGGTAGGTACCGATGGGGTGTTGCTCGGGGCCTGGTGTCGCATCGGAGAGGCCAAGCGCATTCTCGACGTGGGGACCGGCACCGGGCTGATAGCTCTCATGGCGGCTCAACGCTCGGCGGCTTGTATCGACGCCGTCGAGCTGGATTTCGGGGCTGCCTGCGATGCGGCTCTGAATGCGGGACTGTCGCCCTGGAGCGACCGTATCACAATCTATAAGGCCGATTTCGGCGATTGGTTCGGCCGATACACCCGGCCGCGGTACGACCATATTCTCTCCAATCCGCCCTATTTCGTGCAGTCGTTGTTGCCGCCCGACAGCCGTCGGGAGAGGGCCCGGCACACTGGTACGCTCGACTACGAGACTCTGTTCGAGGGGGCAGCTGCGCTGCTGTTGCCGGGCGGACGTGTGTCGCTTATCTCACCGGCCGATTTGGAGGAGCATCTCACCTTTGTGGCCCTGTTGCACGGCTTCTATCCGGCCCGGTTCACCTATGTGTCGGGTATCGCGGGGCGAGCACCCAAACGGTTGCTGTCGGAGTGGGGCAGGGCACGCCGGCCTTTGCAGACCCATGCCATGGCTATCGAACAGCGGGGTTCGGGCTACACAACAGACTATGTGTCGCTTACCCGTGATTTTTATCTGAAAATGTAAAACCCGGAACAAATGCGGTATCCCGACTGTTATAGTTGTAGTTTGTGTGAATCTATAATTTTAATTACAACTATTTGCTATGATGGATATTTCAACCATGTATTTCTGGGGCAAAACCAAATATTGGTGGGCCCTGATTGTAGTCGGGTTATTGATGATACCTTGCGGCTTGTGGCTTTGGTCGCAGCCGACACTGGGCTATGAAGTGCTCTCCATGCTGTTGGGATGGATGCTGATTTTGTTTGGTGTTGTGCAGCTCATTGTATCGAACAATGTAAAGCGTAAGGTGCGCGGCTGGGGCTGGTGGTTGGCCGGGGGTGTCATCGACATACTCATTGGTTTCATTTTGGTGGGGAATCTTTCGTTCAGCGAAACGGTGTTACCTTTCTTCTTTGCATTCATATTCCTGTACAAGGGTATTTCCAATCTGGCTTCGGCATTTGCCATGACCTCTACGCACCGGTACTGGTGGGTCTATCTCATCAACGGTCTGTTGCTGCTCGTTCTTGGATTCCTGTTTTTGTCGATGCCTTTCATGGCCACCTTCTCGATTGTCTTTTTATGTGCCGCAGCCTTCCTCTACTGGGGTATCACACTTATCCTTTTCGGCTATTCGTTACGGCCTAAGGCTCAATGACGGTTCCCGACAGGCTGTTTTGCATCGAGCGCTCGTCTCTATCGGAGGTGAGCGCTTTTTGTTTAAGTGCGTTAAATCCTTTTGTGGGTGTTTCTTATAAGCAGGAAAAGAGTATATTTGTAGAAAATTAAGAGAACTGTATGCAGTATTTATCGGCTTTTTAGTTTCTTTTAGTAGAAAGGCCGTTAAACTATTTTTTGAAAGAAAAGTCTAATGGATAAATTATAGAATCAATCAATAGAGTAATTAAACTAAGGAGAAGTGGTTATGAAAACAAGAAGATTTGCCCTGTTGATTATATTGCCGATGCTTGGGGTGAGCTTTGCCAGGGCAAGCTCGTATGTAATCGAAGATGATATTTATTATAATCCGAATGATAAGAATCCGATTGTAGAGCAAAAGGCAAAGGAGAAAGCTGCGCAGGCTGCCGCCGTCAGGGCAGCTTCGGATACGGTTGTGAAGAAGACGTTGGTGATGACTGCCGACAAACAGTTCTTCGATGTCGACGAGTACAATCGTCGAGGCAGTTCGGCTCCGGAGGTGACCCTCGATCAGTTGGCAGCCAATCAGCAGGAAAATTATGTCGAGTATAATATTGTCGACGAGAATGGCGATGACGGTTACTACCTGAATGGTTTCAACGGATCGGCTTCGGACTATGAGTATGCCCTGCGTATTCGTCGGTTCCACAACCCCAAGTTTGTGGTGTCGGTAAGCGATCCCTTCTATTCCGATATTTATTTCCTCGACAATAACGACTGGAATGTCTACATTTCGGACAACTATGCTTGGGTAACTCCCACCTGGACGAATCCCTGGTACTGGGATTACATGTGGACACCCTATTCCTATACCAGTTGGTCGTGGCGCTGGAGTGTGGGCCCATGGCGGTTTGGTTGGGGATATGATCCCTACTACTACGGTTGGGGCGGCTACTGGGGTGGCTATTGGGGATGGAACTCGTGGTACAGTCCCTATTTCCATCACCATCACTACTATTCGCCCTACTACTACCATCGTCCCTACTACGGATGGAATGCTCCGGCACGTCCGCAATATACTCCCAACGGGCGTCAGCCCAATCGCTATGGCGGTAATATCGTATCGTCGGGCAATGGGGTGACGACTACCGGACGTCGGGCAACGGTGGGTACCGCTTCGACTTCGGCGTCGACTACGACCAGTCGCCGAGCAACGACCAGTGTTTCTTCATCGTCGAATGGCAGCAGTTCTGTAAATGGTGTTCGCACCAACCGGGGAACGGTCATCAGCAATAGCTCCAGCTCCAATTCGAATCGTGGGTATAGTTTCGGCTCTGCCAATACTTCTCGCCGAGGCACCAGTTCGTCGTCGAGCTCGGTATCGGTTCCGTCGACGACTCAAAGTCGCAGACAGACGACAATCAATACCCGTCCGAGCTCCTCGAGCAACAGCTATAACAGGGGTTACAACAGTGGTACTGTCGGTACCAGTCGACGGGGCAGCAGCTCGAGCTCAAGCTCTTTGTTCAATCGCAACTCCTCGACTTCGGGGCGTTCCTCGAGCTTCTCGAGCGGATCGTCGAGCCGTCGCTCTTCGGGTAGCTATTCGGCGCCATCCTCTTCGTCGGGAAGAAGCAGCGGTACCTCTTCGCGGGGATCCAGTGGAGGAGGCCGTGGAGGTCGTAGATAAGCAAGACGTGAATCATCAAGTAAGAACAATATGAAAACGGTAAAATATGCTTTGGCTGGAGTTGCTCTTTGTAGCAGCTCCATGCTCTTTGGTCAAGGCGTGGTCGATGCCTTGAAATATTCACAACAAGATATACGAGGTACGGCCCGGTATATGGGCATGGCCGGAGCCTTCGGCGCATTAGGCGGCGATATAACGACCTTGGGCCAGAATCCGGCTGGTATAGGTGTCTATAGAAACTCCGACATTGCCGCCACCATCGACTTTTCGAATCAGGTGAGCACGGTGAATACTGCCGGTAATAACTACTCCGACAGTAAGTTCAAATTCTCGTGCAACAATTTCGGTTTTGTCTGGACCGTTCGTTTCAATCAGGAGGCCCTGAAGAATCTGAATTTCGGCTTTGCCTACAACAAGCAGAAGTCGTTCGACCGCTCATACAAAACCAGCTATGCCAATATCTCGGGTGCCAATTCGCTGTCGGGGTATATCGCCAAACTCTCCGATGGAATCTCGGTCGACAATCTGGCGTCGAGCAACAATTCCAGTTTCGACCCTTACGACAGCAGCCCCTGGCTCAATGTGCTGGGCTATCAGTCGTACCTGATTAACCCAAAGAGCTCAAATACCTGGAGCAGTGTCGTGGGTAGCGGGACTTCGGCTACCGGCGACCTGTATGTGCGGGAGAAAGGCTCGATTGACGAGTACAACTTCAACATCGGCGGTAATATCTACGATGTCTTCTACTGGGGTATCGGCGTTGCGGTTACCGACTTTTCGTATGACATACAGAGCGGATATGGCGAGAACTTTACCGGAGGTTATCTGCCCGACGATAACGGCTCGGTGAGCAGCGCCAATACCAATGGCTGGTATCTCATGCAGAATGCCTTGCACACCAACGGCTCGGGTATCAAGGCCAACTTGGGTGTGATTATGCGGGCAACCAATAACTTCCGGTTGGGTTTTGCTTTCCATACCCCCAACTATTACAAAATGACCGATACCTATTCGGCTGCCGTAAAATACAATTTCGACCGTAGCGGGACCTCGTATAACGATTTGGCCGAGACGCCTAACGGAAGTTACAGCTACGAGTTTGAGTCGCCTTGGCGCATGATTGCCAGTGCTGCCTACGTGTTTGGGCAGGGTGGTATTCTGAGTTTCGACTACGAGTATACGGCCAATAACAACATGTCGTTCGACGATCCCTATACAATTGACATGTTTTACAATACAAACAACGAAATTTCCGAGATGCTCTCTCCCGTGCATACTTTCAAGGTGGGTGGCGAATATCGCATTACTCCGCAGTTTAGTGCTCGGTTGGGCTATGCCTACCAAACGTCTCCTGTGAAATCGGAGTACAGGTCGGGACATGAGATTCCTACTGCCGGGACCCTGACCATGTTTACCCTCGACCGGGAGACCAACTACTTTACCGTAGGGCTTGGGTACCGTTTTGCCAATGTCTATGTCGATGTTGCCTATGTGCACCGTTATCGTCGTAGCGAGCTTTTCCCCTTCTCGCCGCTGCCTTCTGGTTCCGACGACCTTTTCGATCCCGATGTCATGAATCAGTCATTGGCTATTTCGCCTCAGATATCGACATTAACCGACCACAACAATTCGTTTGCATTGACAATGGGTGTGAAGTTTTAACGGATAAAAAAATATTTTGGAAGGGCGTTTCGTTTTGAAGCGTCCTTTCGCTTTTTGGGGGACCAGTAATAAGTGTTTATACGAATCAATAGTCGAAAATCAACTAAAATTCAGGACCTGAAGAGGCTATATATCTATTTATTAACCATCAAAATATATCCCTTTTTCTTTAATGAGTAATAGAAATCCGTGTGGTTGTTATACGTTACATGAGACCAATTGCTATTAAACTTCGGAGGTAAAGAGAAAGATGTAGAATATGATGCGCCCGAGATTTCAATATGGATGAATATAGACTGTAAAGAATAGAAGAGCTGAAATATTCCCTCTAAATATTTCAAATTGATTAAAGGGAGAACCCTCCGGTCCGATACCGAAAGATTCTCCCTTTATTGTATTCTTAAACAGAAGTCTATATTCTTCAACGGCCCGTCCAGACGGGAACAATGCGTTGCATACGCTAAATGTCAGCACAAATAAGTTAAGTTCCAGAAACTTACTGACCAATTATCTCTCAAAGCCCACTATGATGGCACAAGCATCATTATAATCCAAAGAGTTTATGATTGAATCCTGTTCAACCTGTCCCAAGCGGTTGTAAAAAAGGGTGTCTATTTCCCAGCCTTTGTTTTTGAACAAAGCATCCAAAGAATCTTTCTTCTCTTTTAACAGACTTCTGTATAGTGACTTCATATCATAATTCTTATTTGTCGCTATTTGGAATGTGCCACTTTCCAATCTCATATTTATACGAGGCGCGGTAATTACGGAATCATTGAATACAAATCCCATTCGCTTGTCTACCAGCTGTTCTGTCGAATCGGACCACGCTTGCAATTTATGTTTACTTACATTTCCTATTATCACGCTTTTCCCAAAATAATCTTCGTCCAATCTCAAATCGGTAAATTCTTTTACCGTAATGATAGGAGTGGAAGCGATACTGTCTGTTTGTCCGTCTATAATGCGATACCAGCCGTTTTCACGATGATGGCCCGTGCCTTGATGACTACAACTTGTGGCAAAGAAAGTGATCAGCAGAAGAAGTCCAAATGCGTGTGTATTCATGTTCATATTATGTTTTCTTTTGTTTATCGCAAATATACGGATTATGTCCTATTTAGTTATAAGCAAAGGAATATATAATTTATTCCGTTGAGCATTGCTTAAACCATCTGCAAATCTGTAATATCCAATTCTCAGCCTTGCTCTCTAACTACAACAATAAAAAAGAACAGAGAGAATATAAAAAGGAAAAATCTATCGACTCGATGCCGAACGATTCTCCCTTTTTTCTTGTATTCTTCAACGAGCAGTATATACTCCACTTTCCCTTTGTGTTTAAAGGTCTGTGCAGTTCTGATTTATCGGACGGCAATAATTTTTTTATATAAAAAGAAATCGCTACCTTTGGATAGAAGGTCGTAGTTGGCAGGGTATGGACGAATGAAAAACGGAAGTCTCCCTTTGTCTCTCTGCCATTTATTACTTTTGAAAAAGAGTCGAAAAACAGAAATGCCCTCATGGACAAGCAGCCCACCATAGATACAACGAATAAAGAGTTTCAAGATGCCTTGAGCCTTATTCGCTATACGCATCAGTCGGTATTCCTTACCGGAAAAGCCGGCACAGGCAAGTCTACCTTTTTGAAGTATGTGTGCGAGCATGTGAAGAAGAAGCATGTTGTGCTGGCTCCTACGGGAGTGGCCGCCATCAATGTGGGCGGCAGCACCATCCATTCGTTTTTCAAGATGCCGTTCCGGCCCATGCTGCCCGACGATCCCGACTTGAGTCTGACCGGCGGTCGCATCTACGACCTGCTCAAGTACAACAAAAAGCAACGCCAGCTCTTGCGTGAGGTCGAGCTGATTATCATCGATGAAATTTCGATGGTGCGGGCCGATATGATCGATTTCATCGACCGGGTATTGCGCGTCTATTCGGGCAACATGCGCCTGCCGTTCGGTGGCAAGCAGTTGCTGCTGGTGGGCGACGTCTATCAGTTGGAGCCGGTGGTGACGGCCGACATGCGCGATATTCTGGGCCGCTTCTATCCCAATGCCTATTTCTTTTCGGCCCGGGTGTTCCACGAGATGGCCCTGGTGCCTATCGAGTTGCAGACGGTCTACCGCCAGCAGGACAGCCGCTTTGTCGAGATTCTGGACAAGATACGCAACAACACGGCTACTCGCGAAGAGCTCACAACACTGAACAGCCGCTATATACCGCAATACGATGGCAATCAGGATGATTTCTCGATTACCCTGGCAACCCGTCGCGACCAGGTCGACTATATCAACGAAAACCGGCTGGCTCGTCTGCCGGGCGAGGAGCATACTTTTCACGGTGAAATCAAAGGCGATTTCCCGGAAGGAAGTTTGCCCACGCTGCTCGATTTGGTCCTCAAGAAGGGGGCTCAGGTCATGTTTATCAAAAACGACCCCGAACGCCGGTGGGTGAATGGCACGATAGGCATCGTGTCGGACATTACCCCCGACGAGAAAATCGAGGTCGTGCTCGAGTCGGGCGAACTGTATGAGTTGGAGCGTTGTGTGTGGGAGAATATCAAGTATACCTATAACGAGAAAGAGAAGAGTATCGAGGAGAATGTGCTGGGTACTTTCGTGCAGTTTCCCATCCGGCTGGCCTGGGCCATTACGGTGCACAAGAGCCAGGGGTTGACCTTCAACAAGGTGGTTGTCGACTTTACCGGCGGAGCCTTTGCCGGCGGGCAGACCTATGTGGCGTTGAGCCGCTGCAAGTCGTTGGAGGGGATTGTCCTGAAGAAGCCTATCATGCACCGCGACATCTTTGTCAACTCCGATATTGTGCGGTTCAGCCGGGAGTTCAACAACCCGGCGCTCATCGAGCAGTCGCTCAAGCTGGCCCAGGCCGACCGTCTGTATGCCGATACGGTGAAAGCCTTCGACGAAGGCGATTTCGACCTCATGCTGCAATCGTTTTTCAAAGCCATTCACACCCGGTACGACATTGAGAAGCCGGTAATCCAGCGCTATATCCGCCGCAAACTGGATGTGATAAATCAGTTGAGGGCCCGGAATCGCGAATTGCAACAGGCTTTGGCCGATAAGGATGCGGTGCTGCGCCAATATGCCCGGGAGTATTATTTGCTGGGCAACGAGTGCATCACCAAGGCCAAAGATGTGCGGGCGGCTTTGGCCAACTTCGACAAGGCGTTGTCGCTCGACCCGACGATGGTCGATGCCTGGGTGCGCAAGGGCATTACGCTCGAGGATAGCGGCGACGAGCACGAGGCCATGGCCTGTTACAACGAGGCCGTGCGGTTGAGCCCGCTCAACTTCAAGGCCCTCTACAACCGGGGCAAGTTGCGCTACAAGCAGGGCGATTACGACTCGGCACTCTCCGATTTTGCCAAGGCCGTGAAGCAGAAACCGGGCCATGCCACGGCACACGACCGCCTGGGCGATACCTTTATCAAACTCGATATGCCCGACATGGCTGCCCGCCACTGGGCCATAGCCGAGGAGCTGCGTGAGAAACGACAACAGAACAACCAATAATAGCGACCATGATGAACAAAAGTCTGAAAAAAGGTTTGAAAATTACCGGCATAACTCTGGCGGTGATTTTGGTATTGATGTTTGTCTTGCCCTTTGCTTTCCAAGACAAAGTGATGAACATTGTAAAGAAGGAGGCCAACGAGATGTTGAATGCCCGGCTCGACTTCGAGTCGCTTCACATCAGCCTCTTCTCGCATTTCCCCAGTGCCTCGATCGAGTTGAATGGGCTCTCCCTCTCGGGCGTAGGCGACTTCGAGGGCGATACGTTGGTATCGGCTCGCTCTATCGATGTGGCTGTCAATGTGATGAGCCTTTTCGGTGACGAGGGTTTCGATGTGAACTACATCGTGCTCGACCGGCCGGCCGTCAAGGCTGTGAAGCTGGCCGACGGGCGGGTAAACTGGGATATCATGAAACCCGATACCGTGGCCGAGGAGGATACGGTCGAGGAGGAGAGCTCGTCGGCTTTCAGGCTGAAACTGAAACACTTCAAGATTATCGACGCCACCCTTGTCTATCTGGACGATTCGACCCAGATGCAGTTCTATACCGACAAGTTGAATTTGAAACTCTCGGGCGACATGAGTGCCGACGTGACCGATATAGACAGCAAGCTCTCGTGCGAGAATATCTATTTTGCCATGGGCGGTGCCTCTTATCTGAAACAGGCCCGGGCCGAAGCCAAGTTGACGGTATCGGCCGATTTGAAGAACAGCAAGTTTACCTTGAAGGAAAATTCGTTGAGCCTCAATGCAATTACTTTGAACCTGGACGGTTGGGTGGCCATGCTCGACAACGGGGCCATGGATATGGACCTGAAGATAAACACGCCCGAAATCAACTTCAAAGAGATATTGTCGTTGATACCGGCCATCTACCAAAACAATTTCGACAAGTTGCGCACCACGGGCAACATGTCGCTCACAGCCTTTGCCAAGGGCCGCATGGTGGGTGATACGGTACCGCAATTCGGCCTTACGCTGGGTGTGAAAGATGCCACTTTCAGCTACGAAGGGATGCCTGCCTCGGTCAACGGTATTCAGATAGCCGCTACCGTGAGCAATCCCGGCGGTGTGTTGGACAAGACAATCATCGATTTGTCGGACTTCCGGCTCAATATGGCCGGCAATCCCTTCCAGGCTACGCTCTATGCCGCCACGCCCATCTCCGATTTGAATTTCAAGGCTACGGCTAAAGGTACGGTACATCTGGGTAAAGTCAAGGATATTTATCCGCTGGGCGACTCAATCAGTCTGAGCGGTATCGTTACCGCCGATTTGCGCCTGGCCGGACGCATGTCGGATATTGAAAAAGAGAACTACGAAAAGATACAGGGCGAAGGTACCTTCTCGATTGCCGACATGGACCTGACCATGAAGGGAATGCCTGCCGTAGCGGTGAAGAAGGCTCAAGCCTCGATTTCGGCCAAGGCCATGTCGCTCTCGCAACTTGATGTGAAGGTAGGGCAGAGCGACCTGCAGGCCCAAGGCTCACTCACCAACTATCTGGCTTATGTATTGAAGGACGAGACGATAAAGGGTACCCTAACGGTTACCTCGTCGCTGCTCGATTTGAACGAACTGATGGGCGAGAGCGAAACGACCGAAGAGCCGACAGCCGAGGCCGATACGACAGCCCTCTCGGCCATCGAGGTGCCCAAGAATATCGACATGACCCTGAACGCTTCGTTCAACAAGATTCTGTTCCAGAAGATGGTGCTCGAGCAGGTGAAGGGCAAACTGGTCGTAGCCGACGGGGCCGTGCGCATGACTCCGCTCAGCTTGAAAGCCTTCGGCGGTACGATGGTGGCCAACGGTACCTATTCGACAGCCCAGAACGCATTGCAGCCGCAAGTCAACTTCGACCTCGATATACAGAAAGCCTCGTTCGAGAAGACGTTCGATCAACTCGATATGGTGAAGCAGATTGTTCCCATATTTGCCAAAACGGGCGGAACCTATTCGGTTCAATTCGATTTGAAGTCGGCCCTCGACAGCCAGATGTCGCCTGACCTGAATACTTTGACGGCTCAAGGTGTTATCCAGTCGAACGATATACAGTTGCAGAATATCGAGGTGTTCAGCCAGTTGGCAACCCTGTTGAAGAACGACAAGTTGCGCAACATCGAGGCCAAGGATTTGAAAATCTCCTTTGCCATAGCCGACGGCAAGGTGAAGACTTCGCCTTTCGACATCAAGATGGGCAACATCACCATGAACCTCTCGGGTGTCACCGGGCTCGACCAGACTATCGACTACACGGCCAAAATCAATATTCCTGGAGCCGGCGCCTTGAGCAACGTATCGGCTACCATCGGGGGAACCTTTACGAAGCCTTCGATCAAGCTGAATACCGAGGAGGTGGTGAAGAATGTGGTGACCAGTACGGTCGCTTCGAAAGTGCTGGGTGTCGATGCTGAGGATGTGGAGGCCCAGAAGGCCGCTATTCGCAAACAGGCCGAGGATGCCGGAAACAAACTGATTGCAACCGCCCAGTCCGAGAGTGAGAAACTGGTGGAAAAAGCCTCGAATCCGTTGGCCAAGATAGCTGCTCAGGCAGCCGGCAAGAAGCTGGTCGAGGAGGCCGAGAAGCAGGCCCAGAACTTGAAGGAAGAGGCCGAGAAGCTAATCGAGAAACAGTACGGAAGCGGCAAGTAATCGATGTTGTAGCAGAGAATACAGAGGTACAATGTACCCGTAGCTGATATTCAGAGGAGGGGAACCCGATCGGTTATACCGACGGTTTCCCCTCTTCGCTGTATCTATACCCGGCCAAGGAGGAGTGAAGCGATTATGAATTAACAATGCTATATAAAATATAAATTGTATTTGCTTTTTTCCAAGTTTACGGTCATAATTTTGGTAATTTGAAAGGAAGGCGCCGATGTCTTATCAATATCAACACGGACTAGTGGTTATGCGGGCGCAGCCGCTGCATATCGGACACGAACGGGTATTGCGCGACATGCTTGAAAAATGCGCCCGAGTTACGGTCATTCTGGGTTCTATTCAAGAACAAGGAACCGCCAGAAACCCCTTTACCTATCTTCCCCGCAAGCAAATGATTT
>OJNR01000618.1_pt1 | contig 22993 bp, 22 predicted proteins | sample 1597901 | NCBI WGS metagenome assembly OJNR01 (sample SAMN01915223, study PRJEB22387) | human gut metagenome | isolation source: stool | host: Homo sapiens | place: USA | reverse complement strand
CTGCTGCTTGTTCTCGCTCTCGGTCGAGGGGAAGAAGAGGTGCCCCCAGAAGCGTTTGATGATGGCAATCTGTTCGTCGGTGAGGTAAAACTCGTCGATTTCTTTCAGGTCGTGGATGTTGGTATAGAGCTGTCGGGCATCGACCATGTACTTGTCCACGTCGTCGAAGTCGCCCAGCAGCATGTCGCCCCAAAAGACAAAGTTGTCGAAGGTCTCGTCGCTCTGCCGCAGCTCGATGTACCGTTTGTAGAGCATCACCAGCAGGCTGATGCGGTCGATGGTCGTGTAGGGCGAGAGCTCGGCCATGAGGTCGTTGATGGTCGTTACCCGGGGCGAGAAGAGCGGTTTGCCCGCCACTTCGGCCAGGTACTTCTGGAAGAAGATGCCGCTCCGCCGGTTGGGAAAGACGAAGGCCAGTTGCGAAATGTCGTGCCCGTAACGCTCGTAGAAGGCTTGGGCTATGCGGTATAGAAAAGGAGTCATAAAGGAAAGTGCGATTTACGCTTACAAGTTTACGGCTTTTTATCCAGATTCCGAAATCTGGGCGGTAAAATGAGATTGATTTCGGCATTTTCATCGTATCCGGTGGATGGTGATGTTAAAGGATTAACAAAAAAACTCAAGTAAGCTGGGCTTTTTTGCTTATATTTGCCGACCGATAAAACGAGAAATATGATATCGATAGAAGGACTTTCGGTTGCATTTGGTGGAAATACGCTGTTCGACAACATTACTTATGTCATCAACAAGAGGGACCGCATTGCTCTGGTCGGGAAGAACGGGGCGGGCAAATCGACTATGCTGAAAATCATAGCCGGGTTGCAGGCGCCTACCTCGGGCAGCGTGAATATGCCGAAGGACCTCACCATAGGTTATCTGCCTCAGCAGATGAACCTGACCGATACCCGCACGGTGATGCAGGAGGCCGAGCAGGCTTTCTCGCACATCTTTGAGTTGCAGGCGCGCATCGAGCGCATGAACAACGAGCTGGCCGAGCGTACCGACTACGAGTCGGCCGACTATCAGGAGCTCATCGAGCGGGTCTCCAATGCCAACGAGCAACTCTCGCTCATCGGGGCTTCCAACTATCAGGCCGAGATTGAGAAGACTTTGATCGGTCTGGGCTTTACCCGCGACGATTTCAATCGCGACACGTCGGAGTTCAGCGGCGGCTGGCGCATGCGTATCGAGCTGGCCAAACTGCTGTTGCAGCGTCCCGACGTGCTGCTGCTCGACGAGCCCACCAACCACCTCGACATCGAGTCGATACAGTGGCTCGAGAACTTTCTGGCCACGCGGGCCAATGCCGTGGTGCTGGTCTCGCACGACCGCGCCTTTATCGACAACGTGACGACCCGTACCATCGAGATTTCGATGGGCCGCATCTACGACTATCAGGTCAACTACTCGCACTATGTGGTGCTGCGGCAAGAGCGTCTGGAGCAACAGCGGCGGGCCTATGAAAACCAGCAGAAACAGATACAGGATACCGAGGCCTTCATCGAGCGGTTCCGCTACAAGGCCACCAAGTCGGTGCAGGTGCAGTCGCGCATCAAGCAACTGGCCAAGCTCGAGCGGGTCGAGGTCGACGAGGTGGATACCTCGCACCTGAACCTGAAGTTCCCGCCGGCTCCCCGGTCGGGCGACTATCCCGTCATTGCCGAGGGGGTGGGCAAGAGCTACGGCGACCACCTGGTATTTGCCGACGCTACCTTTACCATCAAGCGGGGCGAGAAGGTGGCCTTTGTGGGAAAGAATGGCGAGGGTAAGTCGACCATGGTCAAGTGTATCATGGGCGAGATTTCCCACACCGGTACCCTCAAGATAGGGCACAATGTGAAGATCGGCTACTTTGCCCAGAACCAGGCGAGCCTGCTCGACGAGTCGCTCACCGTGTTCGAGACGATAGACCGCGTGGCGGTGGGCGATATCCGCACCAAGATACGCGACATCCTGGGTGCCTTCATGTTTGGCGGCGAAGCGTCGGACAAGAAGGTGAAGGTGCTCTCGGGGGGCGAGCGTACGCGGTTGGCCATGATACGGCTGTTGCTCGAGCCGGTCAATCTGCTCATCCTCGACGAGCCTACCAACCACCTCGACATGCGCACCAAGGATGTACTGAAACAGGCCATCCGCGATTTCAACGGCACGGTCATCGTCGTGTCGCACGACCGCGAGTTTCTCGACGGGCTGGTGTCGAAGGTTTACGAGTTCGGTGGCGGACGGGTGCGCGAGCATCTGGGCGGCATCTACGACTTCCTCGAGAGCCGCAAGCTCGAATCGCTGCGGGAGCTCGAGCAGCGCAACCCGGCTACGGCGGTGACCGATAAGAAGGTAGCTTCGCCGAAGGCCGAGTCCGCACCTGCCATTTCGGCCGCACCCGAGGGGTCGAAACTCTCGTATGAGGAACAAAAGGAATTGGCACGGCGTTTGCGGAAAGCAGAGAAGGAGGTGGCCGACACCGAAAAGCGGGTGGCCGACCTCGAGGCGCAGATTGCTTCGCTCGAGGAGAAACTCTCTACTCCCGAAGGGGCTGCCGATACCTCGCTCTACGAGCAGCACGGGCAGTTGAAAAAGCAGCTCGACGATGCCATGTGGCAGTGGTCCGAGGCTTCGGAGATGCTGGAGCATCTGCAAAAACAGGGTAAATGAAACACATAAATATATATTGTAAAATGAAAAGAGTAATGATTTTATCGTTTGCAGCAGCTTTGATAGCCACAGGCTGTACAAACAAATCGGTCACCAAGACTCCGGGTATCGACCTGACCAACCTCGATACGACGGTGGCTTGCGGCGACGATTTCTATGAGTATGCGTGCGGCGGATGGATGCAGAAAAATCCGTTGAAACCCGAGTATGCCCGCTATGGCTCTTTCGACCAACTGCGGGAGAACAACCAGGAGCAAATCCGTCTGCTCTTCGATGAGTTGGGCAAACAGAAAGCCGAGCCGGGCAGCGTAGCCCAGAAGATTGGCGACCTCTACAACATGGGGCTCGACAGCGTGCGCCTGAACCAAGAGGGGGCCGCTCCTATTGCCGACGAGCTCAAACGCATCCAGTCGCTTTCGGGCAAAGAGGCCGTGAGTGCCATGATCGGTGAGATGCACCGTACCATGTCGGCTCCGTTCTTCGCCATCTATGTCGATGCCGATGCCAAGAACAGTTCGATGAATATCGCCGGTTGGTACCAGGCCGGTATGAACATGGGCGACCGCGATTACTACGTATCCGACGACGAGAACAGCCGCAAGATTCGCGACAGTTACACCAACTATATCAAGACCCTCTTCACCCTTTCGGGTTATACGCAAGAGGCTGCCGAGCAGGCTGCCGCTACGGTGCTGAAGGTAGAGACGGCTATTGCCAAGGCCGCTTTCACGCGTGAAGAGCTGCGTGACCCCCAAGCCGGTTACAACGTGATGACGGTTGCCGACCTGAAGAAACAGTACGACGGTCTCGACTGGGATGTTTACTTCAAGACCGTAGGTCTCGACAGCATCCAGAAAATCAACATCGGCCAGCCCCGTACGCTCAAGGCCGTGAACGAACTGCTCAAGACGCTGAGCGAGCAGGAGATGCGCGACTATCTGGCCTTCAACTGCATCGACGGTGCCGCTCCCTACCTGAGCGACGATTTCGTAAACGCCCGCTTCGACTTCTATTCCAAGACGCTGTCGGGTAAAGAGCAGATCGAACCCCGCTGGAAACGGGCTCTCAACGTGCCCAACAGCCTGCTCTCCGAAGCCGTCGGCGAAATGTATGTAGCCAAATACTTCCCCCCCGAAGCCAAAGAGCGCATGGTACAGCTCGTAGCTAACTTGCAGACGGCTCTGGGCCAGCACATCGACAGCCTCGAATGGATGAGCGATGCCACCAAAGCCAAGGCTCACGAGAAACTGAATACCTTCTACGTAAAAATCGGTTACCCCGACAAATGGCGCGATTACAGCGGCCTGACCATCGACCCGAAAGAGAGCTACTACGCCAACGTGCGTCGTGCTGCCGAGTTTGAAACGCTCTACTCGCTCAAAGACGAGGGCAAACCTGTCGACAAGACCAAGTGGTACATGAGCCCGCAAACGGTGAATGCCTACTACAACCCCACCTCGAACGAGATTTGCTTCCCCGCCGGTATTCTGCAACCGCCCTTCTTTAACTTCGATGCCGACGATGCCGTGAACTACGGTGCTATCGGTGTGGTTATCGGTCACGAGATGACTCACGGATTCGACGACCAGGGCCGTCAATACGACAAGGATGGTAACCTGAACGACTGGTGGACGCCCGAAGATGCCGAGCAGTTCAACCAACGGGCCGAGATTCTGGCCAAACAGTACGACAATATCATCGTGCTCGATACGGTTCATGCCAACGGTCACTTCACGCTGGGCGAGAATATCGCCGACCACGGTGGTCTGCGTGTAGCCTACACGGCATTCCGCAATTCGCTCAACGGGGTAGAGCCTGCCTTGATCGATGGCTTCACTGCCGACCAACGCTTCTACCTGTCGTATGCCAACCTGTGGGCCGGCAACATTCGCGATGCCGAGATTCTGCGTCTGACCAAAATCGACCCCCACTCGCTGGGCCGCTGGCGTGTAAACGCTGCCCTGCGTAATATCGATACCTTCTTCAAGGCATTCAATATCAAAGAGGGCGATCCCATGTATCTGGCTCCTGCCGATCGGGTAATCATCTGGTAATCATCCGAGATTGAGATATGGCAAAGGGCCTGCCGATTGTCGGCAGGCCCTTTGTGTTTTGTGATGGGGCTTTATCGGGAGAGTTGATTCGCGGTGGCGGTGTCGTAGACGATGCGGGCAATTCGGGCAATGAGGGCGGCGTTGGTGGTTTCGCTTTCGCGGGAGTCCTTCACCAAGACGACCAGGAAACAGAGGCGGCCGTCGGGCAGGCAGAAGAAGCTGGCGTCGTTGTCGGCAATCGTCAGGCCATCCGGTGTCGAATCCCATGGCCTTGCCTATGCCCAGCAGAGCCACACCTATGGTGGCGATGGTGGTCCAGGAGCTGCCCGTGATGACCGAGACTATGGCGCAGATGATGCAGCACGAAGCCAGGAAGAAGCGCGGCGAGAGGATGTGCAGGCCGTAGGAGATGAGCGTAGGCACCACGCCGCTGAGCATCCAGGTGCCCGAGATGGCCCCGATGAGCAGCAGGATGATGATGGCTGGGGTCACCTTCTTGATGTTTTTGGCCATGCCCTCCTCGAGTACGCTCCATTTGTAGTTATACAGTCCCATGGCCAGGGCCACGCATACGGCCGAGGCGACGAGCAGCGACACTTGGCTGCCGCCCATCAGGGCATCGCTCCCGAAGATGGGGATGACCATGGCCAGCAGGGCCACCAGTACGACCAGCGGGATGATAGCGATGAGGGGCGCAGGTATTTTGGTTTTCTCGTTCATGTCGGTTTTATTCTGATTTCGTTTGCAAATGTAATAATAATGCAAATATTAGCGGCTGTTTTTCGGGAATATTTGAATATATACACGTATTTTTATCGTATTATATAATAAATATACATTTATATGTAGAAAAAAGACCGAACAGAAACTGACGGTTTCTATCCGGTCGGGGTCGTATGAGTATGAATGTCGTGTATCAGAAGTGGAGCATCACGCCGGCTGAGAAGCTGCGCATCTGGGGACCACGGCTCTGCTGCAAGACGTTGAAGGGCGAGAGCTTCACGTAGAAGCCGAAGGTACCGTATCCGCCCTGGGCCATGATGTCGAGGTTGATGGGGTTGGGCTTGATGCCCTTTTCGAAGAGTTGTATCTTCTGGCCGTCGGCGGTGGTATATTTGGTTTTGGTGCTGCTGTAAGTCTTGATGCCAATGACGGGACCCAGCGAGAAGAAGATGGGGCCGTGCAGGAATTTGTGGGTTTGCCACTCGAAGAGCAGAGGCACGGTGAGGTCGACGGTCTTCAATCGCGAGAAGTCGAGGTCGGCACCCTCGGGGCAGGGCACGACGCTTATTTTCCCCTCCTGTTTGACGAAGTAGCGGTTTTCGTTCATGACGTAGTTGCGCCAGTCGATACCCAAGCCGGTGACGAATCCCCAGTTGTTGCCGCTGATGGGAGTATAGACGGTGATGAAGTTCCAGAAAATTTCGAACGAACCCGAGAAGTCGAGCGAGATGCCGTTGGGGTTGTTGAGGAAGCGCATGCCGTTACCCATGCCGTTGCAGAAGCCGAAGCCTACGCCCGACCAGTGCGGGTCGAAGCGCTTGCGTTTCTTCGCCCTGTTGCCTGTGATGAGGTCGGAGAAGGGGAACGCTACCGACTCGGAGAGTTCCCACGAGGTTTGCCGTTTGCCGTCGGCGTAGCGCGACTCGTAGAATTTCTGGTAGGGTGTATCCCCTTCGAAAACCTTGACCGATACGATGTCGGCCGAGTCTTTGATTTGAATCTCTTTTTGGTTGAAGTAGACGGTGGTGTCGCGTTCGATGTCGGCCGCCACGACAGGCAGGGCGAGCAGGAGCGCAGGCAAGAGCGTAAGAATAGGTTTCATATCGATATTGTTTTTTTTATTGTTTCTTGTTGATAAAGAGTTTGATGAGCCGGTCGAGCTGCGTGTGGCCCTCGAGGTAGATGAGGGTGGCATCGTCGGGCGACAGCTTGCGGAAGAGGATAAACCGGTTCTCTCCGCCCGGTGAGGCCGGGGGCAGTTGGTAGTAGCCGGCTATGGTGTTGTTGCCCGATTTCACCGTTTCGCTGTTGTTGGCCTTGGAGCTGTCGGCCCGCACGGCCGCCTCGAAGAGGGCTACGTCGTCGGGGCGGTCGGTAATGGCGATACTGCGGAAGAGCGAGAGTTGGTACTCCTTCAGTTTATCCCCCTTGATGAGGACGACAACCGCCTGCTTGTCGTGGTTGTACTGCCCCGCGAAGAGAGGGGCGATGGCCAGACCTTCCTGAGCCTGTGCAACCGATGTGCCGACGAGCAGCAGACAAGTGATGAGTATTTTGTATAACCGTTTCATAACGAGCATGTTTAAGGTATGGATTCGAGGGGTGAGAAGATGGCGTCGAGCTGACTCTCTACGGCGACATCGGTCGAGGCAAACTGCGATACCGACTGTTGCATCTGCGAGATTACCGCTTCGGGGTCGGTCTGTTTTTCGCCATAGACATAGGCTACACAGGTATCGCGTGGTGCCGTGGTGTAGTAGACGATTCCGCCTCCCAGCATCAGGACTATGCAGGCGGCAGCCGCCCAGACCCGCAGCGCGTGGTGCCGGGTGGCATGCACGCGGGGAGCCGTCTGACGCCGGCCCATCTGGGTGTAGGCGAGTACGGCCCGGGTGTCGTCGTAGCGGTCGTCGGCCTCTCCCGAGAAGAGGAACTTTCGCAACTCCTCCTCTTCGTGCAGCGAGGTTTCGCCGGCGTAGTATCGCTCGATGAGCTGCTCCCAGTCGTGAGGGGTGCGGGTGCTGTGTGTCGATGATTTACCGGTCATGGTCGTATTGTTTTTTATATTGTTCGCGTATGGTCTTGCGGGCTCTCGACAGATTCATGCGTACGGCTGTCGGCTGCATCTGCAGCTCTTGGGCAATCTCTTCGATTTCGAGTCCGCGGAAGTCGCGCATCTCGAGTATGGTCCGCTGGTTCTCGGTCAGGGCACTGTCGATGAGTTGCCGTACTGCCTTGAACCGCTCGGCTACGGCGTCGCTCTCGGCAGTCGTTTCGTCGTCGCAGCTATCGCACTGGTCGGGGTCGTACTCGGTGAAACGGGACTTTTGCCGGGCCCGGTCGATGCAGAGGTTGCGGGTGGTGGTGACCGTCAGGGCCGAGGCCTCCCGTTCGTCCCGAATCTTGTCCCGCAGGGGCCACAGGCGGCAAAAGGCATCCTGTATGGCATCGGAGGCGTCGTCTTCGTCTTGAAGAATGCGGCGCGACATCGACAGCAGATTGTCTCGCAAACGCGTGAAAGCCGATAGCAGCGGTTCCTGTTTCATTGTCGGGGTTTGAACGACTTGGGTTTCTCTTTTTGTTTTCTGTAAATGTAACGAACGGCAATCGGCTTTGTAACAGAAAAAGCGGAAAAATTTTTATCGGTCGGGCGATGACGGGGCACAACGGGGGCGGGCGCTATGACGCCGGATAGAGGTTCGCCGTTGACGAACAGTTGGTTAGAAGTCGAATCGCAGACCGGCCTGCAGATTGAGGTTGAAGGGTTTCTCTTTGCGGATGGTCGAGACCTGCGACCCGTCGTCGAAGTAGTAGGCCACGCCCGGTTCGGCGTAGAGGTTGACGTGAGGCGCCAGCTTGAGGGTGATGCCGACGGCTGCCGATACCGACCATTGCAGCGGGTCAATGCTCAGCCGCTCGTCCTGATTGAGCGACGGGCGGTCGTTGGCTTCGTAGTGCGACGACAGGCTGCCATAGATGCACTTCTCGGCCATGCCGCCCCCGATGACATAGAGGTTGAAATAGCGCTTGCGCAGAAAATTCCATTGCAGCTTCAGGGGGATACCCAGGTAGTGCAACTGCTGTTTCTGGGTGTAGTAGGCGGCATCGCCGGCCATGAGGTCGGAGGCGAGGTAGGTATATACCAGTCCCGTTTCGAGAGCGAGAGCCGGGTTGAGCGACTTTTGCACCGTGACGCCTACCGAGATGGGGAAGTGGTGCTTCACGTCGGTGGTAGGTTGGGCGTTGATATTTTGCAGCATGATTTGCTGGTAGGGTGATGCCGATGCCTCCTTGCCGTTGGGCGTCACGCCCGTTTCGGGCGAAGGAAGGCTGGCCATCTCGGCCGTAGCGTAGGGGGCCAGGTTACCGAATCCGCTGCGGTTGTCGGCGGCGGTAATAAGGCTGTTGCCCAGCGAGAGCCCCACGGTCCAGCTTCCGCTTGTGCGGGTCTGTGTGCGGGCCGGGCGGTAGGCTGCCTGTTCGCTCTCGCCCGAGCGGGGGTAGAGCGAGTAGCCTTTGCGCGTACGCGGCGATGGTGTTGCCGGTTGTGCCGGTTGTTCATGGGCTTCTGCCTCGTAGCCCGGTTGGCCGGTTGTGGAGGTGGTGTCGGGTATGACCCGTTGTAATTCGGCTATCGGTTCGCTCTCCGCTGTCGGCAGGGAAGCGGCGGGAGTGACAGGCCGACGGGCTGCCCGAGCCGTGTGGCCGTTTGCCGGTGATTGGGCTTGGGTATAGAGCGGTGTTGCCGGGTTGGAGGCAGAGGGCTCGTTGGAGAGGGCGGGGGTGGGTTGGCCCGTTGTTGGACGGTCGGCTTGAGCCGTTTGCAGCGGAGTCTCGTGGGCGGGTATTCCCGGCGAGAGATATTGCAGCCCGACGAAGCATCCTATCAGAATGGCTGCACAGGCCGCGGCAGCCCACAGCACGGCCCGCCGGCCCACGCGCACCCGGGGGGCCAGCTCTTCGCTCAGCCCCTCCCACACCTCGGGCGGGGGCATGACCGAATAGTGGTCGAGCTGTTTTTGCCAGCTCTTTCGCCAGTCGTTACTGTTTTTATTCGTCTCCATGTTGTGCCAAATATCTTTTTATTCGACTCATCAATAAGGTGCGTGCCCGGTATAGCTGCGACGAGGAGCTTTTCTCGTTGATATGCAGCAGGCGGGCAATCTCCTTGTGCGACTTGTTCTCGAACGTGTAGAGGTTGAATACCGTGCGGTAACCGTCGGGCAGCTCGGCAATGAAGCGGAGCAAGACCTCGGGGGCGATTTGTTGCACCAGGCCGTCGTCGGTCGAGTCGGAATCGGCCACCTCGGGAGCCTCGTCGAGGTCGACATCGAAATGCTGCGCCTGTTTCCGCGCCTCTTCCAGCGCCGTGTTTACCATGATGCGGCTCAACCACGCTTTCAAAGAACCCTCGCCCCGGTAGTCGAACTTGTCGAGCGAGGTGAACGCCTTGAGGAATCCGTCGTGAAGCAGGTCTTTGGCCGTCTCGCGGTTGCCGGCGTATCGGATACAGAGGGCAAACAACTCGCCGGCATACCGTCGGTAGAGTTCGGCTTGCGCCGAGGGCTCCTTCTGCTTGCAACGCGCTACCAGCTCTGCTTCGTTCATGGGGTGAATCCTGTTATTGAATAAATGCAACGATGTAAAAATACTGCATGGCAGGCGATAGAAAAATTGTTTTTCACTTTTTAACAGTAGCCGGTGCAGTATTTGGAGGTCGTGCCCGTTTATCCCATAAAAGCGAATAAAATTAAATACAAGAAGATATGAAAATGAAACACATGCTGTGGACCGGATTGCTGGGTGTAATCCTGTCGTGCGGGTTGACCTCCTGCGGCGATGACGAAGATGGTTATTACGTGCCCTATTCCTATGCCGTGGGCGATATGGTGGTCGAGGAGGGACACTCGCCCTATATCCTGCTCGATGATAAAAAGACCATGTTCCCCTCGAACGGCGACCGGTTGCCGAGTTACCTGACCAAGAACGGCAAGCGGGTGATTGTCAACTTCACCTTTCTCGACGGGCAGCGCGAGGGGTACGACTACTACATTGTGGTTAACGACATCGACTCGGTATTGGTGAAGAATGTGATACCTATTACTCCCGAAACGACCGACAGCATAGGCAACGACCCGATGAACATATTGAGCATGTGGACGAGCGAAAAGTACCTGACGGTACAGTTCGAAACGCGCGGTCTCGGTAGGGAGAAGCACATGATCAATCTGGTGCGCGACTATTCCGAAGCCGCCGCGCTCGACGAGGAGGGCTACCTGCACCTCAACTTGCGGCACAACCGCATGGACGATCCCGACCTGGACCATTTCCTGTGGGGGGTAGCTTCGTTCCGCATGGACGATATAAAGCGTGAATTCCCCGACATAAAGGGGTTGAAAATCGAGGTTCGCACGCTGCATGACGGTACCCGCGACTACACCTGCGACTTCGACTATACCGTAGGTTCCGGCTCTACAACCACCGGGACCAGCGAGCGAAGTCTGACCGCCACCTCGGTACGATAGACAGAGAGTAAGTAAGAAGATAGTGTGGCACGAGGGGTTGTGACGGAACGCAAGTTCACGTACACAACCCCTCGTTGTATCTATTCTGCGCTATCTGGGATAACAGGGGGGAATCCGATTCTCCCCAAATTATTTCATATGCAGCGCCTCCATGAACCGGGCAATCACCTCGGCATTACCCGTGTGCTTGCCGTCGTCTTCGCTTATCTTGCAGGTGTCGTTGTAGAACGACCACGATTCGGTGATTTTGGCCGCAATGAGCTTGATGACGATGTTCATCGGTTTTATGCCGTCGAAGTCGTTGGTAAAGTGGGTGCCTATCCCGAACGAGGGTTGGCAGTAGTCCCGGGCATACTGTTGTATCTCGATGGCCTGCTGGGTATTCAGGGCGTTGCTGAAGATGATTTGCTTGCTCTTGGGGTCGATGCCCAGCGAGCGGTATTTCTCCACAATCTTCATCAGCTGCTCATAGTTGTCGCCGCTGTCGATGCGCAGTCCTTTGAAGAGGTTGGCAAAGTCTTCCGAGAAGTTCATGCTGAATATGTTCCACCCGAAGCTGTCGTAGAGGAAGGTACCCAACGCACCGCGGAAGGTGTTGCGCCAGTAGTCCATGGCCATGTGGTTGGCCATCTGCGGGCCGAACATGCCCCCTATGGCACAGATAAATTCGTGAGCCATGGTGCCCACCGGCAGCAGGTCGTGCTTCATGGCCAGGTATACGTTGCTGGTGCCGACAAACCGGCCGGGCCATTGCTGGCTGTGGTTGCACGCTTTCAAGGCACGCACCACGGTATCTTCGCTCTCGAACGAGGCCCGGCGGCGGGTACCGAAGTCGCTGAATACACACCCGGCCTCCAGGAGCCGTTTGCCCTTTTCGCAGGTCTTCGTGTAGTACGCGTCGTAGTCGAAGTGCTGGCTCTGGCCGGTCATGGCGTAGTAGAGTTCCGAGATGATAGCCAGCAGTTTTACCTCCAGCAGAATGGTGTTGGCCCAACTGCCTTCGATGTCGACATGCAGGTGCCCCTCCTCGTCCTGACGCACCTTCACCCACTCGTGGTTGTAGCGGAAGCCCTTCAGGTAGGTGTAGAACCAGGTGGGGATATAGCGGCACTGCCGTTTCATAAACTCGATTTCTTCGTCGGTGATGATGACCGAGTCGAGCATCTCTATCTGTTCGCTCAGAGCCTGGGCAAATCCGGCCGGATAGACGGTGTTGTCGCGGTCGGTAAAGGTATATTTCACCTGTGCTCGCGGGAAGTTGTCGATTACGGCACAGCACATGGTAAACTTATACAGGTCATCGTCGGTAAAGTGGGTGATGATTTGTCGCATGACGAAAAGATTTTAGCGTTGTATTCAACCAATGTCTGTTACAAATATAGTGAAAGATGAGAGCAGAGGCAAATGGAAAACGCAGTTTTCAACATTTGACCATGCGGAGCCGCCTCCTGTATTCTGTAAATATAGTGAAAGGCGAGGAACGAATAAGATAGGAAACCTTATTTTTCTCCGTAATGCCCTTTGAGCGAAACCACAAATACGGTAACGATGTCGTCGTCGATTCGATAAATGAGTCGGGAACCTTTGTCGATTCGTCTGCTCTAAAACCCTTGCAGGTTACCTTTCAGAGCCTCGTCCTGCCCGGTACCGGTTGTGGGGTGCTGTTGCAACTCTTCGAAGAGGGAGACTATTTTCTGGAGTGTTTTCTTTTGCCCCGATTTTTTCCACGCAAGCAAATGTTGTTCGGCTTCGGGAGTAAGTATCAATCGGTAATTCATAACTCCAGGAGTTTCTTTATCTCCTCTGTCGTGCAGGTTCTACCTTTGCCGGCTTTCATTTCGTTTATTCCTCGCTTTACCGATTCCATGTTTTCGGGGTTGTCGAACCACGTGTCGCCCGAGGGTGATGGGTTTTCGCTCACCTCTATGTTTATGCTGTTGGCTTTTGAAATGAGCAGTTGTTCGATATAGGCTTTCAAACTCTTCCCTTGAGCTACGGCCATTATCGACAATTTTTTCAATGTATCCACGGGGAGGTCTATGTTTTTTCTCTTTAATGTAGTCTCCATGTCTTTTCTCCTTTCTGTATGTAGCAAAGATATATCATATATATCATATATACAATATATCGTAGTGTATACAAAAAAACCACCTTCGAGAAAGAAGGTGGTTTTTTGTTGTCCGGGAAGGATTCGAACCCTCACAGGCGGAACCAGAATCCGAAGTGCTACCATTACACCACCGGACAAGCTTTGTTTTTGTTTTGCGACTGCAAAGTTGCAATTTTATTTTTATATGGCCATCATTAGAGGCACAAATTTTCTCGTGTTTAATATTTTTTTACACTTCATCCTCTCAACGGGAGAGCCGATTCGATTACCTGATACGACTCTTTCATCAGCCGGTCGAGGTCATGTCCTTGATTCTTATCGGGATAGATGGGCGGATGTATGGTGAGGATGATTTTTCCCGGTTTGAAGTTGTAGGTGGTGCGGGGCATCACGGCGAAGGCTCCGTCGATGGTGAGGGGTACCACGGGGAGCGAAAACTCTACGGCCAGCTGGAAGGCTCCGCGTTTGAAGGGACGCATGGCACCGGTCCAGGTGCGGGCTCCCTCGGGGAATACGACGAGCGACATGCCGCCCTGCAGGGTGGCTTCGGCCTGTTGCAGGGTCTCTTTCACACCGCTGGGGGTGGAGTTGTCGACAAAGATATGGCCGGCGGCGGCGCAGGCGCTCCCCACGAAGGGGATGTGGCGCAGGCTCTTTTTCATCATCCACTTGAAATTGTGGTTGAGGTAGCCGTAGATGAGAAATATGTCGTAGGCTCCCTGGTGGTTGGCCACGAATACATAGGAGGTATTTTTGTCGATGTTTTCGCGCCCGCGTACTTCGATACGTACCAGCGAGAAGATGCAGAAGAGCCGCGACCAGATGTGGGCGGGGTAGTAGCCCCAGACGTTGCCTTTGCCCAGGCGGCACCCGATGAGGGTGATGATGGCGGTGAGCAGGGTGAGTACGAGCAGGATAGGCATGGCGATGAGCCACTGGTATAGGAATGTAAGGATACGTAACATGGACTGTTTCTTTTTCGTTTGATGTGGTTTGGTTGCAAAGATAGTGTACCCCCGAGGTAGAAACAAATTTTAAGACGATGAATTGATGGCCGGGGTGTGTCGTGTCGGCTCCGGACCAGGTTGTCGGACATAAGAAAAGGCGGCTTTGCGGGCCGCCTTTTCAGGAGTTTGTGCAGACGAGGTTTATTTCGTTTTGGCTTCTACATCGGGGGCAATGAGTTTGTAGCCCTTGCCGTGGATGTTGATGATTTCGATCGACGGGTCGTCTTTGAGGTGTTTACGCAGTTTGGTGATGTAAACATCCATGCTTCGTGCGTTGAAGTAGTTGTCGTCGATCCAGATGGTCTTGAGGGCGAAGTTCCGCTCGAGAATCTCGTTGACGTGAGCGCACAGGAGGCTGAGCAGCTCCGACTCCTTGGTGGTGAGTTTGGTGCTTTTGTCGTCGATGGCGAGAACCTGTTTCTGGGTATCGAAGGTGAAGCGTCCGATCTTGTACATGGTCACCTCTTTGCCCTTCTTGCCCTTTACGCGGCGCAGGATGGCTTCGATACGGAACACGAGCTCTTCCATGCTGAAGGGCTTGGTGATATAGTCGTCGGCACCAATTTTGAAACCTTCGAGGATGTCTTCTTTAAGCGACTTGGCAGTCAAGAATATGATGGGGACTTCGCTGTTTACGGTACGAATCTCTTGGGCCAGTGTGAATCCGTCTTTTTTAGGCATCATCACGTCGAGCACGCACAGGTCATATTTGCCTTTGAGGAATGCCTTGTATCCGCTTTCACCGTCGGAGAAGAGGTCGGCGGCATAGCCTTTGGCTTGCAGATACTCTCTTAACAGCATGCCCAGATTCTCATCATCTTCGCAGAGTAGAATACGCAATCTTTCTTCCATAATCATTTGTTTTTTATTAGTGGTAGTGTAATTATAAATGTCGAACCTTGGTTAATCTCGCTCTCTACGCGGATGTCGCCCTTGAGGTCGGTGATGATTTTGTGGACGTAGGCGAGGCCCAGTCCGAAACCTTTCACGTCGTGGCGGTTGCCGGTAGATACGCGATAGAACTTGTCGAATATCTTTTTCAGGTCTTCCCGTTTGATGCCTATACCGTTGTCGCGAATCGAAATCTCGACCTTGTCGCCGATGGTGCGGGTGCGGATGAAGAGCGAGAGGGGCTCCTCTTCGCGGCGGTATTTCACGGCGTTGTCGAGCAGGTTGAAGATGACGTTGGTAAAGTGCATCTCATCGACCGATACGATGGCATCTTCGGCTTCGAGGTCGGCGTCGATTACGCCGCCATACTTCTCGACCTTCAGTTTGAAGGTGCTCATTACGCTGGTCACGATGTCGTTCACGTCGACGTTGTGCAGTTTCATCAGCGTCTTCTGCCGGTCAAACATCGACATCTGCAGCACCTTCTCGACCTGGAAGCGCAGCCGCTTGGTCTCGTCGTTGATGACGCCCGAGATGTGCTGGAACAGGGCCGGGCTCTTGGCCACCGAGGGGTCGTTGAGCATCTGGGCCGCCAGCGATATGGTCGAGATAGGGGTCTTGAACTCGTGGGTCATGTTGTTGATAAAGTCGTTTTTCATCTCGGTGAGCTTCTTCTGGCGGAAGGCTACGATGATGGTAAACAGGAAGGTTACCAACAGGATGAAGGTGAAGGCAAACGAGGGTATCATGAACTTGACCGAGCTCGATATGTAGTTCCGCTTGGTGGGGAAGTAGACCTTCAGGTAGTTGATACGGGCCGGCGGATCGTTGGGGAAGATGGCCTGGGTGAAGAGGTTCCCTTCGATCTTGGGATCGTACTGGTTGGAACTGTAAAGAATCTTTTCGTTCTTGTTGTAGATGGCAAACTGGAACGGCAGGTTGAGCCCGTTGTTCTCAAACTCCGATTTCAGGTAGGTCTCGAGTTTCTTGATGTCGATACGCTCCATCACGGGCCGCGTGCTGGCCTTGCTGAGCATGTTGAGTATCACCTCGTTGAGCAGCCCCTTCTGGTAGAGGTATTGTCCCTTGCGGGCCTCTTGCATGTTGCGGTAGGTGCTGATGAGGGTGTTGTGGTCCTTGGGCTGCGGAGCTGCCGGGGTGATGATGGTGCTCGTCTGCTCGCGGAAAGAGAAGCTCGCCACCGAACCGTCGGGCGACACGATGGAGAACTGATGGTGCGTAGTGATGTCTTGCTGGTCGTTTCTCTGTTCGTAAGAGGAGAGCATTTTCTTTTCCTCTTCTTCCAGGTACTCGTCCAGATAGCGTTGCGTTTCGTCCAGTTCGAGGCTTGTCGATACCGCATACAGGCTCCGTTTAACGGCTTCGGTAAATTGCTCGTTCCTCATTTTTATCATGTTCTCCATATACATGATTTGTATATAGAGCAACCCGATAAACGTGAGTGCCATAATGATGGCCAGTAGCCAGATTGTTGACTTTTTCATTGCGTTTGCCTCTTTGTTTTTTCCGGTTGAACGGGTGCGGTGCTTGTGTTTTTTACATCATTTGCACAAATTTATTACATAAACACCGAATCCGCTATTTTTGTTTTATTTTATGAAAACCTATAAAAGCTTATTGTTTAACACTTTCCCGCAAATTTAACAAATAAGTGTTTATATGCAAAAAAGCCACTGGGAAAAACCAGTGGCTTTTTAATTATTTAACAAAACGGGGCTTTATTCGTCGGTTTGTTCAGCTTCGTAGGCCTTGAGCAGCTTCTCTTGTACGTCGGAAGGAACGAGTTCGTACGAGGCGAATTTCATCGAGAACGACGAGCGGCCGCCGGTAATCGAGCTGAGTGCGGTCGAGTAGGACGACATCTCTTTCAAAGGTACCTTGGCGGTAATCTTTTCGAAACCCTTTTCGCTGGCCATACCCATGATGATGGCGCGGCGCCCTTGCAGGTCGCTCATCACATCGCCCATGACATCCGACGGGGTGAGCACCTCTACGTCGTAAACGGGCTCGAGAATCTTGGGCCCGGCGTTGCGGAAGGCTTCGCTGAAGGCGTTGCGGCCGGCCAGGCGGAAGGAGATTTCGTTCGAGTCTACCGGGTGCATCTTACCGTCGTAGATACATACACGCACGTCGCGGGCATACGAGCCGGTGAGGGGGCCTTGCTCCATGCGGTCCATCAATCCCTTGACGATGGCCGGGATAAAGCGGGCATCGATGGCACCGCCCACGATACAGTTGCAAACCACCAGCTTGCCGCCCCACTCGAGGTCGATGGTCTGGGTGTCGCGCACGTTCATGCGGTACTCCTGGTTGTTGAACTTGTAGGTGTCGGGAGCCGGCATACCTTCGTAGTAGGGCTCGACGATGAGGTGAACCTCGCCGAACTGTCCGGCACCACCCGACTGTTTCTTGTGGCGGTAGTCGGCACGGGCAGCCTTGGTAATGGTTTCGCGATAGGGGATGCGCGGCTCGATGAATTCGACAGCGAGTTTGTCGTTGTTTTCGATACGCCATTTGAGGGTGCGCAGGTGGAATTCGCCCTGTCCCGAGACGATGGTCTGTTTCAGCTCTTTCGATTGCTCGATTTGCCAGGTGGGGTCCTCTTCGTGCATGCGGGTGAGGATTTCGCTCAGCTTCTCGGCATCGGCCTCGTTGACCGGCTTGATGGCCCGCTGGTATTTGGGAGCCGGGTATTTGATGAAGTCGAAGTGATATTCACAGCCTTTGGCATTGAGGGTGTTGCCCGTGCGCACGTCTTTGAGCTTGACCGAAGCGCCGATGTCGCCTGCCTGGAGTTCTTCGACCGGGGTGCGTATCTGGCCGCACACGCAGAAGAGCTGGGCCAACCGCTCGCGGCCGTCGCCACGATCTACGTTCACGAGGTCGTCGCCCTGATGTACCGTACCCGACATGACTTTGAAGTAGGAGACCTCGCCGATGTGGGGCTCGACTGTTGTCTTGAAGCAGAAGAGGCTCGTGGGGCCGTTGGCGTCGGGGGCTACCTCTTCGCCTGCAGTGTTCACGGGTTTGGGCATCTCCGATACGAAGGGAACCACGTTGCCGAGGAACTCCATCATACGACGCACACCCATGTCGCGCAGGGCGCTCACACAGAATACGGGGTAGATGCTGCGCGTTACCAATCCCTTGCGGATACCTTCGCGCATCTCGTCTTCGGTCAAGGAGCCTTGTTCGAAGAATTTCTCCATCAGGGTCTCGTCGTTTTCGGCAGCGGCTTCGACCAGTTTTTGATTCAGTTCCCGAGCTTTTTCCATTTCGCTTTCGGGAATGTCCGATATGGTGGGCTTGCCGCCTTCGGGCGACCAGCTATACATTTTCATAAGCAGTACGTCGATCATGGCGTTGAACGACGGTCCGCAACTGAGCGGGTATTGCACTTGAACGATTCGGTTGCCGAATGTCTCGCGCATCTGGTGGATTACGTTTTCGTAATCGGCCTTTTCGCCGTCGAGTTGGTTCATGGCGAAAAGAATGGGTTTATTCAGGCTTTCGGCTGTACGGAAGATGTTTTGAGTTCCTACCTCGACACCGTATTGCGAGTCGATGACGATGACTCCCGTATCCGTTACATTGAGGGCGGTGATGGCGCTACCCACGAAGTCGTCGGCTCCCGGGCAGTCGATCACGTTTAGTTTCTTTCCTAAAAATTCGGCATAAAAAACTGTGGAAAATACCGAGTATCCATACTCTTTTTCCACAGGGAAATAGTCCGATACGGTGTTCTTACCTTCGACGGTCCCGCGGCGTTTTATTACACCACACTCGTAGAGCATAGCTTCTGCGAGGGTGGTCTTACCCGAGCCTTTACTTCCCAAGAGGGAGATGTTTTTGATTTCGTGAGATTGGTAAACTTTCATGATATTAAAGTTTTTTGATAAAACAAGAACGCTTGTAGCGCGTTTGAAACAAAGCGTTCGCAAATTAGAAATTATATTCCGAAAAAGCAACGGTGCAAACTATGTTACAAAACATTGTTTGTGAATCGAAGTTTTGTACTTTTGCACCTTGATGGCTGGTATCTATATACATATTCCGTTTTGTACGAGTCGCTGTGTCTATTGCGACTTCTTTTCGTCGACCGACTCGTCGTGGCGCGGGCGCTATGTCGAGGCGGTGTGCCGCGAACTGCAGTTGCGTCGCGACGAGCTGGGGGGAGAGCCGGTGTCGACCGTCTATCTGGGCGGGGGGACACCCTCGACGCTCACGGTGGCCGAGCGGGCCCGACTGTTCGACGCCCTCTCGACGGTGGTCGACTGGGGGGCGTGCAGCGAGGTGACCCTCGAGGCGAATCCCGATGATGTGACTCCCGAGTTTGTCGCGTCGCTGGCCGATACGCCGGTCAACCGCTTGAGTATGGGTGTGCAGAGTTTCTCCGATGCCGACCTGGCCTTCCTGCGCCGGCGCCATACGGCCCGGGGGGCTGTCGAGGCGGTGGAGCTTTGCCAGGCGACCGGCTACGACAACCTCAGCATCGACCTCATCTATGGACTGCCGGGCCAGACCCTCGAGGGATGGCAGGCCAATCTGCAACAGGCGGTATCGCTGGGCGTGCCGCATATCTCGGCTTACAGTCTTATTTATGAGGAGGGCACGGCCCTGTGGCGCATGCGCGAGCGGGGCGAGGTGAAGGAGTGTGACGAGGAGTTGTCGCTGCGGATGTTCGACGAACTGATAGACCGGCTGGCCGCTGCCGGATATGAGCACTACGAGATTTCCAATTTTGCCCGCGACCGGCGGTATGCCCGGCACAATACCTCGTACTGGACCGGGGTGCCCTACCTGGGGCTTGGTGCGGCGGCTCACAGCTACGACGGTCGGGTGCGGCGCATCAATCCCGCTTCGTTGCGCAGGTATGTCGAGGCTGTCGAGTCGGGGCGAACGGCCTGCGACGAGGAGTGCGAGAGCCGCGACAGCCTCTACAACGAGCGTATCCTTACCTCGCTGCGCACCTGCTGGGGTCTCGATTTGGAACGGTTGCGGGCCGACTTCGGCGAGGAGCGTCTGCAATATTGTCTCGAGCAGGCACAGCCGCACTTGCGGGGCGGACGGCTCGCTATCGACAACGGTGTGATGCGTATTACCCGCCAGGGTATCTTCACCTCCGACGATGTGATGAGCGACCTCTTCTGGGTCGATTAAGGGGTGATGTCTCTTCCTCTCTGCTTACAGCTTCAGCTTATAGCCAAATGAAATAAAGGTGTTGAGTTGCTGGGGAGCCGTGCTGATGAGGTGCTCCTCACGCACCTTGCACTCGATGGCGTTTTTGCTGTCGATGCGGTATTCGACTCCGGCGTCGTACCATACCCGGTCGAACTCACCGGCGTGGCTGCCGTTGAGCATGAGGAATATGTCGGCGTGGAAGAAGGGGGTCCAGCGACTGTCGGGGATGGCGTAGCTGAAGAGCAACTTGTTCCGCCACTTGTTCACCGGTTTGCTGGTGCCCACCGTGTAGGTCGACTCAAATCGCGAGCTGAGCGACATGGACCACCGGTTCACCGGGTAGGAGAAGGTAGCCCCCAGGTGGTACCGGTTGCGGTTCTTGTAGGTGCCCGGGGGAGTCTGCTGGTTCATGTAATAGTAGAGCACGTTCAATTTCAAATACTTGGGTATGGCGGTATACGATACCGTGAAGATGGGCATGTAGCGCTCGTAGTATTTGCCCAGAGTCCATACGTTTTGCTGCAGTTGCAGGTTCACCCGGCCGAACTGTTTCGACACGGTGAAGTTCCACAACGAGCCCACCTGACTGCTGTATTCCCGGGCATGGGCCTCCGGGGCGGTGCAGGCCAGCAACAGGGCTGCGGTGAGGATTGATTGGTAGAAAAACCGTTTCATGCTTATTCGTGATGATAAGGTTCGTTGTTGAGAATAGTCATGGCCCGGTAGAGTTGTTCGGTGAAGATGAGGCGAATCATCTGGTGCGAATAGGTCATCTTCGAGAGCGAAATCTTTTCGTGAGCCGTCTGGTAGATGCGGTCGGAAAATCCGTAGGGCCCCCCCACGACGAAGACCAGCCGTCTGGCCACGTTGGCCATCTTCTTTTCGAGATAGGCGGCAAACTGCATCGAGGTGAACTCCTTGCCGTGCTCGTCGAGCAGCACGATGTAGTCGCCGGGCTGCAGCGCCTTCAGGATGAGGTCGGCCTCCCGTTCCTTTTGCTGGTCGGTGCTGAGGCTTTTGGTGTTGCGCAGTTCGGGGATGACAATCGTCTCGAACGGCACATAGTGCGCGAGCCGTTTGCTGTACTCCTCGATACCTTGAACGAAGTACGGTTCCACCGTTTTTCCTACGACCAGTAGCGATATTTTCATGCTGTTTTGTAAATTTTCTGCAAAATTACTATAAACAAAGAGTAAAATCAAACTTGTTTTGCTCTTTCCCTTGTGTTATCTTTGCGGTTGTTTAAAAAATATAAAAACAGAAAGATATGAAAACTACCGAGCAGTTGGTCGACGAGTTGATCGACCTGGCATTTGCCGAGGATATAGGCGACGGAGACCACACGACCTTGTGTTGTATACCCGCAACGGCCATGGGAAAATCGAAATTGCTGATTAAGGAACCCGGCGTATTGGCCGGTGTAGAGGTAGCCCGCGAGATATTCCACCGCTTCGACCCCGAGTTGAAGATGACCGTCTATATCGAAGACGGTGCCGAGGTAAAACCCGGCGATGTGGCTTTTGTAGTCGAGGGGCGTATCCAGTCGCTGTTGCAGACCGAGCGCCTCATGCTCAACGTGATGCAGCGCATGAGCGGTATCGCCACCATGACCCGCCGCTATGTGAAGCGGCTCGAGGGGCTGCACACCCGCATACTCGACACCCGCAAGACCACCCCGGGCATGCGCATGCTCGAGAAGGCTGCCGTGAAGATAGGCGGCGGGGTGAACCACCGCATCGGGCTCTTCGACATGATTCTGTTGAAAGACAACCACGTCGACTTTGCCGGCGGTATCGAGAATGCCATCACCCGTTGTCACCACTATCTGAAAGAGAAAGGCAAAGACCTGAAGATCGAAATCGAGGTGCGCAATCTCGACGAGCTGCGCGAAGTGATGCGCGTGGGCGGCGTCGACCGCATCATGCTCGACAACTTCTCGCCCGAGCTCACTCGCGAGGCGGTGAAAATCGTCGGCGGCAAATATGAAACTGAGTCGTCGGGCGGTATCACCTACGACACCATCCGCGACTACGCCGAGTGCGGTGTCGACTTCATCTCGGTGGGTGCGCTCACCCACTCGGTGAAAGGGCTCGACATGAGCTTCAAGGCTTGTTAAGCAAATAATCGTTTTATCAATAGGCAGCGCCCTGAAAGTTACAACACTTTCAGGGCGCTTTTGTTTTCTGTCTCGTGCCGCACGGTAGGCGATGCGTGGCACTGCATCCAGAGGAAGGTCCTGCATGTTCCCGGGATAGGACTATGTTTTTGGGTTTATTTATTGTTGAAAATGAGGTAGATATATTCCTAAGTCCTAAAACTAGGCCCAAAAAGGGCTATGGTTTTTTAAGGGTGAATATAGATATTTGCAGAAAAATCAACATTTATTAGTATTCACCTTAAATATTAAAAACTATGTATTGTCAAAAATGTGGAGCTAACCTTGAAGAAGGTTCGGTAGCTTGCCCCAAATGTGGAACACCTACGGGAATCAATAGCGATGTAAAGTCGGGAGCCAGTGAGAAGAGCCGTTTGGTTGCTTTCCTCTTCTGTTTCTTTTTAGGTAGTCTGGGTGCACACCGTTTCTATGTAGGGAAAACGGGAACGGCCATAGCGATGTTGTTCACGCTCGGTGGATTAGGTATCTGGACCTTCATCGACTGGATTATGATTTTGGCCGGTAAGTTCACCGACAAAGAGGGGCGTACCTTGCTGAATTGGTAAGACGAACAGAAATCTGCTTGAACCGTGAGATGCTTGATGACGTGTCACGGGTAATTTATGGGGCGAATTTCGAAGCGGTTTTTTGAGGGTTGGCAAAAATGAGGCGGA
>OJNR01000592.1_pt1 | contig 23649 bp, 23 predicted proteins | sample 1597901 | NCBI WGS metagenome assembly OJNR01 (sample SAMN01915223, study PRJEB22387) | human gut metagenome | isolation source: stool | host: Homo sapiens | place: USA | reverse complement strand
ATCTTAATGACGGAATTAAACGACTGTCCCTAATTATCATCCGTATAGGGGTCGCTCGGCATGACCACGATGGTTTCGTCAAGTGCGCATCTTTTTTCCTTTTCAAGATACAAGCAGGCCAAGGCAATGGCAGGGAAAGTGTCACGCCGTTCAGGTTCAGTTACGACATCTACCGCATTACCAAGCTGACAGCTTATCGCATCCCGTTGTCCTTCGCCCGTGGCGATAGTTATCTCCGCGTTGAGTTGGAACTCTTGAATTTGGCGCACTACACGCTGTACCATCGACTCCCGGTTTCCATCCAGTGTCAGCAACAAACGCAAAAACTGTTTGGAGTAGGAATCATTGGAAAGCGGCCACAGGCGTTTGCCTGAGCCGCCGGATAATAATATCAGTTGCATTTTTTCTTAATTAGTACAGATCTTCATATTGTTTAGCTATATGTCGCCACGTGTAATGTCGCATAGCGTATGTTTTCATCGAACTACCATCAAGGTTAGCGCATTCAAGCAGCTGTTGAAGTTCTGTGCTTGTAGAGAAGTAGTAGGCCTGATTATTGGTCGTTTCCCGATTATATACAACATTATATGCCAATACGGGCTTACCGAAAAACATTGCTTCTACTAAGGACGGATTTGTTCCTCCAGCACTATGCCCATGAATATAATATGCGGCATTGGCACGTAGAGTGTAAAGCGTATCAAGGTCATACACAGCATCGATACAGTGAATATTGGACTTATTTCCAAACTCTTTTTTCAGCGAGCGACCATAATCGCTGTGATCCCAATTCCCGATGAATATGATGTTCACCTCTGTATGCGAGAACGCTTCAAGAATCATACGACTATTGTTCTCCGGCTCAATGCGGCACACAGTTATGGCATAATTATCTACCACGACTCCATATTGCTTCAATATGTCTTGTTGCTTTCCTTCTGGAACATCCCTAAGTACATGGTCTCCACCATAGGCTATCAGTTCAGATGGCTTGTGATAAATTGCCCATATATAGTCTTGGATGCCCTTGTTGTCGGCAATCACAACATCGGCAAAGCGCACTGCCATTGCTTCGCTTTTACGTAGTACCCATCTGGCTAATTTACCCCATTTTGCTCGTCGGTGTTCGAGTCCGTCAATATTGATGATAAGACGTCGGCGATAGAATAATCTGAAAATTGGTAGAAACAAGCAACCTGATACCCCAAGAACCATTACCGTATCATAGTCTCGCACTGAACGCAATAATCCCAACATATCATATGGAATACTTTGAATTCCGTTTGCGTGTAAAGGGATGTATTTCAAAACGGCACCCTTGTATTTTTTTAGCCGCTCTGAATAATCTTTACTGCTACAATAAATGGTGTACTGAATTTGTGGCGGACAATTTTTGCCGATAAGGTTTTCTACTAACGATTCAAAGCCGCCATACTTTGCTGGCACACCTTGAATTCCAACTATAGCTACTTTCATAAAATTGAAATAATTATTGGGAATTATATGTGCTGCAACATTTTTCGTATCTTACGCCCAAGATACAGAAACACAAAGAGTACTAAATCCTTGCTGACCGCAGCTGCATATAAAAATTTTCAGCAATGGATTTCCAATTGTATTTAGAATGTATGGCAGAACAAATTTTGTTCGTGTCTATAGACGATGAGGAAAGGTTGGCATCAATGGCTGATTTTAATACCTCCGAATTTGTTACATCGACAAGGTTGTTTTCAAAAAAAGTAAAATCCCCCATCGCAGTCAGATTTGAACAAACACATGGCACACCAGCTGCACCAGCCTCAATGGGAGGTATGCCGAATCCTTCTGCTAAGGCTGGATAAACAAATAAGGCTGCGGCTTTATACCATAATTTGAGTTCCTCATAGGATACTTGATTATAAATGTGGATATGCTGTTTTTCTTCTTCTGGAAGAGAAGCTAATAATTCATCGAAATCAGGAACAGGTAATGTTTTACGACCGATAAAGACCAAATCATATCCTTTTTCTACTAATCTTAAATCATGGAAAGCCCGTAATAGAGCTATTTGGTTTTTACGTGGTTCGATACGGCTGACATAAAGGATATATTCTCTGACGCTTTTTCTCTTCACAAAAGCGTGCGCCTGATTTGCATCAATATGAAAGAAATCTTCGGAAACAGCATTAGGAGTGACATAGATCTTGTTCTTGTCTATGCCATAATGCAAAGCAATCCTACTACGTGAATAATCAGATACCGTAAATAGTAAATCTGCTCGACGGGCTGATAACTCGAAAAGAATTCCCTTCGTTAGCCTATATCCCAATGGAAACATTTGCGGATAGTCTTTGAAAAGAATATCATGCAAGGTAATTATCGTCTTGCAATTCTTAATTAACGGAGATGTATATTGAAAATGCGCATAGTCTATCCCGTATCGTTGTATTATGCTGGGGAATTCTGTCAGCAGTCGCTTAATCTTGTTAGTGGCTGTCAACTGGATATAATGCACGTTTGCGACATGTCCGAACAACTGTTCTACTTTGTCTATTTTCTGGGCAGCAAAATAAAAATCAATGTCGGAGGCAATACGTGTCAAAGCACCATATAATCCCTTAATATAAGTATTGATGCCTTCAGAAGTAGCATAATCAAAGCAATGGGCATCCACTAAAAGTTTCATACCTGTTCGTTATTTACTTTCATTACCAATAACATCCACCTTCTACTTTACCAGCCCCATTAGGGACTTCAGACTGCCCTGGACGAATCCAATACTTATTTATAAAGCGAGCATATTGCGGTTGATCGGTCAGCCAACGTTTGCCATAGATACCAAATAACATTTGTGTCCAACCGGCCAAATGAATGCCTACTTTTCCCAATCTTTTAGCATGGACAGTCAATGGAAAACCATAAGCTCCGCAACCTATCAGGGCAATGTCGAAATCCACTTTCCTCATCTCCTGTTTCATAAAATCAAGAGCATCGAACCAATCTTTGAAACCGCAATCATTGCCGGCAATTGATTGCACAGCCTTTATTACTTGCAAAGATTGAAATTTTGGCAAAACTTCTTGGTTGTCAAATAATAGTTCACGCTTTGCATATTGTTGTTCAATCGACTCGGTGAATGGGTGGATAATAAGCACCTTCTTCCCTTCTAGTATTCGTGTCCAGGGATGCCTGTATAAGAAAGGTGCATAGTAACCATCGAGGTTTACGGTGCTACAATGAGCGATAAGATTTGCTATGTATCGTTCACACCATGCGTATGAAGCGATGGTGTCAACATCAGTTAGAGTTGCAACCATCAAACTACAAAAACGGTCGGCTATCTGACGAACAGCAGGAAAGACTCCGGCGTTATTATTCAGTCGCTTAATTTCGTTACCATAAAACAATGGAACTGGATATCCACGCACGAATTTGCAGTAGTCACTCATTTGCCAGTTTCTTTGTTTCAAGTACGACACAATACAGCTTAGTTCCACGGTTCCCAACTTACACAACGCATAGCCCGTACCGTTATTTAACGCATTTTGAATATTTCGATAGACAAAATCGTTTGCGTCGGCATTGAAATACTGCACTCTCGATTCATCTATAGCACGATTTTGAGGGTATCCCAATGTACGTGTTACGACTTCACGGGTAGCTTTCAAAATAGTTTCTTTTAGCGTCATTCTTTATCTTTAAGAAGATTATCATACAAATTATTTAAAAACCTTTCCCTTTCATCCCATGTATAGCTTTGAGCACATTCTACAGTACCTTGGGCTAATTGGCGAAAACGTTCAGGATGCTCAAGTAACTGGTTGATATTTTGAGCTATCGCTGCTACACAATCATCGTAATTCTCAACAATAGGAATAAGAATGCCGCAACGACTGCACAATGTGTCGTGCATACCGCAATGGTCAAAACTCATCGTGGGTACACCAAAACTCATTGCTTCCCATATAGTGGTTGGATTGCCTTCGCTCACACTAGTGACAACGTGTAAGTGAGCAGAATTAAAAACCTGTATTGCTTTTTGGCGTGGTAATTGTCCGTGCCAAGTAATGATATTGTTGATATCATGTGAAATGGCATAGCGTTGTAGCGTTTCTTTCAGCGGGCCGTCACCTACAATGTCTAACCGTAATCGGTCACGATAATGTACTTGGGTCAAGGCCTCAAGTAATATTCCTACTGACTTGCGGGCATCAAGCGTACCGATAACTATTAAATGGTAGTAAAAAGGGTTGTTGAATTTGCTTTCATCAAGTGTTATATTTCCCGTTATGCAATTTTCAGGGATGCATATACTTTTTTTGTGATGTACTTTTAAAAATTTTCGTTGATTTTCCGAAGTAGCCGTCATCAAAATATCGGTGGCCTTTAGTGCCTTTTTCAATCTACACTTTGTATAGAACTGAATCGTGTTGGCCACATTGCGGAAAGTTTGCTTTAATTTACCCGTCAGTGGCATATGCTTCATTAACTGCCAAGGTGCATTATTCGCTCCACCTACGGGTCCCCATACATAAGGTAATCCCAATTTCCACAAATAACCAGGCTCACGGTAGCCTATTGGACCGACATTATGGATGAGATCAAAATGTTCGTTTTGAATAAGATTTTTTGCCATCTTATAAGCACACTTTTGCCATTCTGCAAATGCATAGTAAAAGGTGTAAACTAGAAAGTTGTGTCGATTAGGCCAATTAAGTAAATTTGCTAATTTGTTAGGTTTTATTTTTATGAATCGGACATGAGGAAATGAATTTTCTTTTAAGAATTTATCCAACGTATGAGTTTCACCCATATGATTATCAGACATTCCATAAAGAACTGTTAAGTCGTTTTCCTTAGACATATATGTGACATAATTCCATGCTACGGCATATTCAGAACCGCGAAAAGGAGAAATGGCATAAGCCATTACCAAAATTTTTTTTCTCATTTGTTTATGTTCGATATTTAATAATTTTAGCAGGAACACCTCCTATGACACAATTATCTGGGAATTGGCCGGTGACGACTGCCCCCGCAGCAATCACGCATCCATTACCGATAATCGTACCATCTAAAATAGTAGCTTTAGCTCCAATCCAACAATCACATCCAATTCTAATTCCTTTATGGTTGACCCCTTGCATTCTAATAGGTTTGTTCATGTCCGAGAAAATGTGATTTTCAGAATGCATCGTTACATATATGCCTACTATTGTATTGTCACCTATTTCTATCCCACCCGCACAGCCATAATGACATTTTTCACCAAGACCGACATTATTACCAACGACAAATCCTTTTCCAAGTTCTTTAAAGCTCCCCGTGCATTCTATCGAGGTTTCCCTACCTATTGACACTCCTGCCCCTAATTGTATTCCTTCCAGAGAAAGTGCATTTATGATACAACGTTGTCCCACCATTAAGAACCCTCTTGTTCTTATTTTACTTCGGCATAAAACCGTTGCCGATGGTGAAACAAAACATTTCAATCTGCGAAATACGATTAATCCCCAAATGAACTGAATAATTTTTATCCCCACTATTTTAAATAAATAACTTATGGGAATATTCTTGTCGAGTTCAAATTTCTCTCTGCGCAATCTAGAGATGAAAAAAGAAATAATTTCTCTCATTTCATTAACCATTTAATACAACCTTGTAAGCTGCTATTTTTTCTACAAAATTCCACTTCGTAGTAACAAATAATGTAAGTCTAAGCGAACACAATATTATTTTGTACACCACGTATTTTATACCTTTATAATGCTTCCGAAGGTAATAGTTGTAACTCTTCTGAGCCATAACAAAACGATTGAATGTCAATCCTTTATTAGAGAAACTACCTCCCTCTAAATGCACGATATGTGGTGTATCAATGATGCGACGCACGTAACCCTTATGAGCCATACGATATTGCAAGTCGGTTTCCTCATAATACATGAAGAAATTCGGATCGAATCCACCAAACTTTTCAAATACATTTCGATGAATAAACATATCTGCCCCTATGATGTAATCCACGTCCATCTCCTCTCTATATTGTCCCGATTTTTTTGTCCCCAATTTTCCAAGTAGATATTTTATTTCGCTATTGGGAGTTGGAAATTCACCAAATGAATTATTTGGTTTGCCTTCATTGTCGCACAACCAACAGCCAAGCATGCCCAATTTCTCATCTGTGTGAGATTCAGCATAGTTATAGAAGAATTTAATGGCATTATTAAGCAAAATAGTATCTGAATTAAGTAGAAATAAATATTTACCTAATGCATATTTTGCTCCAAGATTATTAGCCTTGCCAAATCCTATATTTCCACCACTATTAATCCACTTCATTTGTGGAAACAGAGAGCGTATATATTGTTCTGAACCATCAGTTGAAGCATTGTCCACGACAATCACCTCGAATTCTATTCCTTGAGTGTTGTTATATACCGAGGAAAGACAGTCTGCAAGCATCCGCTTTGTATTGTAATTTATGATTATAATAGATACTTCCATCATTTTTCTATTATTAAATTTCTTTCCTCCTGCTCTTGAAAGTATCTAATTGCTGTTAGCATCATGATAGTTCCCCAGTGAAAATAAACATTCCCCAAAGTCGCCATACCTAAAGTAAACCAAAAAAGTGTTTCCAATGACCAAAAACGTTTGATGCAACATACATATACAAGTATAATAGAAACAATAAAAGCCAACAAACCATATTGACGTACCGTCGGAAGCACAAACCAGTCATTCTTTCCCATATTCTTCCATGCCTTACTATACTCGCTATTTGGATCATCGCTTAAAGTGCCATGTCCAAACCAAGTTCTGGAGTCAGAAAAATCTAGTTTTGTAAACGTATTGATAAGTGGTACAATGCGTGTTGCACCGCTTCCATCGGCTTGTGCAATTTTTTTTGTATCACCTGTTATTGTCGCTATTAGAACTTTTGTTGCTCGGTTTAACTGCTTATTATCGATATTGGCTGCTAAAGCAAACAATAGAACAAGCCCTGTTATTATCGGTACAATACTCCTCAGTTTGACAAAATAAAGCGTAAAAGCCATTAAAGCGAGATAAGCAGTGCCACTTCCCATAGTCGTCATAGTCCATAGAAAGCCTATGCTGAGCCAACGGTGATTACCAGAAAACAACTCACGTATCATTGGCTTACGTCCCAAATCCAACTCACAACAACGTAAATAGCACAGATATGCGAATGATAATATAACCGCAGAATGGGAAGGCTCTAGGCTAAGCGAGCGGAATTTTTCTAAACCTTGATAATCAGAGGCAAGATTGATTAACAGGAAATGCCCGATGCCAATTAATGAGAATAACTGTTGCAAGATTAAAAATATAGTATAGGTCAAGATAAGACAACGAAGAATTTTCTTAAACTTAAGTAAAGTAAATGCGCCTTGAATTATTGTGGTATAATAGACTATAAACGTAAAAATGAACATACCAAGATAACCCAATGTGGAGAATCGCATGTTACCTTGCAACAAGGCGGGGAAGAAGCACAGCAACCAATAGGCTAATCCACATATCATAGCTTTGGATATCACTAAACCCGTTGCGAATAATAACAATGGAGCCATAGCCATTAAACCCACTTTTAAAGGACTGATAAACGTAGGTTCAATCAACAGAATTTGAGTATTTAGTATAACTAAATAAATGATAGAGCTATAATAAAGCAGGTTTTTTCTGATTGGAATTTCCATAATTGACAATCATATTTTAATTGTAAAGCCACGCCTATCAAGAACCCCGACTTTGATGTTATCATATAAGTAATTAAGGTAAGGGATTGAGAAGACTTAACCCTCCAGTTACATTCCAATTGTAAGATTGGGCTATTACAGCCAGATCTGTTCGCTTCAATTTCTTAGCTACAGCTTTCGCCGGAATGCCCGCAAGCACAACATAATATGGCATTTCCGAAAAATCTCTATTTACCATTGCCAATGCTCCCACTGTCGCCCAATCCGGGATATTAGTTCCTTTTAATAAGGTACACTTTTGACATAACCAACAATTATTTCCAATGATGACTGCCTGTGACATTGTATTTGTGTTGCCTGTATCGGGGATTATAGTTTCATGAAAATCTGTATCATAAATCGATACGCCCCAACTACACGACAGGTTACTTCCGATAGATATATGTTCAAAGGAACAGCACGAGAAATTGCCCGATATTCTGAAATTCCGGCCAAATTCTATAGTTCCATTGTGCCGAGTGATAATGTTTGAACCATTACCCATTATCCCACTTCCATAAAAAATCAAGCCACCTGATGAACTTAGATCAATTTGTATTCCAGTGCTCACAAATACGTTCTTGGCATAATTGATGCCTAACTTAATCATTCCGAATTTCACATTATCATCTGATACACAGAGTTTTACCCCCCCCCCACACGATTTGCAATATGCAATTTTGCTTTAAACAACAAAATCGGAAATTTTCTTCCTTGCCTAAATGGCAGGCAAAACAGATTCAACCGAACTGTATCAATCCAATCAATTTGGAGGAATATCAGAAATTGTTTAATCAATCTTTTCATCTTATCAAATATTGTGTCGATGCGGAATAAGCGACTTTACAAAACGTATATTTTCTCGATCAAAATACATAAGCAATAAAAAATATACCACTGTAAAAGATACAATGCCAACAAATAATCTTACTATTACTGCGGAAGTAATACACGACATGGTATATCCTATGAGTGTCGCTACTGCCGACATCAAAATATATGGTAGCATACACCTCGTTTGTTGCCACCAATTAACTCCAACGCTGTGCTTAGTATGACCCGTATATATAAATGAGCAAAGAAATGATACCACAACAAGTGAAACACAAATACAAGTCAAGCCATAGGGCATGCTTAACAGTATAGCAATAATACGAAAGATTCCTTTTAACAGTTCGATTTTAAGCACATAATCGGAATGTCCCACAACACAGATAATATTGATATTAAGTGCTGAAAAAGGAATCCAAACAGCATTGAACACCAAGATTTGCATCAAAGGTACTATAGATATCCATTTGTCAGTAAGCAGTGTAATAATAATAGGTTCGGCAAAGACTCCCAAGATGGCCATTGCAGGGATTACAAGCATCGACGTTATGGTTATAATTTTCAAGTAATAGTGCCGCAATGCGTTCACATCGTTTTGTTTTTTACTGAGTACCGGAAAAGTTACACGTTGCAATATGCCCGAAATATTGTTAGCGGGGAAATAAGTGAATTGCTCAGCTCGGTTGTAATAGCCAAGATTTTCTGCCGAAAACTTGCGTCCTATAATCAATCCTGTAATGCCACCGCTAATATTCACAATTAGATTCGACAATAGCAATTTAGAGCCATAGTTAAACATTTCGCGAAAAGATTGCACGGAAAATATGCGCAAAGGCTTCCATCGGACAATGCTCCATAACAACATCATTCTTAGAAATGAACTACCAAGCATTTGTGCTACTAAAGCCCACACGCCACAATCTGCGTATGCCATCACAACACCAATACCCCCCGATGCACTCGCTGCTATTAAAGAAATCTTTGCCTGACTTTTAAAGTTAATATCTGCTGTAAGAATGGCCTGCTGTACTATAGCCAAGGAGTTGAACACTATTGACAATGCCACTACCCTTAACACTGGCATTAGAATCGGCATGGAATAAAACGAAGCGATAAACGGGGCAGTAAAAAATAAGGTTAAATAAGCGACAGCACCGACTGCAATATTAAAGTAAAAAGCAGTAGAATTATCAACCTCTGTGCGGTCAAGTTTTCTGATAAGTGCATTAGCAAACCCTCCGTCGACAAATGTATTAGCAATGCCCAAGAAGATAGCTAACATGGCTATTGCTCCAAAGTCATTTGGAGAAACAAGCCGCGCAATTATTAGACTTATGACAAAGTTTACGCCTTGTACAGAAAAACGCTCGACTGCATTCCATAAAACTGCATTAACTGATTTTTCTTTTAATGATGACATATTCTTTGTGCATCATAAACTTGATATATATTCTACCGACTTCTTTTTCAACTGCATAAGAGATGCAAATACTTCATCATAATTGACTGAAGTTGTGATGTCAGCTTGAGGAAGTTCTGAAATCGGGATGAAATGGTTTGCAAGTCCCACTGACTTGAGCAATGACGCCGATCGGATGTCAAAACTGCTGTCCTTCTGGATAATATAAAATTGGCGAGTAAAAAGAATAGAAAAAACAGTTATATGGAATGAGCCTCCCACTACGCAATCGGCATGTTTTACCCAAGTAAGGAAATCAGCAGGAGAATGAGCTTTATGACCAAGTTCGATATATTTAAGTCCATGACTCCGTGCGAAAATTTTAGCAACCTTTTTTTGTTTTGGCAACAGATAATATGATAGCAAATAGCGTTGATTGCATGGCCGTTGCTTAGAAGCCATTTTAATCCACTCAGTAGGGTTCAGCAACAAAGTGGGGTCGACATCAACCCTAGTATCGCATACATTATTTGCTTTCAGCCACAGTGCAATACCGGCTTCTCTTACTGAAATGCAATCGAAATTTGCAGCATATCGCTTAAGTTGTTCCACGCCTATCGAGTTAAGTGAATCCTCATTTGCACTTATCGCATACCCCATTATGCGGCTGTTAGTGGGGTGAGGAAAGTTACCAAAAAACACGGGTTCAACATGTCCGCCCATACATTGAATACTCCATAGTTGGTCGCTGCCAATCATATACACATCAAAGTTTTGTGGCATCATGGCAGGACGGTCGAAAGACTTGGTACATTGCAGATATTTTGTCCTAAATTGGTCAAATTTTTTTGCATTAATATAATATAATGGAGTAAGCAAAATATCTTTCGCCAATGCTACAGGATTTGAGAGATAACGATGTATGCGTTCTTTCGATATAGGTGTGTATGATAACTCAGTATCGGGTTGTCGATAGTCTATTATCCACACATCGTGTCCGACTTCTGCAAGCACCTGTTGCAGTGCATAGCATTGCAACACAGCTCCATAATTGTTTGCACGGTGTAATGTTAAAATACCTATTTTCATATTTTGTAAATCATTCTTTTTAGTTTGAGCTTGGTCTCATTGCTTATCAGCCTTAGTAAAGGTTTAAATAATTTATAACGCCAACCAATGTCACCATATCGTTTTAATGCAGCAAGAAACCCTTTCTTGGCATATAACTGTTCAAATTTCATGCGCGCAGGATGTATGCGTGTTGGGTGTTGAAGATTAGGCTGTAAACAATCTTCCAATTTCGCAGGAAACATCTTAAGATCAACTTTTGCTTGTTCTAACAAGCGTCTCCCTTTTTCGGTATTGACCAACAATAATGATACCCCCTTGTCATCGCTGTTGAAATCAGGATTGGTTTTCTCCCATCCCCAAAAATCCGCAATGGTAATATCACTTGGACGGGTAATGTTTGTGAAATAACATTTCCCACAAGAATGTCGGAAAATAATATGCCTGTAAAACAAAAAAGTAAATTCCACCTTACCCCCCCCATTAACAAATTTAAACGTTTCTTTGTGGGCTGCCCATCCGTACTTTTGCTTGTCACGGAAGTTGACCCAACAAACCTTGTCGCCATGCTTCTTCTCAATATAATCAATGAAGTCTCGCCAAATGTAAGGACTGGGAACACCATGGCATACGATATCCACAAGAAACAAATTCTCTCGCAGTCGCTTGCCGATGTATGAAGCAAGACCGGCAGTCTGACAGGGAGTACCAGAGAACATTACTGTCATCCCATCTTGCAAATCTTTCTTCACTTGCCTGAATACACCACGCAGGTCACTTTGCACATATTTGCTGCCTTTAAACTCATCTCGTTCTTCAGCTGTTGTAGCACGTTTGTGTACTACTCTAAAATGATCAGTATATCCCGCCCCATACACTACACCTCCTGCCTTTAGCACCACATCCGATAGTGCTATGAAAGCCGCTCCACTGCGCGAGGTTTCTACCTCATCCATATTCTTGTGTCGCGCCCCATAGCAGTCGGGAGTAGGTAGATTGGCCGAGATGTCATAGTGCTCATTAAATGAACATACCTTCTCGCACAGTCCGCACTCAACGCACTTTGCAGTATTTACGACAGGATATAAAAATCCCATCGCATCGGGCTGCATGTCTATTGCATCGTGCGGACATATGCTTGCACATGCAGTGCAACCACAACAGTCGGCTGGATCGATTATTTTAATAGACATATGATTATTTACCGTTTGGAGTACATCTCTTCGTAGTAGCGCTGGTAGTTGCCCGAGGTCACGTTGTCGAGCCATACTTGGTTGTCCAAGTACCAACAAACGGTGCGCTCGATGCCTTCCTCGAATTGCAGCGACGGTTGCCAACCGAGTTCCCGTTGCAGCTTTGTGCTGTCGATGGCATAGCGCAGGTCGTGTCCCTTGCGGTCGGTGACGTAGGTGATGAGATCCATGTCCTCACCCTCGGCGCGGCCAAGCAGGCGGTCTACAGTATTGATTACCACCTTGATGATGTCGATGTTCTTCCATTCGTTGAAGCCACCTATGTTGTAGGTGTCGGCGATGCGCCCCTTGTGGAAAATTAAGTCGATGGCACGAGCATGGTCCTCTACATAAAGCCAGTCGCGCACGTTCTCTCCCTTGCCATACACCGGCAACGGCTTGCGGTGGCGGATGTTGTTGATGAACAGAGGTATCAACTTCTCGGGGAACTGGTATGGCCCGTAATTGTTCGAGCAGTTGGTAACAATAGTTGGCATCCCGTATGTATCGTGGAACGCCCTCACAAAGTGGTCGCTCGATGCCTTTGATGCCGAATATGGGCTGTGGGGGGTGTACTTGGTGGTTTCGCGGAAAAACTCGTCACCATACACCTCGTGTGCCGAAATGTCGCTCTTGATTCCCTCGGGATGCGTCAATTCAAGCGCACCATACACCTCGTCGGTAGAGATATGGTAGAAACGTTTACCTTCGTATCCTTCAGGCAGACTTTCCCAATATTCTTTAGCAGCCTGAAGTAAAGTCAATGTGCCGATAACATTAGTGTGTGCAAACGTGAACGGATCTTTGATAGAACGGTCAACATGGCTTTCAGCTGCAAGATGGATGATGCCATCCACTCTATATTTTGTCATAAGCTGTTTCACTGTTTCATAGTCGCAAATATCTGCCTTGACAAACGTGTAGTTTTCCTTGTCCTCTATGTCCTTCAAATTAGCAAGGTTGCCGGCATAAGTCAGTTTGTCGAGATTGATGATGTGATAGTCTGGATATTCGTTCACAAACAATCTTACCACATGACTACCGATGAAACCAGCCCCACCGGTCACGATTATATTACGTTTAAATTTCATTTTGGTGACTATTTAGTTCGTTAATACATTTCTTCAGTGATTGTTTCCAGTGCGGAATGGTGATGCCGAATGTCGTTTTTACTTTCGTTTTGTCGAGGACAGAGAAATGCGGTCGCTGCACCTTGCTCGGAATTTCATCGCTGTGGCACGGCTGTATGTCACACCTATTGCCCGACAGTTCGCAAATTTCAACGGCGAAATCATACCATGAACACACACCCTCGTTTGAAAAATGGTAGATTCCCTGACGGTCGAGCATACATCCCTCAATTATTTTGTGTATCAATGCGGCAAGGTCACCGGCATAGGTCGGAGTACCCACTTGGTCAAACACCACCTTCAGTGTATCACGCTCGACGGTAAGTTGCCGCATCGTTTTGACAAAGTTCTTTCCAAATGGCGAATAAAGCCACGCAGTGCGGATGATTATATACTTGCAGCCAGTGGCAATGAGCGAATGTTCACCAGCCAATTTTGTACGCCCGTATGCGCCGAGCGGGTTGGTGGACCGTTTTTCACAGTATGGAATGTTGTCATCGCCGCTGAACACATAGTCGGTCGAAATGTGTATCAATGTGGCATCCACCGTCTTTGCCGCTTCAGCAAGGTTTCGTACAGCTACATTATTGAGCTTGTCGGCTATCTGTTCATCATCTTCGGCCTTGTCCACATTGGTATATGCGGCACAGTTCACTATCACATTGATATTTTCACGTTTCACTATGCCAAGTACAGCCGCAGTATCGATAATGTCGAGTTCGGCCACATCGGTAAAGATGTAGTTGTCGGCACTGTTCCGGGCCACCACGCGCATCTCGTTGCCAAGTTGTCCGTTGGCCCCGGTTACAAGTATATTCATCTTACTCATACAAATTTTCGTTTATATCAAACGGACTGTCGAAATCGCACAACAAAGGGTGTTTCGTGTCCTTCTCGCTTAAAATTGCTTTATCTGGAGCTATTTGCCAGTCGATTCCCAACGAGGTATCCAGAATACTGATTCCGCCATCGGCCTGCGGAGCATAAAAATTGTCACACTTATACTGGAACACAGCCGTTTCGCTCAATACGGCAAAACCATGAGCAAAGCCTCGCGGGATAAAAAACTGCCGATGATTCTCTTCGGTCAGCTCTACGGCCACATGCTTGCCGTATGTAGGAGAACCTTTGCGAATATCCACGGCAACATCGAGCACACGACCTTTGACACAACGCACCAACTTGCTTTGCGTGTAGGGAGGACTCTGAAAATGCAATCCTCGCATCACGCCATAAGACGACATGCTTTCGTTGTCTTGTACAAAAGAGATTGGACGCACCTTTTCATCGAACTCCTTTTGCGAGAACGATTCGAAGAAATAGCCTCTCGCATCCCTGAAAATCCGAGGCTCTATAATGACAACTCCCTCAATTTCGGTTTTGATTACATTCATAAGTCAATCCAAATTTTCTTTTCCGGTTTGTTCTATCTCGGCAATCACTTTCAGTAAATATTGTCCATATTGATTTTTCAACATCGGTCGGGCTACCTCTTCCATTTTCTCGCGTCCAATCCAGCCCTTCCGATAGGCGATACCTTCCAGACAGGCTACCTTCAACCCTTGTCGTTTCTCTATCACTTCGACAAAAATAGAGGCTTCGGCCAATGAATCGTGGGTACCGGTATCGAGCCAGGCAAAGCCTCGGCCCAAGGTCTGAACTTTCAATTTCTGTTCTTGCAAAAACACTTGATTGACTGTGGTGATTTCCAATTCGCCACGAGCCGACGGCTTTATATTCTTTGCCACATCGACCACCTGGTTGGGATAGAAATAGAGCCCCACAACGGCATAGTTCGATTTCGGATGCTCGGGTTTCTCCTCAATCGACAAGCAGTTGCCATTGGCATCAAACTCAGCTACGCCATAGCGCTCTGGATCGTCGACCCAATACCCGAAGACTGTGGCTTTACCTGCTTGTTCGGCATTCTCGACAGCCTCTTTCAGCAACTTGGAAAAACCGGTTCCATGAAAGATATTATCGCCCAAAACCAAGCATACCGAGTCGTCGCCAATAAACTGCTCACCGATAATAAATGCCTGTGCCAGTCCATCGGGCGACGGCTGCTCGGCATATTCAAACCGTACACCATAATCCGATCCATCACCCAACAATCGCTTGAAGCCTGGGAGATCGTAAGGCGTAGAGATAATGAGTATTTCTCTGATTCCCGCCAACATCAACACCGATATGGGATAATAAATCATCGGTTTGTCGTAGATAGGCAACAACTGTTTGCTAACCCCTTTCGTAATGGGATAAAGTCGCGTGCCGCTTCCACCGGCCAATACAATTCCTTTCATAGTTTTCTTATATATTCATTATTTAATATGCAACAACCATTTTATGGTATGAATATCAGTTCCCTTATAATTATAAAATCCCCTCTTTTCGAGCTGTTCGGCTGTTGCTTGAACCTGTTTTCCATACAATCCCGTCAAAGATGGCAAATTGAGTTGAAACTCCACCCCCATCTCTTTCAGCCGTCGATAATCTCGATTGCCCATATACACATATCGCTCGGGATGTGCCAATACCGGATAATACCCCTTGGACTTGATACGCTCCAAGGTCTCATACAGATTCATCGGCGGATTGAAATATGAGGTCTCTACCAGTAACCTGTTACCGGCATCTCCAATGGGCAGCAAATCATTGCTTTCCAATCGTTCTTCAAAAAGATGGTCGAGCATGTTCTCGGCAGCCAGATGAAGAGCAACCGGTCCTGGATAGGCCTGCTGCAATTCGGCAAAGCGCTCCTTCAAACGCATGGTTGTATTGGGTATGTCCTCCATGATATGTGGGGTAAGCCATACGGCTTTCACTCCCAGCACTTCGTACTGCTGCAATATTGCCAACGACTCTTCCATGGTCTGTACACCATCGTCCACCCCCGGCAGAATATGACTATGCCAATCGGTAAGTCCGGCAAATATGCCACTTGCCTTTAATGAAATCCGTTTCTTAAAGGGCCACATTGTTCGTTCTATTCATCCACTCCTTCCGAATGGAATCTAACCATACAGTCTTCCCCAGACTTCGTGTTATTCTTCGTCCGATCCATAGTGGTAACCATAGCCATAACCGTAGTGATAGCCATATCGATAACCATATCGATAACCATACTTATTGGTATTCGACTCGGTACCATTGAGAATCAAAGCCATGTTTTTGAGCTTCTGTTCGTCATAGAGGGTCTCCAACTCGGCAAGCATACTGCGCTCGAGCAGTCCGGCTCGTACAACGAAGATAGTTCGATCGGCCAGCTTTTCTATAATCTGTGTATCGGCTACCAATTCGATAGGCGGGCAATCGATAAATACATAATCGTATTGAGTTCGCACACTGTCGGTTACCTGTTTCAGCCGTTCATTAAACAGCAATTCGGTCGGGTTGGGAGGAATCGTACCCACCGGCAGAATATCCAGATTCTTATACTTTGTATCGTTCACGATGATAGCGGACAACTGTGATACCCGACCACCCAGATAGTCACTTAATCCCAGTTTAGGAGAATTGACATAAGCCGAAGTAGACCCATGGCGCAAGTCTCCGTCAATAACCAGTACACGCTTGTCCTTGATAGCCAGACTCACCGCGATATTCATCGTCAGGAACGATTTGCCACTACCGGGATTGAACGAGGTCAGGATAATCACATTTCGATTCTTATCGCTACCGGTCATAAACTCGAGGTTGGTACGCAACACCCGAAATGCCTCGTTGATAATATCGCGGCTCCCCTCTTTGACAACAACCGATTTCGGTCTGGACACAGTCCTTTTGAACCAGCCTTTTTTCTTGTGCACACACAATGGTATCTCCCCAATAAACGGGATGCTCAACGACTCCAAATCTTTTCTTCCTCGTACCCGCGTGTTCATCGTTTCCCGCATGAAGACAATAATAATCGGTATCAGCAACCCCACGGCAAAAGCGACCAACAGAATATTCTTTTTTATTGGCGCCGTCGGATTCAGACTACCATGAGGGGGCGTAACGATACGGGTATTGTATGCCGTAAAGGCCTGAGACAATTCATTCTCCTCTCGCTTTTGCAACAAGAAGAGATACAAGGCCTCTTTCACTTTCTGCTGACGCTCTACCGAGAGCAGATATTTGGCCTGAGTCGGGTTAGCTGCAATACGTGAGGTGGTTTGCTGCTCGGAATATTGCAGACTCTTTATCTGTGCATTCAAGGTCTCAATCTGGTTGTCTATCGATCCTATTATAGCTTTGCGCATGGATTTCAGAGCCTGGTCCATGTCTACGACCAACGGGTTATCGGTGCTACTGTTGGCGACCAGATTGTTGCGTTGCAGCAACTGCCGGTTATACTCCGATATTTGAGACTCGATATTGCCATTATCTATTCCCGAATTGGCCGGCAACAACTGGCTTTTGTTCGCGTCGTTGGCCAGATAGTTCCGTATATAACGGGCCATATATAATTGATTGTTCAAAGCAAGAATCTGAGAGTTGGTCTCACTGCTTTGCATCATATACATGTTCGATGCAGCCTGAACATCGGGCAACAGATGCTCCGACTTGTACGACGATATGTCCTCATCGACATTCCCCAATTCCTGTTCGATTACCCCCAATCGCTCATTGATAAACATAGAGGTACTGACAGCAACCTGATTCTTGTCCTTGACCCAATTCTCGTTATATACCGAGATTAACGTATTCAGTACATCCTCGGCACGTTGTGTCGACAAGTCCTTAAACGACAAGTCTATGACCGATGCCTTTTCATTATTCAACGATACCGACAAATTGGCCGAATAGGCATTCACGGCACTGTATAAGGTCGATCTATCTACATAGAGGGTGCACGGGGCATCGACATAATTTGCCGTAGCATTCACCACCATACGCCCCAGCGGAGTGGCAATGGTATCGGCCAAGGTTCCCGTAATCTTATCGCTCTTCATATCGTCGCCGTTTCGAGTGAAATCGGACAGACCAAACGATCTTCCCGGACGTATCTCCACCGTAAAGCTACCCGTCTCGTCCTCGGGGAGGTCGCAAAGCGTAACCGTCACTGGCAGATTTTTTCCATAAGCGACCACCCGATGAAATTTACCCGGCAAATAATAGGTCGTCCCCAACTGCAGGCGCTTGACCACCTCGGTCATTACTGCCGGAGACTGGAATGCCAGCAACTCGTTGTTTACATTCGTACTCGACTGAAAAAGGCCAAACTCCGAAAAGGTCTCCATACCCGACGAGATGGAATTGCCTTTGGAATCCTCCTTAATCAATACCGATGCCGTGCGCGTATAAACCGAAGGGGTACGCAACAGATACAACACCGCTATACCACAGGTCACCACGAGCGATATAACGAACCATTTCCATTTGGCCAGACACAGGTAAAACAGGTCTTGAATGCGCAAAAAATCATCTGTCTGCTTATTCTTGGTAGTATCTTTATTGATTGCCATATCAAAATTTTATTTTACGATTAACACGGTAATAGTAGTCAACAGCGAAGCCAACGATATCCAGAAAGAGGTAGAACGAACATTATTACCGTTGACTGTCGATTGTCTCGCTCTCACCGAATTAGGCTCAACATATACGACATCGTTTTGCTGCAAATAGTATACGGGCGATGTGTAGAGGTCCTCTCCCGTATTTATATTCACTCTATAAAATACCTTCGTACCATTCTCTTCACGCTGAACCAAAATGTTGTCGCGCTTCCCATAAATAGTCAAGTCTCCGGCCAAGCTTAGGGCCTCCAACAGCGTCAATCGGTCTTTGTCGATGCTGAAACGTCCCGGATGGGCCACTTCACCCAATACCGATACCGTCAGGTTCATAAACTCGACCGTCACAACAGGATCTTTCACCAGATTCTTCTCCATCAACTCTTTCTTTATGTATGCAGCAATCTCGGCTCGGGTCATCCCCTCTACGTGTACATTGCCCAATACCGGGAAGTCGATATTTCCCTCGTCATTGACAGTATAGCCCGAAATGCCTTGACTTGTATTGTTGTTACTCGTCATCCCAATCTGACGGGTAATGACCGGGAGATTGAACAGATTGACCAGTAACTGATCTTTGCTATTCACCAGAATGGAAATCTTGTCACTTGGTCGGATTCGAATCTCCATCGGTTCCGATACCGTCTCCGCAGCCCCGGGTTGCACGTTTTGAAAATAGGCGACCTTAGGCGTTGCGCAAGAGATCAACATCAATGCGGTCACAATCGAAAAGACGACGTTTTTCTTTTTCATACTATTATGCGTTTGATTGTAGCTTTTTGATTCGACGAGACAATCCGATATTTACCAAAGTCCATATTGCAATATCTATGACCAGTAAAAGATTGATTTCTATATACTTCGACAACAAAATATTACCTAAGGTAAAAAGAAGAGAGACCGCAATAATCAATATCATCACGGTTCGTTGCTTCATACCGATAGCTATCAGTTTGTGATGAATGTGGTTTTTGTCGGGAAGGAAAGGATTTTTCCCATTTCTCACCCGATGCAGATATACCCGCACCACATCGAAACAAGGAATTATCAACGGCGAAAATGCCAATATCATTGGATTCAATATCTTTCCACCCTCATCGGCTCCACACTGAACCAACCGGATACTCAGGAAACAGAGCATCATCCCAATAGTCAGACTACCGGTATCGCCCATAAATATCTTTTTATGATGTTCTACCTTGCCGAATACGTTATAGTAAAAGAAAGGCATCAACACTCCCAATGTAGCGAAAGCCAACATCGAGTAGATATATTTTTCAAACAAGAAAAAGATAACGCCATAGAAGAGACAAGCTATGCTACACAGACCCGAAGCCAATCCATCGATACCATCAATCAAATTGATTGCATTGATAATAAAAACAGTAGCCAGTACCGTCAACAAATACCCAATCCATGCCGGGAGTTCATGTATACCCAATATTCCGTTCAAATCGTTGAGATAAACCCCGCCGGCAATAAGCATGACTCCACACAAGACTTGTACAAAAAACTTGGCACGATACTTCACCCCGATAAGATCGTCGGCTATGCCAACCAAATAGAGTACGATAATCGAGCAAAATCCAAAGAAGAGAGGTTGAGCATCTTTACCAATCTCCAATAAAACTTCGGTATGCCCCACCATCATGTCTATTCCTAACAGGAGAAAAACCGAGAAAAAGATCACCGGTTTAAATGCAATCCCTCCTAAACGGGGTACAGCTCCCTGATGTATCTTTCGTTCATCAGGAACATCGAACAACTTTCGGCGAAAAGCAATTAACAAAATTTGCGGAATAACAATCCCTGCCAGAAAAACGCACAGCACAAAAACCAAGCTCACGTTTATAATCCATAAATCTGTGTTTTGTGTAAAATCGGCCATAACCAACTTATAAAGTTTTTGATAATCCCCTGTGAAAATTTATGTCCCAATTAACTATCCTCTATCTCCATGCGATACCATGTCCAGTATTGCTCGGCAACAATCTTCGTCCCTACTATGACTTTATGGTCCTGGTAATCGCGACGAAATATGTGTTTCTCTCCATATTTTTGCAAGTCATCGTCCGATATGCAAACCATGATTACCGGGAAAGGATATTCTGCAACTCGCAATATGGAGGTCTGGGTATCCTTAAATAACCGACAAAGCAAAAACGCCGATTCGTCGAAAGCAACCCAATAGTCACGCATCTTATACAAATAGATGTATTGCCGGTTGTTTCGTTCCCTATGTATAATTCCAGGAATATAGCCGGCCAGCTGCCTCATAAATTCGAGATTAGAAATATTGTCAGTTGCAGAACCATTCATAGCCATAACCCGGACCTTTCTGAAAAATACTTATTGAATCGCAACTTATTCACACAGTTCAATATACTCCGAACTAATTTCAACCCCCACCGAAAAGAAATTAGGCAATTCGACCAACAGACGTTTGGTTTTAGAGCCTCGTACGGTCAGCAAGGTGCCTTTATAGCCATCCAAACCTCCTCCTATAATCTGTATCGTGTGCCCATACATAGCCGGTGTAATCTCCTCGGGTAAGTAATACTTGGGATTATCCGAAGACTTCACAGCATATATGAATCGCTCCATATCCCTGTCGCGTACAACCATGGGACGACGGAATCCCCCTTTTTGATAGCGGAATTGCAGGGTAGGAATCTTTTGGACGATTGCCTCTATCTCACACGCTTTACCGTGGACAAAAAGAAGATCCTGTATAAAAGGGACCTCTTCCCGCACTCGACGACCATGCGAAATTTTCAAAATCCGCTTCAGTGGCGTAAAGACTTCACACGGTTCATCGGCAAGTTGTTTATAGGCCGGTATCTTGGCATTAGGACGTTTAAGGTCACGCATAACAAACCAATACTTCTGCTCATTATTCTCAGATAAAGAGCGTCCCTCCTCTGGCCTCTTCGATCCATTTAACGACTCGGTCAATTCTTTTCCCATATTGAGTTCAGAGCAAATCTTCTAATCCTGCATGATACATTTTATCGTTGTATTTCATGCAGTTACAGACACATAGACCATAAGTTCGGGGTGAATCCCCTTTTTTGCCCAATCTTTCCATCTACTGTTCAAAAGATGTTGTACACCTTTATTGTAGATTATTACAAATTAACATATCACCCACTCTATATTTCTCTGTTCAAGAGAAATATAGAGATAAGTAAGGTGCTAAGGAATAGTTATATAGAAAAAAGGGAGTGACTTTTTATATAACATCTTAATGCAAGAGTCTGGTAAATATACTTTCGGAAATATAATTTTATATGCTTCTTTTTGTGTATTTATCAAAGTTTTTTGTAATTTTGTGCCAAATATCATTCTCTTGAACAGAGAAGTTTTTTCTATTTAACACGTCCCCTTTTACCTATACAATCTCTGGTTTTTATAATATTACTGATACTCAGACAGAACTTTCAAATAACGAGTACCTTTTTCACAAGTTTTTTTATAGAGATTTAAGGATTATATTGTTTGCCTTATCTACAACAGAGGTATCTAACGAAGCCAAATAAATACGAGTCGTGCTCTCTGAGTCGTGCCCCATAGCCTCACTGATAACCGATATGGAAATATTTTTACTTCGTGCAATACTGGCCCATGCGTGGCGAGCCACATAGCTGGTCAAGGGTATGGACAAACCTATCTGCCGGCCCAACTGCTTCAATTTGTTATTCACCAGATGTGCGGCATTCCTATACTGTTTTCGCTCATCTATATATACACTGCGAATGATAGGCAATAAATAAGGGGAGTCCAATGTATCATATTTTTCTATAATCTCTTGCATAGGTTTCTCCCATTTGATAAAAAGCCGCTGGTTTGTTTTTTGCCGACGATACGACAATATTCCATTCTGTATATCCTTCTTTCTCAAAAAGGCCATATCTACAAACGACATTCCTCGGGTATAAAACGAAAACATAAATATGTCGCGAGCATAATCCAACGACGGATTCATCCGTAAATCCAAATCTCGTATCTGGCGAATTATCTTCAACGGCACTGCTCGTTTCACCGTTTTGTCAATGCCTGTATATACATGCCTAAACGGATACCTCTGCATTGTAAATCCCTGCTCTACGGCTCTGTTGTATATGGCTCGGAGATTACGCATATAAAAAGAGGTGGTATTCGGGCAAAGACCGGAAGCCTTCAAATAGATTTCATACGCGACCATTACGTTTGAGTCTATCTGGTCGATACCAATCTCCTGCCCGTCTCTAAATCGTACAAAACTATTCAGAGTTGTAGCGTACGTCTCGGCCGTACGTCTCTTCCCGATTTGGTTTAATTGCTCGATAAGCCTCCTTGTAAATTCCAAAAACTCCCTATTTTCTATCGGGGTAGAAAAAGCTTGGACAATCTGGTCTGCAGTATAAACCACCCCCGATTGCTCAAAGGTGTCGACAATATCCTCCAGCCGGGCTAAATCGGCACTCACCTTTTCTTTCAACGAAATCAGATAATGTTGCCGATTATTATTCCTACTGTTAGAAAAATCAAATGCCATATCTTCTACATTCCACTCATCGGGATGCAACTTGAATCTTGTACGAATCTGTCGCGTTACTCGATTATGAATGATCTGATAATACAAAACGCCCTCTTTCGAAGGGATGGAAGAGGGGCGGAATTTTACTTTTATTGTTGCCATATTACTTATATAAGTTAAGGGGACTTCTATAAATTAAATCCCTGATTATAAGTTGCATAAGCGGATAAAAT
>OJNR01000591.1_pt1 | contig 23696 bp, 21 predicted proteins | sample 1597901 | NCBI WGS metagenome assembly OJNR01 (sample SAMN01915223, study PRJEB22387) | human gut metagenome | isolation source: stool | host: Homo sapiens | place: USA | reverse complement strand
TAATGTACTTGTAGATAGTTCAAATTATACAAGCAAAAGTGGAAGCACAATAATTGTATTAAATAAAGATTATGTAGATACACTTGCAGTTGGAGAACATACATTAAAAGTAGCATTTGCAGATGGAGGAGAAGCAGAAACAACATTTATAATAGCAAGAAAAGCTGAGGACAACAATAATAACGAAGCCAACAACGAAAATAACAATGAAAACAATACTCCATCAAAACCAGAAAACAAAGAAGAAATGAAAGATAATAGTTTAAATCCAAAAACAGGTGACAACATAATGCTTTATGTAGCAATAGCAGGTATGTCAATAATAGGACTTGGAGCAATAACAATAATTACAAGAAAGAAAAAAATGAACTAAAATACTACATAAGAGAGGACTAGAACTTTCTAGTTCTCTTTTAAAAATAAAGGGAGCGATTATATGGCAGGAAAAAGAGCTAAAACTAAAAAGAGAGTAAAGCTAAATAAAAAGCAGTTAAGTACCATAGGTGTTCTAATATTGATAATAGCTGTTATATTTATAATTATAATGATATTCAAACCTGTTAATGCAGGAAAAATAAACAAAGAAGGTAAAGCAGAATATATAGAACGAGTTGCAAATGTAACAAAATATCCAGACAAAAAAATTGTAGAATTTAAAAATGACTATGAACTAATAGATAATGGAATAATAACAACCGAAATCTATGAGAAATTAAAAAATAATGATAATATCTACAATCTGACTGTGACAGAATACTTGAGATTAGGAGATATATCATCAAAAGAAAGCTACAATATAAACAAAGCAATACAAACAGGAGTAGTAAAAGAGAACACAATATATGCAGATTATTTTGCAAAAACTTGTGGATTTAAAAACAAAAAAGAATTATTAAAATATACAAAAGCTGTATTTAAACTAGCTGATAAAGAAAAATAGAGATAAATTTTTTAATCATATTTTGTGTTTGAAATAATGAATAATAAACTGAATATATAAATAAGAAATGGTATACCAGCAAAAATGCTAATATACCATTTCTTTTAAGGAGATTTATGATTTATTTATTAACTAGCTATTCAAAGAATAGGAATCCTAAAAATTCAGATATTTGTTTATTTGTGAGAAAAGAAAAGTAAAAACAGAAATATTAAGATAGTGAGGAAGAATAAATTGTAACCAATATAATATATAACGCATAAAATATTGTAATAAAAAATAGGAGGTAGAATAAAATTATGTATTACAATGATTATGAAGATTATATGAGGAATGTATTAGGTTATTGTCCAAACTGTCAAAATTCAAGAAGTCCATATGATAATAGTTATGAACAAAATTTTTATGGTTCTATGCCAAATACATATACAAATGATCGTGGTATGCAATTACAAGATAATATAGAAGATTTATATCCAGACATTTATAAAATAATTTTTCCAATGGTATGCAAAGTTTGCCAAAATAATACAAGACCAATTACAAACCAGCTTGTTGATGAAATGACTATGGAGATTTATAACAACATAGAAGCGGATAACATTAATATTGTTAATGTAAATGTAGAAACTCGTTCTAGTGATAACAAAAATGATTTGAGAACTCAAAAACAAACTGTAAAGAGTTCTGAAGATAGAACAGTATCAGGTTCATCAGAAGAAAGAATAGAAAATAGAATTACTGAAGAAACAAGACAAAGAAGACCAAATAATCCATTACTTAGAGACTTAATTAGAATTCTTATTTTAGAAAGATTATTTGGAGGATTTAGACCACCAAGACCACCTGTAAGACCTCCATTTCCAGGTCCAGGAATGCCAGGAAGACCTCCAATGAGACCTAGATATCAATCTGAATATGAAGCGGATGTAACGACGAATATGTATGGATATGATAACTTTTTAAAATTTTAAAAAATTTAGAAGATATGCAAGATATAACCTTGTATATCTTTTTCTTATTTGAACACAATAAAATTAGAGTTTAAAAACAAAATAAAATAAGATTTAAATTTTGCTTTTGGACTCTGGTTTATAGGTTATCCAAAACGAAAACCTAAATTTTGTACTAAAGGTGGACTTTGAAAATGAAAGTTAAAGATTGTATGTGTCATGATGTAAAATTTGTAACTCCAAATACAAGTGTTTGCGATTGTGCAAAATTAATGTCCGATAATAATATTGGATGTGTTCCTGTTTGTGATGAAAACAATAAAGTAGTTGGACTCATAACAGATAGAGATGTTATTTTACGAACAGTTGCTTGCAACAAAGATTCTGCATCAACTAAAGTTAGTGACATTATGACTTGTAATGTTTACACATGTAATGCTGATGCAAATATAGAAGAAGCAGAAAAACTAATGTCCCAAAATGCAATCAGAAGAATACCTGTAATTGAAAATAATAAAATTATTGGTATTTTAACATTAGGAGATTTAGCTCAAAATGAGCAAATAAATAGCCAAAATGTATGTAATGTTTTAGAAAGCATTTGTGATTGCAATACAAAAAATAACAAGTAAAGTAATATTTTTATTAAGTTAACTTATAAGGACTTTCTATATATAGAAGGTCCTTATAAAATATTATTTATAGAATATATAAAAAAATACTAGAATAAAAACCATATTTTTACATAAAATAGTAATAAGATGTTTTGAATTTGTATTTATTAGAATTAAATTTTAAATAAATAAAGTACTAGAGAAAAGATTGGAGATTTACATATGGTTTTTGATATGAATTATTGGAGTAAAGTAACTAGAAAATTACTTATATTAATTTTCACAATTATTGGTATCTATCTTGGGTTTAAACTGGCTGTATTTTATCTTCCATTTTTAATTGCTTTTTTATTATCTCTATTAATAGAACCTAGCATACGTTTTTTAATGAAAAAAATTAAGCTAAAAAGAAAGACAAGCGCTATTTTAGTTTTTGCAATTGTTATTTCTATTATTACAGGATTAGTTGCTTGGGGAGTTGCAACATTAATTCAGGAAGCTTCAAATATGTTAAATGGTTTAAATGGATATTTTGAGAAAGCTTATTTACAGGTTCAAAACATAAATTCTTATTTTGAAATAAGCAAAATACAAATTTCAGATGAAGTAAAGCAAGTTATACAGAATTCAACTGGTGACTTTTTGGCAGAAATATCAGTTTTAGTAAAAAATGCATTAACAAAGATATTAAATACAATAACATCTCTTCCAACAATTGGATTTTATGTTGTAATATGTGTGTTATCATTATATTTCATTTGTACAGATAAAATATATATGCTTGATCAACTCGAACATCATCTGCCAGAGACTTGGGTAAAAAGACTTGCAAAACATATAAGAGAACTTGCAAGAGCATTAGGATGTTTTTTAAAAGCAGAAAGTATACTAATAATTGTTTCTTTTGTAATATCTTTAATTGGATTATATATTTTTAAAATTGTAGGTTTAAATGTACAATATCCACTTATGGCAGCATTAGGAATTGGATTTGTAGATGCACTTCCTATTTTTGGTTCTGGAACAGTAATGCTTCCATGGGCATTAATTACAGCTTGTAACGGAGACTATCGCTTAGCTATAAGTATTTTTGTATTATGGGTATTTATGTCTATAGTAAGACAGGTAATAGAGCCAAAAGTTGTAAGTGGTCAAATTGGAATACATCCAATTTTTACTTTAATAGCTATGTACACAGGATTTAGATTTATAGGAGTTATTGGAATGTTAATAGGTCCTGTAATTCTTATAGTACTTAAAGATATTTTTTCCACTTTAATAGATAAAGGAGTTATGAAAGCAATTTTTGATAGAGAATAAAAAATGTATACTTTTACAATAAGTATACATTTTTTAAGATTTATAAAACAGTAGATGTTGGAACATAAGTTTCATCTGGTGGATAAACATATTCATCATTAGGTTTATTTACTTGTTTGATATTAGTTATTTTTATCACAGGTATTTCTCCATGATAATCACCCTTTGTTATTTCACCTTCAATTTCTACCCAAGAATTATCAGTAAAATTTTTAGCAAGGTTTGTTTGACACAAAAAACCAACAACCACAGTTTGAAAATCAGAGCTAATAATCATATTTCTACCTAAAACAAATTGGTCATCAGAAAAGTCATAAATACGATAAACAAAACCAGAGTATTTAATTTTTTGACCAACATATAAATCTAAATTATTATGAACTTCATCTAAAACATTTGTATAATTTTTTGAATTAATTTCATTTATAGAACCTTTTTTGAATTCATCATTAACATGACTTTTAAAAATTCCATTTCCGAAAATTTTATAAATTGAAAAACCACATAAAATAAGTATAATAACACATAAAAAAGTAACAATATATTTTAACAATTTGTTTCCGTTTAATTTGAAATTATATATAAACATTTAAAAACCCTCTTTCTTATTGATTAATAAATAATATGTTAAAAACAAGAAAATATGAAAAAAATATATTATATAAAAAAATTTATCAAAAACTAGATGTTTTACATATTTGCTTGCTCCAACACAATTTTTCTTATTATATTTTTGTACATTTCCAATTAAATCTTTTGCTTTGTTCTTATTGTTTTTCCGTTTTTATCTTTTTTTGTTATAAGAATTTCTCTTGGACATTTACGTGATTTCTTTTTATAAGTCTTATCTTCATTGTATTGATAGCCGTTTTTTTCTAAAACATAATTTTTTAACTCTTGGCTTGCACCTCGAATGCTAAAACTCATAACATATCCATTACCAATGGCTTTGGTGTAAGCAATATTGTTTCCTGTGTTTAGTCAGAAAATAAGACAAGACAAGCGACAGTTGATGTATTAGATAAGTTAGAAAAAGAAATACCACAGTTAAGTAAAATAATGAAAGTTTATTGTTAGATAATGGAGTAGAATTTAGTAAAATAGAGGAAATGGTGAAATCAGTAGACAAACGAAAAAAGAAAAGGGCTAGATACGAGTTTCTTAAACCAATACAGAGTTAAGCTACCAAATTGTTTAGTAGCCTAATTGACTAATAAAAAAAATAATTGTAAAATGATAACAACAAAAATATTGAACGAGATTACAACAACGTTTGTTAAAAAAAGTTGTTGCATTTGCAATGAAAATTTTGCATAGTTGCAGAAAACACAAATTTACATAAAAAAGTATTAAAAAATTATGGAAATTATGATAAAATTACTACAATTTAAGAAGTTGATATTAAATACAAAAGACAAATTGAAATTCAAATACTATGTCTTTGTTTTTTTATAATAAACTTTAGATAAGAACAAATTAAGAATTGTAAATTGTTATTAATATTTTTTTAATATATAAGAAAAGGAGTGAAAGTATGAAAGTATATAATACTTTAACCAAAAAGAAAGAAGAATTTAAACCTATAAACGAAGGAGAAGTTAGGATGTATTCTTGTGGACCTACCGTTTATAATTATGCTCACATTGGAAATTTAAGAACATACATCTTTATGGATTTACTTAGCAAAACAATAAGAAAAGATGGATACAAGTTAAAACATGTAATGAACATAACAGACGTTGGACATTTAGTTTCAGATGCTGATGATGGAGAGGATAAAATGCAAAAAGCATCAGAAAGAGAACACAAATCTCCATATGAAATTGCGAATTTTTATACTAAAGCATTTTTAACAGATATAGGAAAACTAAATATTAGAAGACCGGATATTATAGCAAAGGCAACAGAACATATACCAGAAATGATAGATTATGTTCAAAAAATAATTGACAATGGATATGGCTACGAAACAAATACAGGTGTATATTTTGATATAAGTAAACTTCCATCATACGGTATGCTTTCTGGAAAAAAATTAGAAGGAGAAAAGGCAGGAGCGAGAGTTGATATAGATAATGAGAAGAGAAATCCATTTGATTTTGCTTTATGGAAAAAAGCACCTAAAAATCATATAATGCAGTGGGATAGCCCTTGGGGGAAAAGTTATCCAGGATGGCATATCGAATGTTCTGTAATGAGTAAAAAATATTTAGGAGAGCAATTTGACATTCATACAGGAGGAGTTGATCATATTCCGATACATCACGAAAATGAGATTGCACAATCTTTAGGTTATTCTGGAAAGATACCTGCAAATTATTGGATGCATGGAGAATTTTTATTAGTCGATAATGGAAAAATGTCAAAAAGTTTAGGTAATGTTTATACAATATCTGATTTGGAAAAAAGAGGTTTTGATGCATTGGACTATAGATATTTTTGCTTAAATTCGAATTACAGAAGTACTTTAAACTTTACATTTAAAGGATTAGAAGGAGCTCGTACAGGATTAGAAAGATTGAGACAAAGTGTTAAGGCTCATGCTGCATCAAACAAAGATGTTGATGACAAAGAAATACAAGAATATAGACAAAGATTTATGGATGCAATGAATGATGATTTAGATTCATCAAAGGCATTAAGTATTATTTGGGAAATTGCTAGAAAAGAAAACAAATCAAAGAAATATGCGGATTTAATCGGAGAAATGGACGAAATAATGGGAATTGATATTTCTATGGAAAAAATTAAGGCTAGTGAAGATAAAAAAGAACAAGAAGTTAAAGACAGTATAGATATTGAAACTAAAGAGTTAATTTGCGAAAGAGAAGTTGCTAGACAACATAAGGATTGGGCTAAAGCAGACCAAATAAGAGACGAACTTGAAAAAAGAGGAATTAGAGTTAAAGATACTAGAGAAGGTGTTAAGATAGAAAGGATTGAAAAAAACGGGGTTTTAGTATAGAAGATGATGGGATGAAAGATAAAAAGGAGGGTAGTATAAGTGATAGCAGAAATTAGAACAGCCAATATAAAATCTATAAAAAAATATATTATATAAAAAAATTACTTGCTAAAATTAGTAAAGAGTGATATATTACAGTGGAAAAATATAAATGGTAAATTTACATAAGATAGAAGGAGAGAAAGTAAATGGGAATATTTAGCAAAGTTTTTAAATCTTATAGTGAAAAAGAAGTAAAGAGAGTTATGCCAATTGTAGACAAAATCAACGCGTTAGAAGATGAAACTCGCAAACTATCAGACGAAGAATTAAGAAATAAAACAGATGAATTCAAAAAGCAATTATCAGAAGGGAAAACACTAGATGATATTTTACCAGAAGCATTTGCTGTAGTAAGAGAAGCATCAAGAAGAGTATTAGGAATGAGACATTTCGATGTTCAATTAATAGGTGGAATTATTTTGCATCAAGGTAGAATTGCTGAAATGAAAACAGGTGAAGGAAAAACTTTAGTTGCAACACTTCCAGCATACTTAAATGCACTATCAGGCGAAGGAGTACATGTAATTACAGTAAATGATTACTTAGCAAAAAGAGATAGTGAATGGATGGGAAAAGTATATAGATTTTTAGGCTTAACAGTTGGCTTAATTATAAATGGAATGAATCCAAAACAAAAGCAAGATGCATATAATTGTGATATAACATATGGAACAAACAACGAATTTGGATTCGACTATTTAAGAGATAACATGGTTATATATAAAAATCAATTAGTACAAAGAAAATTACATTATGCAATTGTCGATGAAATTGATAGTATTTTAATAGATGAAGCACGTACACCATTAATTATTTCTGGTAGAGCAAATGCATCATCTAACTTATATCAAAAAGCAGATAGATTTGTTCGCAAACTTACTCCAAAAGTAATAGTTGAAGAAGATGTAAAAGATTTCGAACAAGCAGAAGATAATGAAAAATATGATTATATTGTTGATTTAAAAGCAAAATCAGCTACACTTACTCAAAAAGGAATAAAAAAGGCTGAAGAAGAATTTGGTTTACAAAATTTCAACGACTTAGAGAATTCTGAATTAGTTCATAATGTTAACCAAGCATTAAGAGCACATGGAATAATGAAAAAAGATATAGATTACATTGTAAAAGATGGAGAAGTATTAATTGTAGATGAATTTACAGGAAGAATTATGTATGGTAGAAGATACAATAATGGACTACATCAAGCAATTGAAGCTAAAGAAAAAGTTAAAATTGCTGATGAATCAAAAACTTTAGCTACAATCACATTCCAAAACTACTTTAGAATGTATGAAAAACTATCTGGTATGACTGGTACTGCTATGACAGAAGAAGCAGAATTCCAAGAAATATACAAATTAGATGTAATAGAAATTCCAACAAATAAAGAAATGATAAGAATTGATAAACCAGATGTTATATACAAAAATGAAGATGCAAAATTCAGAGCAGTTATTGAAGATATAAAGGAAAGCCATAAAAAAGGTCAACCAGTCTTAGTTGGTACAGTTTCAATTAGTAAATCTGAAAAATTAAGTAATTTACTAAATAAAGAAGGAATACCACATGTTGTATTAAATGCAAAATTCCATGAAAAAGAAGCCGAAATAGTTGCACAAGCTGGTAAACTTGGAGCTGTAACAATTGCAACAAACATGGCTGGTCGTGGTACAGATATTATGCTTGGTGGTAACAGTGAATATTTAGCAAAACAAGAAATGAAAAAGCAAAAATATTCAGCAGAACAAATTGAACAAGCAACGGCATTTAATGAAACTGAAGATAAAGATGTATTAAGTGCAAGAGAGAAATTTAGAGAACTAGAAGCAAGATTTGAAAATGAAATAAAAGAAGAAAAAGAAAAAGTAATTGAAGCTGGCGGATTAAAAATTATAGGAACAGAAAGACACGAATCAAGAAGAATTGACAATCAGCTTCGTGGACGTAGTGGACGTCAAGGTGACCCAGGTGAATCAAAATTCTATATTGCATTAGATGATGATTTAATGAAAATTTTTGGTGGTAATGCAATATCTAAAGTATACAATACTCTAGGTGCAGATGAAGACATGCCAGTTGAAGCAAGAATAATTTCAAAAGCTGTTGAAACTGCTCAAAGAAAAGTTGAAGATAGAAACTTTAGTATAAGAAAACATGTATTACAGTATGATGATGTTATGAATACACAAAGAGAAATTATCTACAAACAAAGAAGAGAAGTACTAGATGGTGAAAACCTAAAAGATAGCATTATAAAAATGATGGATTCAAGCATTGAAAATCTAGTTTTAGCTTATACACCAGATGTAAATAATGTAAACAAAGAAGCATTACTTCAAGATATTACAATGTCACTTGGAATTGAAGAAGTAGAAAGTTTAAGGGCAGATAAAATCAATCCTGAAGCAATAATATCAGAATTAAAAGAAAAGGTTAAGAAAATATATGATGATAAAGAAGTAGAATTTGGTAGTGAAGACTTAAGAGAACTTGAAAGAGTTGTAATGCTTAAAGTAGTAGACCAAAAATGGATGGATCATATCGACAATATGGATGAACTAAAAAATGGTATAGGACTTCGTGCTTATGGTCAAAAAGACCCTGTTGTACAATATCGTATTGAAGGATTTGAAATGTTTGACGAAATGATTGAAGACATTAAAAATGAAGTTACAAAAATTATGCTTCATATCCGTAAAAAAGAAGGCGTAACAAGAACTAATACAGCTGAAATTACAAATGCAAGTTTAGAAGATACAGCAATTAACTTAGTAGATGGAAACCTTTCAGAAAAAGAAGGTGGAATGAATAAGACTGTTGTAAATGAAGGACCAAAAGTTGGAAGAAATGATCCATGTCCTTGCGGGTCTGGTAAGAAATACAAGAACTGTTGTGGAAAGTAGCATAAAATAAGTAAATATTTAAAATTCAAAAATTATTAAGTTAGTTCAGGTTTCATAGCTTGTCCACAAAATATTGAGAATTTGCAGTAAAATAAAGGTGTGAACAATGATTATATTTGTTGACACCTTTTAAACTCTAATAGAAATGGAGGTATAACAATGGAAGAAAATAACAATAATATTGTAATTTATCAAACTGATGATGGAACGACAAAAATAGATGTAAAACTTGAAGATGAAACAGTATGGTTATCACAACAACAGATGGCTGACTTATATGATACGACTAAACAAAATATAAGTTTGCATATTAAAAATATCTTTGATGAAGAAGAATTAGACATAAATTCAACTGTCAAGGAATTCTTGACAGTTCAAAAAGAAGGAAATCGAAAAGTTGAAAGAGAAGTTAAATATTACAATTTAGATATGATTATATCTTTAGGATATAGAATAAAATCTAAAGTTGCAACTAATTTTAGGAGATGCGTTTCATTTTTGAAATGATAGTTTCAATTGCAACAGCGATAGCCATGCATATACCACAAAACATACCCATGTAGATTCATTATTGATTTAATGGAGGATTAAATGGAAAAAGAATTAGATTCAAAAATATTTTTTATTAATGATTATACTAGTAAAAACAATATGGAAGAACATATTAAAGAATATATTAGAAAATTAAATATAGATCATCCTAATGCAATTATAACTAAAGAGTTTTATAGAGGAAAAAATATTTTGGTTAGGGCTACAGAAATTAAAAACAATAATACGGAAAAGGAAAAAGAAAATCAAAAGGAAAAGGAAATTGTTGATTGGCATATAAGACAGAGAGGAGAAAGATAATGATGAAAGAATTAGTAAAAGTAATATCAAAAAAATTATGTGTTTATTCTCTTGTTTTTAATACTGCATATTCAATTGCTGATTATGGAATGTCCTTTATAATTGCATATTTTGCAACAAGTCCTTTAACTCTTAATAAATTGACCAAATTGGCAATTGGTATTGCTATAGCACAACTTATAATGCTTATAACGGGTAAAGTAGCCTCATATATTGATAATCTCAATGATGCGAAAACTCAAACAGCAATTCAAAAATATTATTTTAATAAAATAAATTCTATGACAATGGAGCAAGTTACAAATATACATACAGGATATATTCATAAATTGGTATCAACAGTTGCAAAAAACTTTGCTGAAATGTTTTGGCAATTTGAAATAAGTCTTATTCCATTAATTATTGGAGGTACATCAATTTTAATAATGGTATGTAAGCAATCTTTAATAATAGGCATAGTATGTATTATTATTTCATCATTAGCAGTATATACAAAATATAAAATGATAAAAAACAAACATATATATCAAAAACAAGCAAATGATGCAGAATCAAAATATAATGCGACATTTGTTGATTTTATACAAAATATTATGGCAGTCAGAAAATTAAATATTTTAAATTTTTGTAATGACAAAATTGAAGAAAGTTCAGAAGAATATTTAAAGGCAACTAAAATAAATGAGAGAAAAAGGTCAAATGCAAATGGGGTATTTACAGGATTAATGGATTTGCTATATATAGTTGTTTTAATTAGCACAATTATAATGGTTAAAAATGGAGAAGATGCATTGCCATATTTGTTATTTTATATAACTGCACTTGGAAAATTATATTTTAACTTGAATAGTTTAGCTAGATTGATTTATATAAATGAAAAATTTAAGACTACCAAAAAACAATTAGATGAATATTTTGAAAATTGCAGTGAAATGAAGATTATAAAACAGTTTGAAAATTTGTCAGCTAAAGAAATCTTATTTTCTTACAATGAAAAATCAACCAAAATAGTAATACCTGAATTTATATTAAATAAAGGCGACAAAATTAGTATAATGGGAGAGTCAGGACAGGGAAAATCAACAATAATGAATATTCTTGCAGGTCTATATCCATTAAAAAACGGCAGTTTAACTATAAATGGTAAAAATGAAATAAATACTAGATTGGATTTAGTATTTGTATCTCAAGAAGTTGAATTATTTAATTTGAGTATAAGGGATAATTTATGTTTAGGAAAACAAATATCTGATGATAAGATCTTTGAATTGTTAGAAGAAGCTGGATTAATGGAATGGTATAAAGAATTACCAGAAGGATTAAATACAATGGTAGGAGAAAGAGGCATAAAATTATCGGCAGGGCAAAGACAAAGATTAAATATGATTAGAGGAATATTAATTGATAAAGAATTATATTTTTTTGACGAGCCAACATCTAATTTAGATATACTATCTGAAGAAAAAATAACTAATATGATAGAAAAATATTTAAAAGATAAAACATATGTAATTGTTACACATAGACCAAAACTAAAGGAATTATGTAATAAACATTATGTATTTGAAAATCACATGATGAAAGAAGTTGTTGCTATTTAGGAGGATAGAAGATATGTTAATATATAGTTGGATTAAAAATAAAATAAAAGATAGCCAAAAATTATCCGAATATAAAAATATATTAAAGATTATCTAAAGAGTTAAAAACAAAATATGGAAAGGGATTTGAAAACAGAAATTTATATTATTTTTTACAATAAAATTTAGCAATATACGATGAAACTGTAAAAATAATTCAACAATATTTATACAAAAAGTAAAAAAATTGATATGTATAAAAATGAAGTTATACTGATAAGGAGGCAATATAAAATGCTAGTTTCAAAAATATGCTTAACAGGTGGACCTTGCGGAGGAAAATCTTCAGCTTTAGTTTATGTAGAAAATCAGCTTGTAAAATTAGGATATAATGTAATTATAATAAATGAAGCAGCAACAGAATTAAAACAAAACGGTATGATAAATACAAAATGTTCTGATATTGATTTTGCAACACTAATTGTGAAATATCAGCTGCATCGTGAAATAGAAGCTGAAAATTTAGCTCGAAAATCCAAAGAAAAATATGTTATTTTATCAGATAGAAGTGCCATTGAGCCAGCAGTGTATGTTGGAAATAGTGTTCTTTCGGATATTTTGCAGAAATATAATAAAAATATAATAACAGTTAGAGATAGCTATGATTTAGTATTACATCTCACAACAGCAGCTAAAGGGGCTGAAGAATATTATACTATTGATAATAATGAAACTAGAACAGAAAATATTGAAGAAGCTAGAAAATTAGATGACAAACTTCTACAATTATGGAAAAATCATCCAAATAGAGTTATAATAAACAACTTTAAAGAAGGGTTTGATTATAAACTAAATAGAATTGCAATGGCAGTCATTGACAATGTTAAATCTAAAGAAATTGTAATACAACATTAAAAGGGTGAAATAGAAATGAATGAAATTACAATTAGAAAAGCAACAATAGAAGATGATGTTGCCATATCAACAATTACAGTTAAAGGTTGGCAAACAGCATACAAAAACATAATATGAAGAGAAAAGGAATAGGTAGAAAACCAATTACCTATGTAAAAAAAAAAACTTAGAAATGCTAATAAAATTTGAAAAAATATAAAAAAATGATAATATAAATACAATAATATATAATTGGAAAGGGAAAAAATGGAAAAGAAAAAAGTTATAGAATTTGTAAAATCTTATTATGAAAATAAGGATATTATGCATAATATGTGGCATATGGAATTAGTTCAAAAAAAGATTGATGAAGTTATAAGTATATCTAATTATGAATTGAATTATGAATATCTTATTTTGGCTATGTATTTTCATGGATTTATCTATAGCGATGAAAAGAAGATAAGAAACTGGTTGAAAGAAAATAAGTATGATGATAATGAAATTGAGAAAATAGTTAAAATTGCGTGGGAATCACAAAGGAATAAAGTACCTGAAACTATTGAAGGAAAAATACTTCATGATGCACATGTTTTAGAAGGTGGAAAAACATATCTAATGGTAAAAACATTAATAACAGGTTCTATCAGAGGGCAAACATTAAAAGAAACATTAGAATACATGAATAAAAATGTTTTAAATAAAAACAAATGTTATTTACCCGAGACATTGAAATTATGTGAGGAAATGAATAAATATACAAATAATTTTTATGAACAAATAATTAAAGATATAAATTAGATAACATACAAAATGTAGTTATTAACTAAAAATGTATTGCGAATTATGTTAATTTGTGATATACTTAAACTGTACATTTACAATATTATATGTCAGTTTGGAGGAACTTGAATATGAGAAATAACAAGAACGGAACTCGAAGAAATAATGTGGTGAAACGGTTACTTGCCCTAGTAACGTCGGTAATGTTAATCATTTTACTAATATCAGTGTACAACAATGCCCGGAATTTCAAAAATCAGGAAGTAAAGTACTCCGAAATTGTAGCCTGTATTGAAAAAGGTGATGTCAAAGAAATTAGCACCCAAGCTGGTTCTAGTAAGATTGATGTCACATTCAAGGATGAAACACAAAAATTTACCTATGTTCCAAGTATTAGTGAATTTTGGAAATATGTAAATGAGCAAAGAAAACTTGGAAATGACATTGAGGTTTCAGTGGAAGGAATATCTTCTGATGGAACTTTCGGAGCTATTTCTTCACTTTTAAGTGCAGTGCTGTTGTTTGGCTGTATGTTTTTCATGGTCAGAAGAATGACTGGTACTGGAAACTTTAAAGTCAAAGCTGTAACTACAGATGTTAGATTTACAGATGTTGCAGGAATTGACGAAGAAAGAGAACAGCTTTCGGAAGTAGTAAACTTTTTAAAAGAGTCTAAGAAATATACCCATATGGGAGCTAGAATTCCTAAAGGTATTTTGCTTGTAGGCCCTCCGGGTACTGGTAAAACATTGCTTGCAAAAGCAATTGCTGGTGAAGCTGGAGTGCCCTTTTTTCAAGTAACTGGTTCAAGCTTTGAAGAAAAGTTTGTTGGTGTTGGTGCGTCACGAGTAAGAAAAATTTTCAATGAAGCAAAAAAAGTTGCACCATCTATCATCTTTATTGATGAAATTGATGCTGTTGCTCAAAATAGATATAGTGGAAAATCTTATAGTGAGCAAACATTAAACCAGTTATTGGCCGAAATGGATGGATTTGACAGCAATAGTCATGTTATTGTAATTGCTGCTACAAACCATAAAGAAATCTTGGATCCAGCAATTCTTCGTCCAGGCAGATTCGACAGACATGTGTATGTTCCTATGCCTAATGTTAATGCAAGAGCAAAAATCTTAAGCGTTCATGCAAGAAACAAACGGTTCAGTCATGATGTAAACTTACGAGAACTTGCCAGAAAAACAGTAGGTTTTTCTGGAGCTAATCTGGAAAATGTACTAAATGAAGCTGCTTTGTTAGCAGTCAGGTCAAAGTCTCCTTGCATCACAAATGAAATTATTGATGAAGCAATTGCGAGAGTAATTGTGGGTATAAAAAAGGAAAGTTCACCATTGAGCGAGAAAGAAAAATATCTTACTGCGGTACATGAAGCAGGCCATGCTATTGTTTCTGCATCTATAAGACCTGATGTCAAGAATTTCTGTATCTCAATTGTTCCACGAGGTGAAGCAGGCGGATACAATTTCTTTGATGAATCTTATAAAACATATAAGCAAAAAGCGGATATGGAAAAACAGATTCGAGTTATGTATGGTGGACGTTGCGCAGAAGAAATTCTTCTTGGAGATATTTCTACTGGTGCTTCGAATGACCTTGAAAGAGCTACAGATTTAGCTTACTGTATGGTTATGAATTTTGCTATGACTGAGAGTAAATTGGTTAAAATTGCTGGTCGCCCAGAGTTTAACAATCATATCGAAAATCAGTCCATTGAAAAAATGGAAGAAATCTGTTCAGAAGCTTACAAAGAGACTCTTGATGTTGTGACCAAGAATAAGATGGTTATTTCTAAACTGGCGGCGCTTCTTATGGAAAAAGAATATTTATCCGATGTTGAAGTAAGCGCTTTTTTGAGTGAAAACTATATCGCTTAGTAACTTAAAAACTAAAAAAGGGAGTCCGTGAAAATGGATCCCTTTTTGTTATGTGATATAAGTGATGATATCACATTTAGATTAAAAATAAGGAGTCTGTAGTAAAATTTTCATATAAATATGGAGTAACAAAAGCTGCAATCAAATTTTGTGAGTACAGAAGAACAATATATAGATGGAGAAAAATAGACGTTCACATTCGCATCTAAATCAATATATACAAAGAAAGAATTAAAATTAATGACAAATTATAATTATGTCTTTTTTTAATTGACAATATTTCCTGCAAAATATATAATAGATAAATTGGTGAAAATGTTTATGAGGTAAAATTGTAGGAAAGAGGGAGAAAAATGGAAAAAGAAGAAAACATGCTAGGAAAAGAAAAAATTGGAAAACTAATAGTGAAATTTTCAATACCTTGTATTATTTCAATGTTGGTAAACTCATTATATAATATAGTTGACCAAATATTTATAGGACAAGGTGTTGGCTATTTAGGAAATGGCGCAACCAATGTAGTATTTCCATTAGTAATGATAGGTTTAGCCTTTTCATTAATGTTAGGAGATGGAGCATCAGCGTATTTAAGTTTGAAACTAGGGGAAAAAAAGAAAAAAGAAGCAGAAATAGGAATAGGTAATGGGATATTATTGTCTACAATTGTATCAATATTATTCTGTTTAATAACTTTAATATTTTTACCACAATTTTTAAGACTGTTTGGATGTACAGAAAATCTTAAAGATTATGCAATGATTTATGGGAGAATTATAGCAATTGGATTTCCATTTTCAATGATTGGAACAACATTAAACTCAATAATTAGAGCAGATGGGAGTCCGAAATATTCAATGGTAACTATGGTTGCAGGAGCAATATTAAACACAATATTGGATCCAATATTTATATTTGTATTTCATAAAGGAGTAGAAGGAGCTGCAATTGCAACAGTTATAAGTCAAATTTTAACGTTTTTATTAAATATTATTTATATTAAAAGATTTAAAACAATAACAATCTCGGGAGAATGTTTTAAATTAAAAGCAAATGTATGCAAAAAAGTAGCATCTCTTGGAATAAGTAGTTTTATAACACAAATGAGTATAGTGTGTGTTATGACAGCAGAGAATAATCTACTTGGAAAATATGGTGCAGATAGTAAATTCGGAGCAGAAATTCCTATTACAGTTTTAGGAATTGTAATGAAGATTAGTCAAATATTAAATAGTATAATAATTGGTATAGCAGCAGGAAGTCAACCGATATTAGGATATAATTATGGTGCTAAAAAATATTATAGAGTAAAGAAGACATTAAAGATTGTATTAGGATCAAGCTTGGTAATCAGTACAATAGCATTTATATTATTCCAAACAATACCAAACAAATTAATATTAATATTTGGTAGTGGTGATGAAAATTATATGGAGTTTGCTTGTTTGGCTTTTAGAATATATTTATTACTTTGCATATTTAATGGTGTTCAAATTCCTTCAGGAATATTTTTTCAAGCAATCGGAAAAAGTACCAAAAGTGCAATTTTATCACTTTCAAGACAGATACTAATATTAATACCATCAATGATAATTCTTAGTCATATATATGGAATAATGGGAGTATTAAGTGCAGGACCTCTTGCAGACGGATTAGCATTTATTTTAGCATTGACACTCCTAATAAAAGAGTTTAAAGAATTAAAGGATAGTAACCAAACAAGCGTAGATATAAAGGAAACAAATATAATTGAAAATGAGAATGAAAAAAATAGAATTATTATTACAATTGCAAGAGAATATGGTTCAGGTGGAAGATATATTGGAAAATTAGTAGCAGAAAAACTCGGCATAAAATTATATGATAAAGAGATTATAGAAAAAATGGCAAAGAATACAGGACTTTCAGCAGAATATATTGAAGATAACGAACAAAAAAGAAATTTATTAGATAATTTTAATAGTGGATATTACATAGGTTTAAATAATGACGATGAGCTATTTATAAAAGAGTCAGAGCTTATAAAAGAACTATCAACAAAAGATTCTTGTGTAATAGTCGGTAGATGTGCAGATTTTGTATTAAAGGACAATAAAAATGTTTTAAAGATATTCATAAGTAGTTCAATGGATAATAAAATAAAAAGAGCAACAGAGTTTTATGGAATGAATAGGGACAAAGCAGAAAAAGAGATTTTCCAAATAAATAAATTAAGAGCAAATCATTATAAGTATTATACAGAAAGAGACTGGAAGGATCCATCAAATTATGATATATGTATTAATAGTGACGCAATTGGAATTGATAATACTGTAAATTTGATTTGCAGTATGGCAAAAGAGTATACTGGGACTAATAACGTCTTAACGAAATAGGTACAATATTTATTATTGTATCTTTTCTTATGTATGAAAAAATGAAAAAAATTTTAGATAATATAAAATTAGAAGAAATTGAAAAATATATAAAAATTGACTTTATTAAGGTTGAAGTAAAAACAAAAATATAGTAAACTAGAAATGGTTTAAATACAGGAAATTTGAATCAAATTATAAAATAGTGCTTAAAATATTGAAATACTAAAGCTAATAAGGAGGTATGAATATGAATATTCAAAAATTTACTCAAAAATCAATAGAAGCAATACAAAATGCGCAAAGTATAGCAATTGAAAATCAAAATGCTCAAATAGAACAAGAGCACTTATTACTTGCACTTTTAGAACAGGATAATAGTTTAATAAGAGAGCTATTAAAGAAGATGGGAGTATCAGAAAATTTTGAAGATGCCATAAGAAATATCATTAGTAGAAAGCCAAGAATGTCGGGAGGTGCAAGACCAAATGACAGTATTTATGTATCACAAGATGTAGATTTAGTTTTAAATAATGCAGAAAAAATTGCGTTAAAAATGAAAGATGAGTATGTTTCTGTAGAACATATAATGTTATCACTATTTGATTATGCAAATAGTGAGCTAAAAGAAATATTTAAAACATACGGCATTACAAAAAATGAGTTTTTAAAAGCATTATCAAGTGTTAGAGGCAATACAAGAGTAACAACAGATAATCCAGAAGAAACATATGATTCTTTAAAAAAATACGGACAAGATTTAGTTAAATTAGCAAAAGAGCAGAAGCTAGATCCTGTTATAGGTAGAGATACAGAAATTAGAAATGTTATTAGAATTTTATCAAGAAAAACAAAAAATAATCCATGTTTAATTGGTGAACCGGGTGTAGGTAAAACTGCTATTGCTGAAGGCTTAGCACTTAGAATCGTAAGAGGAGATGTACCAGAAGGGCTAAAAGATTGCACGATATTTTCATTGGATATGGGCTCACTTGTTGCAGGTGCTAAATACAGAGGAGAATTTGAAGAAAGGTTAAAGGCTGTTTTACAAGAAGTAAAGAAAAGTGAAGGAAAAATAATTTTATTTATTGATGAAATCCATACAATTGTTGGAGCTGGAAAAACAGATGGTGCAATGGATGCAGGTAACTTACTAAAACCTATGCTTGCAAGAGGTGAACTACATTGTATAGGTGCTACAACATTAAATGAATATCGTCAATATATAGAAAAAGATCAAGCATTAGAAAGACGTTTTCAGCCAGTAATGGTAGATGAACCATCTGTAGAAGATACAATATCGATTCTAAGAGGATTAAAAGAAAGATACGAAGTCTTTCATGGTGTTAAAATTGCAGATAATGCACTTATAGCAGCAGCCACATTATCACATAGATATATATCTGATAGATTTTTACCAGACAAGGCAATTGATTTAATAGACGAAGCATGTAGTATGATAAAAACTGAGATGGAATCAATGCCAACAGAATTAGACGAAATTTCTAGAAAAATCATGCAATTAGAAATTGAAGAAACAGCATTATCAAAAGAAAAAGATGAAATTTCAAAACAAAGACTAAAAGACATACAAAAAGAAAAGGCAGAATTAAAATCGAAATTTGACTCTATGAAAGCAAAATGGGAAAATGAAAAAGAATCTATTGGAAAAGTACAAAAATTACGTGAAGAAATTGAAAAAGTAAATAGCCAAATAGAACAAGCAGAAAGAAATTATGAATTAAATAAAGCTGCTGAATTAAAATATGGTAAATTACCAGAATTACAAAAACAATTAGAAATAGAAGAAGAACAAGCAGAAAAGGAAAAAAATAAAGATGATAATTTATTACGTAATAAGGTAACAGAAGACGAAATAACAAAAATAATTTCAAGATGGACAGGAATTCCAGTTACAAAATTAATGGAAGGCGAAAGAGAAAAATTATTAAATCTAAATGAAATTTTACACAAAAGAGTAATAGGACAAGATGAAGCAGTAGAAAAAGTATCAGAAGCTATTATTCGTTCAAGGGCTGGAATAAGTGATCCTCGTAGACCAATTGGTTCGTTTCTGTTTTTAGGTCCAACAGGCGTAGGAAAGACAGAACTTGCAAAAGCACTAGCTGAAAGTCTATTTGATGACGAACATAATATTGTAAGAATTGATATGTCCGAATATATGGAAAAATATTCAGTATCTAGATTAATAGGGGCTCCTCCAGGCTATGTAGGATATGAAGAAGGAGGTCAATTAACAGAAGCAGTTAGAAGAAAACCTTATTCAGTTGTGTTATTTGATGAAATAGAAAAAGCACATCCTGATGTATTTAATATATTATTGCAAGTGTTAGATGATGGACGTATAACAGACTCACAAGGAAGAACAGTTGATTTCAAAAATACAATCATAATACTAACATCAAATTTAGGCTCTGAGTATATACTAGACGGGATAGAAAATAATGGAGAAATATCAAAAGAAGCAAAAGATAAAGTAAATGCATTATTAAAGCAAAGTTTTCGTCCAGAATTTCTAAATCGTTTAGATGAAATAGTATTTTATAAGCCTTTAAAGAAAAGTGAAATTTCTAAAATTTTAGAGCTACTTATTCAAGACTTAGAAAGAAGGTTGGAAGATAAATACATTCATTTAGAATTAACCCAATCTGCAAAAGATTATTTAATAGATAATGGATATGATGAAATTTATGGGGCAAGACCCTTAAAAAGATTTGTTCAAAAAAAACTAGAAACATTAATTGCTAAAAAAATTTTATCACAAGAGATTTTACCACACACAACAGTTACAATTGATTGTTTAAATAATGAATTAGAATTAAAAAAAGAAGAACGTTAAAATAAATATACGCACCAAAGATATTGAAAAAAATATTATATATTATGAATGAGGTGGGAAACAAATTTTCACCTTATTTTATCATTGAAAAAAAATATATCTTATGATAGACTAATTGTAAAATAGAAAAGGAAGTGACTTTAGAATGATAGAATTAGAAGAAAATATAAAAAAAATACAAATTTTAAAATCTAAATTAGAAAGTATTGGTGAGTCTCTTTGACATTCCTGAAATGGAAAAAGAACTAAAAGAATTGGAAGAAAAAACTCTTGAAACTAATTTTTGGAATGATAGTAAAAATTCAAGTATAGTTTTACAAAGAATAAAAATACTAAAAAGTAAAAAAGAAAAATATAATAAATTAATGTCAGAATTATTAAATCTGTCAGAAATGTCAGAATTATTACAAGTTGAATCAGATGAACAAATGGAAAAAGAAGTAATAAAAAATACAAAAGTCGTAGAAACTAATATTGAAACATTAGAAATTACCACTTTATTATCTGGAAAATTTGATATTAACAATGCAATTGTTACAATTCATCCAGGAGCAGGTGGCACAGAATCTCAAGACTGGGCAGAGATGTTATATCGTATGTATACTAGATGGGCAAACAGCCATAATTTTAGTGTAAAAGAATTAGATTATTTAGATGGAGATGAAGCAGGTTTAAAAAGTGTAACATTTTTAATTTCTGGTGATTATGCTTATGGTTATATGAAGTCAGAAAAAGGAGTACATAGATTGGTAAGAATATCTCCTTTTGATGCAGGAGGTAGAAGACATACATCATTTGCTTCTGTTGAGGTCCTTCCAGAAATAACAGAAGATATTCAAATAGATATAAATCCTGATGATCTAAGAGTTGATACATATCGTGCATCTGGAGCTGGTGGTCAGCATATTAACAAAACTTCATCTGCAGTTAGAATAACTCATATGCCGACCAATATTGTAGTCTCTTGCCAGACAGAACGATCACAAATTCAAAATAGAGAAACAGCAATGAAAATGTTAAAATCCAAACTATTAGATTTAAAAGAACAAGAGCACAAAGAAAAAATAGAAGATTTAAAAGGAGAACAAAGAGATATTGCATGGGGAAGTCAAATACGTTCGTATGTATTTTGTCCATATACCTTAGTTAAAGATCATCAAACTGGGTATGAAGTAGGAAATGTACAAAATGTAATGGACGGAAATTTAGATGCATTTATGGAAGAATACTTAAAGAAAAATAAAAAAGAATAGGAGATGTACAAATGAAATTAAAAGAAATTTATAAAGAAAATTTAGGAAGAAAATACCGTAATGTAATTGATACTAAAGGAAATAATGTGCAGATTAATTCAAGTCCAATAAAAATATTTAAAGAACATAAATATCCCATAATAACTGGCATACTATTAGTTATTTTATTAATACTATTAGCTTTTAGAAATAATTTAGATATATTCTTAATAGTTTTAGCTTTTCTTGCTTTTTTTGTAGGATTATCGATATATTTTAATAACTATAAAATAGAATGTAAAAAAGATATATTATGTTTAAAGTGGAATTTACAAAAATTCGAATTACCATATACTCATTTAAAAAGCATATTTTTGTCAAAAGAATTAAATACACTCGAAATACTACCTGTAGTAAGTTATAATATTATAATTAGATATATAGATAATTTAAACTTTATAAGAGAATTATCTTTTCCGGCAGCTCTATTGTCGATCAGGAGAATGTAGCGGGGTATGGAGTAGGGAGCATCCTGGTTTTTTATACTTCTGCCAGGGACAAAAACGGGCAGATCCAATGTCTTGCTTTTAGCAAGGATAATGGACGGACATTTACTAAATACGAGAAGAACCCCATCTTGTGCCCTGCGGATGGTTTGAGAGATTTCCGTGACCCGAAAGTGTTCCGGTATGAACCGGAAGATAAATGGGTGATGATTGTCTCCGCCGATAAAGAAATGCGTTTCTATGACTCTAAGAATCTGAAGGACTGGAACTATATGAGCAGCTTCGGAGAAGGATACGGAGTGCAACCTTGTCAATTTGAATGTCCGGACATGGTGGAACTTCCGGTAGATGGAGATCTGAACCGTAAGAAATGGGCATTGATAGTGAACGTCAATCCAGGATGTTATTTTGGAGGAAGTGCCACTCAATACTTTACAGGAGACTTTGATGGAAAGAAATTCAGTTGTGATAGTCAGTCGAATGTCACGAAATGGTTGGATTGGGGCAAAGATCACTATGCTACCGTTTGTTTCTCAAACACTGGAGAACGGACGATTGCTGTTCCTTGGATGAGTAACTGGCAATATTGTAATATTGTTCCGACAAAGCAATTCCGTAGTGCTAACGCTTTGCCACGTGAGTTAAGTCTTTATACACAAGACGGTGAAATTTATCTTTCAGCAGCTCCGGTACCGGAGATAAAAACTCTGCGAAAAGAAAAGAAAGAGATTCCGGCATTTACGGTTGACAATGATTATCATATTGATTCTTTATTGGCTGATAATGATGGTGCTTATGAACTGGCATTGGAGATTACCGCCGGAGAAGCGGAGATTATGGGATTCAGTCTCTTTAATGATAAAGGGGAAAAGGTGGATATCTACTTCAATCTTCCGGAAAAGAGATTGGTTATGGACCGGACGAAAAGTGGTATCGTGGATTTCGGAAAGAAGAGTGTACCTCATGAAATAGAGGTTCACGACCGCAGAAAGACGACTTCCATCAATTATAT
>OJNR01000576.1_pt1 | contig 24134 bp, 20 predicted proteins | sample 1597901 | NCBI WGS metagenome assembly OJNR01 (sample SAMN01915223, study PRJEB22387) | human gut metagenome | isolation source: stool | host: Homo sapiens | place: USA | reverse complement strand
GTAGTAGGCGGTGAGGAATCGCATGGCGGTACCGGCACCGTGGATGTCGACGACGGGGCCACTGCCGGCAAAGGCCTGCCGCATGACCCGCGTGTCGTCACACTCCGAGAGGTTCTCGACGGGAATGGCGTCGCGGCACAGGGCGTTGAGGATGAGTGCTCTGTTGCTGATGCTCTTGGAGGTGGGCAGTACGATGGTGGCCGAGCAGTCGGTGGGTGCGAAAACTTGATAGTTCATAGGGCTTACCATGAGATTTGGGTGCAAAATTAGCAAAAAAAGAGGAATGATAGGCAGGTTATCTACCGGAGATTTCGTGCGAAATCGCCGAGTATTTCGCCCGGTTGGACGGGAGCTCTGCTCCGGGGCGCGGCAGAGGTGACTGTCGGCGTAGCAGGGGAGCATATAAAATAAAAAAAGGCTGTCTCACGACAGCCAATTTGTAAACCTTAAATCTAATACTATGAAAAAACATGGTACAAATATAAGGCGTATTGCTCAATATTCCAATCAGATAGTTTAAAATCAAACTGTTTTTAACGTAATTGTCGTATAACAAATTATTTTATTAACTATTTAACGGGCTTTGGAAAATTTTGTTGAAACGGAGTACCGTATCTCGTAATTTGTTTATAAATCGCTCAATTGCCCCGGTAGGTCGAGTATCCGTAGGGCGACAGGGTGATGGGCACATGGTAGTGGCTGTCGTCGGTAATCTCGAATACCACCTCGATGAAGGGGTAGAACGACTTTTGCGCCTGCGCCTCGAAGTAGGGACCTACGAGGTAGGTGAGCTTGTAGATGCCCCGGTTGTCGGTGCCGGGGCGTTTCTCGAGAAATTCCTTCACCCGGCCGTTGGCGTCGGTGGTTTTGGCATCGACCGGTTGCCACGACTGCCCGTCGGCCAGCCGCGAGAGTTGGATGGTTACCCCCGTGGCCGGTTGGCCGGCGTTGATGTCGAGGATGTGACTGGAGAGTTGATAGACCTTCTCTTGTGCCATCGAGGCGGTGGAAAACAGGATAGTCAGCAGGGCTGTAAGAATTAGATTTTTGTTCATAGCCATAAAAGTTTGGTTTTATAATAGGTTAGACAATCGTTTAATTCGTCGATAGCTCGTTGGCTGTACGTGTTTTGGCATCCCCCTCTATGCCCGGCAGGGCTGTTATTTCTTCGGCTCTTTGGGCTGTGCGAAGAATTTGTGGAAGAAGAGCAACTGGTAGTCGATGGAGTTGTTCCAATAGGCATTGTTGTGAGCCCCTGGTCGCTCGATGTAGTCGTGCTTGATGTTGTGGTCGAGCAGCGATTGGTGGGCCCGGCGGTTGACCTCGAGGAAGAAGTCGTCGACTCCGCAGTCGATGATGATAGCCAGGTCGCCGTCTTTGAGCGAGGGGATGAGGTTGATGACGGTATGCTCGTCCCAACGCTTTTTATTGGAGGCAAATTCGCCCAGTTGGTTCTGCATCTTCCAGTTGGTAGGGAAGGGGCGAATGTCGAGTCCGCCGCTGGTACTGCCCACGGCACCGAATACGTCGCGGTGACGGATGGCGTTCCACATGGCACCGTGGCCGCCCATGCTGAGGCCCGAGATGGCCCGGGCGCTGCGGTCGGCGATGGTGCGGTAGTGCGAGTCGGTATAGCGGATGACTTCGTCGGAGATGTAGTCCTCGAACTGCATGTCCTTATTGAGCGGGCTGTTCCAGTACCAGCTGTTTATCAGTCCGTCGGGGCAGACGATGATGAGGTTGTATTGCGAGGCCAGTTGGGGCAACTCGGGTTTGATGGTAATCCACGAGGCGTAGTTGCCGCCGCAGCCGTGCAGCAGGTATACAACCGGGTACCGGGTGTTGCCCTCGGCGTAGCTTTTGGGCAGGATGACCACATTTTTCAGGTCGTGACCCATTTTGCTGTGTATCGTGACGGTGTCGACTTGTTGGGCACAGAGGCTGACGATACAGAGCAGCAGGGTGATGGGTAGCAGCAATAATCTTTTCATGATGAATTCTTTTAAATGATTAAAGTTAAAGTGTTTATCGTTTTATGTATTCGGTGACAAAGCGGAGGTTGTCGAGTAACAGTCGGCCCGGGTCGTCGTAGAACTGGAGCCCTTTTATCTGGCCGGCCTCGACCTGGGCGATGAAGAAGTCTTCGCCTATCTCGTCGCTCAGCATGGCCTGCCAGGCGGTATCCGACTCGTCGAGTGTCTGCCCCTCTTCGCCCACGGTGGTCGAGAGGATGTCGGTGAGGATAATCTGCTGTTCGTCGTCGGGCAGGTCGTCGTCGGGTTCGAACAGGTTGTATTCGTCGTCGTCGCCGGTGATTTGGCCGATGAGGTCTTCGCTATCTTCGTAGCTGGTAATCTGTCCCGAGAGCCACCATTCGCCGTTCCATTCGACGAAGCCGGTGCGCAGGATGAGCGAGGGGTTTTTCATGTCGCGGGGCAGTCCCACGAGCGAGCGGTTGGTCACCTCGAGCACTCGGTCGGTGGCGATGTGGCGGAAGCGGGTCACCCGGTCGTCGCACCCTTCGTAGCGGTAGTAGCCGGTGTATTTGTGGCCCATGCTCCTGAGCGAGTCGTAGAGGGGCGATTCCGGACCCAGAACCTCGGCCAGCCAGTGGGGCGGCGTGAGGCGCATGAACTCGGTGACCTGGTTGAAGCCGAAGTCGTTGCAGAGTTGGTTGACCATGTCGGGAATCTGGTCTTCCAGTCCGTTCTCCTTGGCTTCGTCGGCCAGCGCTTCGGCCTGGTCTTCGAGCAGGTATCCGTTGTTGGAGAAGAGGTAAGACTGGGTGCAGAGCCACAGGAAGCGTGCATGCAGCGCGTAGAGGTTGTGCTGCTCCTTCTCGTCGAGTTGAAGGTAGTGGAGCAGTTTTTCGTTTTCGGGCGCCGTTTCGTATTCAGCCTCGAACAACTCCATCACGTCGGCGGCTATGGCGGCAAAAGTATCGAGAGCCGGCGAGTAGGCAATGTCGAGGTTGTTGAGCTGCATGTGGTAGTGCCAGATGAGGAACTGGATGTCCTCGGTATTGATTTCGCCGGGCGTGTAGTCGCTGTCGAGGGAATAGAAGGGCAGCGGTTTGCCATACTTCTGTTGATAGACGCGGGAGAAGGCCTGGAAGATGCCGGTTTGCGAGATGACATCCTCGAAGTAGGCGGTGAGGATACAGGCCAGCTCTTTCTGTTCCGAGGGGTCGATTTTACGGTAGTCGTCTTCGGCCAGGTCGTTTTCGATGGAACGAATCGCGGTCAATACTTTGTTGGCCAGGGTAATGTAGTAGAGGTCGGTCGATGCCGAGCCGGTGTAGGGATGCAGGGGTTTCCAGTCTCCGCTGTATATGCGCTGTTTGTCGTTGGTCATAACGAAAAAAATTAGGTACGATTGCAAATGTAAGTATAAATCGGAAAAGACGGTTTTGTGCGGTCACTTTTTTGTACCGATTGAGGTTCGATCTGTGTCGTGTGGATAGAGTGAAATCTATCTGGATGAGATTCTATATAGATTGGAAATGAGTGAATTATATATAAAAAGTTGCTTTTTTAAGGTTACAAAAAAAAAGTTTTTTTTCGTATATTTGCTATGGATCCATGCGCATTTCGATGCGTTGTAGATCCTTGTTTTATTTAAAATTTATAATGTTTATGTCAAAGACATTTGAGCAAAATGCACAAAAAGCGTTAACTATGGTGGCAGGAATCAGGTCTCATTTTCAAGAACTTTCCAAATTGGGCATCGGTACAGCGGCTGTTGATAAATTGGAAGCCGAAGCGTCGAAAGCAATAGAGATGATTCGGGAAGTAGATGCTCTTAGAGCCGAGGTGTCGGAGAAGCTGCGGAAAGCCAATGTTCAGCTCTGTGAGGTAAAGGACCAGGCCAATGTCCTCCGTTATTTGATTAAAAGCGGTTTCCCTCAGGAGGAATGGGTGAAATTTGGTATCATGGATAAACGATAGTTTGTAGTGATTTGCTTGGAACAGGCAGGGACAGGTGGTATTTTCCATCGGTTTCTGCCTCTCTTTTTGTGGTAATGGCAACCAATATTATCCTCCATTCGACTCCTGCTATTGGTGGGTTGTCGAGATGAAGAAGGGGAGGGTGCGGTTGTGGTATCGGTGTGTTCAAATAAATTTGCTTCTACCCACGGTGTGTCCTATCTTTGCATGGAATATGAGACGAAAGGAAGAACTATCGAACGGGGCCGTATCGCCGTTGGCCGCCGACCTGCACGACTGGTATGCCCGGAATCACCGGGTGTTGCCGTGGCGGGGCATAACCGATGCGTATCGCATCTGGATTTCGGAGATAATCTTGCAGCAGACCCGGGTGGTACAAGGGTATGAATACTACAACCGCTTTGTGTCGCGCTTCCCCGACGTGCGGGCGTTGGCTGCGGCCGATGACGACGAGGTGATGAAACTGTGGCAGGGGCTGGGCTATTACAGCCGGGCCCGCAATCTGCTGGCTGCCGCCCGGCAGGTGGTTGAGCGGTTTGGCGGGGAGTTCCCCCGGAGTTACGACGACATACGTTCGCTACCCGGTATCGGCGACTACACGGCGGCGGCTATTGCCTCGTTTGCCTATGGGTTGCCTCATGCCGTAGTCGACGGCAACGTCTATCGGGTGCTCTCGCGCATCTACGGCATCGACACCCCTATCGACACGACCGAAGGCAAAAAACTGTTTGCCGCCCTGGCCGACGAGCTGCTCGACCGGCAGGACCCCGGCGGTTACAACCAGGCGATGATGGAGTTCGGGGCGCTCTATTGCGTGCCCCGCTCGCCGCAGTGTGGCGGGTGCATCTTTGCCGACCGCTGCATGGCCTTGGCGACGGGCCGGGTGGAGGAGCTGCCGGTGAAGCAGGGACGCACGATGGTGAAGCCCCGCTACTTCAACTACTTCTATGTGCGGCACGAGGGTTATACCTGGGTGCGCCGGCGCGAGGGTCGCGACATCTGGCGCAATCTGTATGAGCTGCCGCTTGTCGAGACGGCCGAAGAGCAGCCGCTCGACGCCCTGCAGCAGAGCGAGGTGTGGGGCGAACTGTTTGCCGGGGCCGGTCGGGTGAGCGTGTCGGCCCAGGTGTACAGTTGCAAGCATGTGCTTTCGCACCGGGTAATCCATGCCCGCTTTTATGTGGTCGAGACCGAGCAGAAGCCTGCCATGCCGGGCTATCTGCGCATCGAGGCCGGAGCTATAGGCGACTATGCGGTGTCGCGCCTTACCGAGGGCTTCTTCGAAAAGATGTCGATGAATTATCCCTCGTTGTTTTGAGAAATGAACAGATAATTTTTTATTTTTGCATAAGTTGCCCGGGAGGTATCGGGCTTGTGTCGTCGACTGCGTGAAGGTCGAGGGGGCAGGCGGGTGTGTACAGGCCGGGCCAAGAACAGGAAACAGCCGAATGATAGAAAGAGTAATTATATTGGACGCCGTCGATCCGGTGACTTTTTACGGTGTGAACAACGCCAACGTGCAGGTGATTAAGAATCTTTTCCCCAAGGTGCGCATCGCTGCCCGGGGCAATGTGATGAAGGTAATCGGCGACGAGAAGGAGACCGAACTTTTCGAGCAGAAAATCAAGCAGCTCGAGAAATATTGTGCCGAGTATAACCAACTGGGCGAAGAGGTGATTATCGACATCATCAAGGGCGATGAGCCGCAGACCGTGAAACCGCTGGAGAACCTTATCATCTACGGGGTGAACGGCAAGCCCATCACGGGCCGCACGCCCAACCAGCAGAAGCTGGTCGAGGCTTTTGCCCACAACGACCTCACGTTTGCCCTGGGGCCGGCCGGTTCGGGCAAGACCTACGTGGCTATTGCTCTGGCCGTGAAGGCTCTGAAAAACAAGGAGGTGAAGAAGATTATCCTGAGCCGTCCCGCCGTGGAGGCCGGCGAGAAGCTGGGTTTCCTGCCGGGTGACATGAAGGACAAGATCGATCCCTATCTGCAACCGCTCTACGATGCGCTGGAAGATATGATTCCGGCCGCCAAGCTGAAGGAGTACATGGAGTCGAACGTGATACAGATTGCCCCGTTGGCCTTCATGCGCGGCCGTACGTTGAGCGATGCGGTCATCATTCTCGACGAGGCGCAGAACACCACGACACACCAGATAAAGATGTTTCTCACCCGCCTGGGCATGAACGCCAAGATGATAGTCACGGGCGACATGACGCAGATAGACCTGCCGGCTTCGCAGACGTCGGGTCTGGTGCAGGCGATAAGTATATTGAAGAATGTCGAGGGTATAGCTCGCGTGGAGTTCGGCAAAAAGGATATTGTACGCCACAAGCTGGTACAGCGCATTGTCGAGGCTTACGAAAAGCACGACGAGAAGGAGCGCAAGGCTGCCGAGGCCCGCAAGCAGGAGCGTGCCGCTGCCAAAGAGGCCGGTAAGGAGAAGCCTGAGGCGTGAGGCCTGTGGGCGGTTGGTTGGCCCCGACGGAGCGAAAGACTTATGGGGATTGGGCGGGGTGAATATCGCCCTTTTGAGTGCATGGCCCGGGAGGGGCAGCGGTATCGTGAGGGGAGAAAGATTGTCGACGCGGGTAATGCTTAATCTGTTTTAATTGACGTGCTATCTCGTTTTTATGTTGTATCTTTGCCGTGTCTTTACAGAGGACATACAACGACTATATTATAAACAGAAAAAGTATTACAGAAATGAAAAATGCTTTGGTAAAAACCGATTTCAAATTTCCCGGACAAAAGAGTGTATATCATGGTAAAGTGCGCGATGTGTACAACATCGACGACGAGTTGCTGGTGATGGTGGTAACCGACCGTATCTCGGCCTTCGATGTGATTCTGCCCGAGGGTATTCCCTACAAGGGACAGGTGCTGAACCAGATTGCCGCCAAGTTCCTGGACGCTACGTCCGATATTCTTCCGAACTGGAAAGTGGCTACTCCCGACCCGATGGTGACCGTGGGTCTGCGTTGCGAACCGTTCAAGGTCGAGATGGTTGTACGGGGTTATTTGACGGGTCACGCTTGGCGCGAATACAAGGCTGGCAACCGTACGCTGTGCGGCGAGACCATGCCCGAGGGTATGAAGGAGAACGAGAAATTCCCGCACCCCATCATCACGCCTACGACCAAAGCTGCCGAGGGTCACGACGAGGACATCTCGAAGGCCGAAATCATTGCCCGCGGCATCGTTTCGCGCGAGGACTACGAGCAACTCGAGAAATATACCCTGGCCCTCTATCAACGTGGTTGCGAGATGGCTGCTCAGAAGGGGCTCATCCTCGTAGATACGAAATATGAGTTCGGTAAGATTGGCGACAAGATTATCCTGATCGACGAAATCCACACGCCCGACTCGTCGCGCTACTTCTATGCCGATGGTTATGAGGAGCGTCTGGCCCGTGGCGAAGAGCAACGTCAGCTCTCGAAAGAGTTTGTGCGCCAATGGCTGATTCAAAACGGCTTCCAGGGCAAAGAGGGTCAGAAGGTGCCCGAGATGACCGAGGCTTATTGCAACAGCGTATCGGACCGCTACATCGAACTCTACGAGCATATCGTGGGCGAGAAGTTTGTCAAGGCCGAAGGCGAAGACCTGGCTGCCCGCATCGAAAAGAACGTGACCGAATTCCTGAACAGCCGCAAGAAATAAGACTGCGGGGAAAGGACTGTATAACGAATGGACTATAAGGCAGAAGAGATAAAACCCTATAACGAGGAGACCGACAAGACCACGCAGGTGCGCGAGATGTTCGACTCCATTGCGCCGGCCTACGATGCGATGAACCGTACCATGACCGTGGGCATAGACCGCTGGTGGCGCCGGGTGGCCGTGAAGATGTTGCGGCGCTATCCACACCGCCATATACTCGATGTGGCTACGGGCACGGGCGACCTGGCCCTGCTGCTCGACGAGCGGCTCAACCCCGACCAGATTATCGGTGTGGACCTCTCGGAGGGTATGTTGCGGATTGCCCGCGAGAAGGCGGTCAAGCGCAATGCCCAGCGCCGTATCCTCTTCGAGGTGCAGGATTGCCTGTCGATGGACTTCGACGACAACAGCTTCGACGTGGTGACGGTGGCCTATGGGGTGCGCAATTTCGAACACCTCGAGGCGGGATTCCGCGAAATGTATCGGGTGCTCCGTCCCGGTGGTGCATTGTGTGTCATCGAGCTGTCGACCCCCGAGCGTTTTCCCTTCCGCCAGCTTTATAAGTTCTATACCTATACCTTTATCCCCTTCATAGGTCGCCTGGTATCGAAAGACCGCAGCGCATACAGCTATCTGCCGCGCTCGGTGGCTGTCGTGCCGCAGGGCGAGGCTATGCTCGACATCTTCCGTCGTGCCGGCTTCGACCGTTGCTATTGCCGCCGCCTCACCTTCGGTGCCTGCACCATCTACATCGGGGAGAAAAAGAAAGGCTAAACACATCGGCCGAGGCGGAAAGTCTTTCGCCTACGAGGCCGACAGCCCAACCATACAGGGCCCGAGAACGCTTGCCGTTCGTCGGGCCCTGCCTGTTTTCGGAGGGGACCCTTCTGCATTTGGTCAAGTGAAAGGAATTGTTTATATTTGTATGTATAAGTCTGACAAGTAAATACCATGGATGGAGATATGAAAAAGGAAGAACTGTTTTTGAACGACATCCGCGGCATTATCGATGCGGCTCGTGCTCATGCGGTGCGTAGTGTGGATTTCTGCCGGGTTCAGATGTATTGGCAGTTGGGACGCCGCATTTTTGAGGAGGAGCAACAGGGAAAAGAGAGGGCCGACTATGGCAGTTACCTGATAAAGAACCTGGCCAAGCAGTTGGAACCCGACTATGGCAGCGGATTTTCGGTGCGACAACTTTCTTTTTGTCGCCAGTTTTATCGTTTGTATCCAATTGAGAACGCACTGCGTTCACAATTGAATTGGACTCAGTACAGAACTCTTATACAGATACCCGATGTGGATAAACGGGAGTATTACGAACTGGAGGCCGTGAACAATGCGTGGACGGCCCGGGAGCTGGAGCGGCAGATAAACTCCCAGTTGTACGAACGGCTGTTGTTGAGCAACGACAAGGAGGCTGTGTTGGCTGTGGCGCGAAAGGAGCGCATGCCGCAGTCGCCGCAAGAGATTATCAAAGACCCCATGTATTTGGAGTTTTTGGGATTGAAGCCTCAGGCAACCTATTATGAAAAAGATTTGGAGTCGGCTATCATCACTCATTTGCAGCACTTCTTGCTCGAACTGGGGCAGGGTTTTACTTTTGTGGCCCGGCAGAAACGTATCTTGTTGGAGGATGACGAATTTTTTGCCGATTTGGTTTTCTACAACCGGTTGCTGAAATGTTTTGTGGTGGTTGAGTTGAAGACGGGCAAACTGACTCATCAGGACTTGGGACAGTTGCAAATGTATGTCAACTACTACGACCGGGTGGAAAAGATGGCCGACGAGAATCCCACCGTAGGAATCCTTTTGTGTACCAGCAAGAACGATACGGCCGTGAAGATGGCTCTTCCCGAAGACAATAAAACCATACTGGCCCGTGAATATAAATTGTATCTGCCTTCACAAACACAACTTATCGACGAGGTAAACAGTGTACGCGAGATGATGGAGCACAAATCTCATGCTCAGAATCTCGATTGAATTGCGCGGTTTCATACTCCAGCGATAGATAAACCTAATGAATATGAACCTCGAAGAGATTATTGCCCATATTGTAACGGTTGAAAATGGATTTCAGCATATTTTGGATGCGGCTCATCGGATACACGAGTCGTGTAGTGACGAAGAGTGTTACGGTCTTTCGCTCGAATTATTCAAACATCCGGCTTATCAGGTGCGTATGCTGTCGGTTGTTTTATTGGGGTATGCCGGAGTAGACAATGAAAAAGCCCTGAGTTTTTTGAAAGAACGGGTGAGCCGCGATGAGAATTGGCGTGTGCAGGAGATGCTGGCCAAATCGTTTGACTTTATTTGTAAAGAGCGTGGATATGAAAGAGCTTTGCCTCTTATTGCTGAATGGTTGGCCGATGGTCATCCGAATGTAGTACGGGCTGTTACCGAGGGGTTGAGGATATGGACCTCGCGGCCCTATTTCAAGGAGCATCCTTTGGAGGCTGTTGCTTTTTTGAGTAGACACAAGGCCGATTCGAGCGAGTATGTGAGAAAATCGGTAGGTAATGCGTTGCGAGATATCAGCAAGAAGTTCCCACAGTTGATTCTCGATGAACTGGACACTTGGGACCAGAGTGACCCGAATGTGCGTTATACCTACCGGTTGGCGGTAAAGCACCTTCTCGAGAAGGAGAAGCGGGGAAAGTAGATGAATAGCATCTTGTAAAAATACAGCGGGGCTGCCTCTTTAGTAAGGCAGCCCCGCCGGTGTATAGGAACTTGTCCCGCGAGATTATTTGTGGGCGGGGCAGATGGGTTTGATCTGTTTGAAGAAGTCGTTGCCCTTGTTATCGACGAGGATAAATGCGGGGAAGTCTTCGACTTCGATTTTCCAGATGGCCTCCATGCCGAGCTCGGGATACTCTACGCACTCGATGCTCTTGATGTTGTTCTGGGCCAGGATAGCGGCAGGACCGCCGATGCTGCCCAGGTAGAAGCCGCCGTGTTTCTTGCAGGCGTCGGTAACGGCCTGGCTGCGGTTACCCTTGGCGAGCATGATCATGGAGCCGCCGTGGCTTTGGAACAGGTCTACATAGGGGTCCATACGGCCGGCTGTCGTGGGGCCCATCGAGCCGCAGGCCATGCCTTTAGGCGTCTTGGCGGGACCGGCGTAGTAGATGGGGTGATCCTTGATGTACTGGGGCAGGTCTTCGCCACGGTCGAGGCGCTCTTTGAGTTTGGCGTGAGCGATGTCGCGGCCTACGATGATGGTACCGTTGAGCGAGAGGCGGGTAGCTACGGGGTATTTGTCGAGCTCCTTGAGGATTTCGCTCATGGGCTGGTTGAGGTTTATCTTCACGGCATTGCCTTCGCCGGCTTGACGCAATTCCTCGGGAATGAGTTCGCCGGGGTTGCTGTCGAGCTTCTCGATCCAGATACCCTCTTTGTTGATTTTGCACTTGATGTTACGGTCGGCCGAGCAGCTTACACCCAGACCTACGGGGCAGGATGCGCCGTGACGGGGCAAGCGGATGATGCGCACGTCGTGGGCGAAGTATTTGCCGCCGAACTGTGCACCGAGGCCGATGCGGTGAGCCTCTTCGAGTACCTGTTTCTCGAGCTCTACGTCGCGGAATGCGCGGCCATATTCGTTGCCCGTGGTGGGCAGGTTGTCGTAGTAGTGGGTCGAGGCCAGCTTGACAGTGAGCAGGTTCTTCTCGGCCGAAGTACCGCCGATAACGAAGGCGATGTGGTAGGGCGGGCAGGCAGCCGTACCGAGGGTTTTCATCTTCTCAACGAGGAAGGGCACGAGAGTGGCCGGGTTGAGGATGGCCTTGGTCTCCTGGTAGAGGTAGGTCTTGTTGGCCGAGCCGCCGCCTTTGGTTACGCAGAGGAAGCGGTATTCCATGCCTTCGGTAGCTTCGAGGTCAATCTGTGCGGGCTGGTTGCATTTGGTGTTCACCTCTTCGTACATCGAGAGGGGAGCGTTTTGCGAGTAGCGCAGGTTCTCCTCGGTGTAGGTTTTGTAAACGCCCAGCGAGAGAGCCTCTTCGTCGCAGTATCCGGTCCAGACCTGCTGGCCTTTTTCGCCGTGGATGATGGCCGTACCGGTATCCTGGCAGAAGGGCAGAACGCCTTTGGCGGCTACCTCGGCATTGCGCAGGAAGGTGAGTGCCACGTATTTGTCGTTTTCGCTGGCCTCGGGGTCGCTCAGGATTTTGGCCACTTGCTCGTTGTGCGAGCGGCGCAGCATGAACGACACGTCGCGGAAGGCGGCGTTGGCCATGGCGGTGAGTCCCTCTTTCTCGATTTTCAAGATAGGTTTCCCTTCAAACTCGCTTACCGACACATAGTCTTTCGTAAGCAGATAATACTCGGTCGTATCTTCGCCCAGCGGGAACATGGGTTGATACTTGAACGGTGTAATAGCCATAGTTATATATGTTATTTAGTTTGAGTTGTCGGTCGATGTGTCGGTTCCGCACGGGCGGAGAGCCGCGGTCAATCGTGCCACAAAAATAGCGAAAGGTGAGCGGAGAATAAAATATCGGCACCTGTTTTCCGATATTTTTTATCCCGAACCGCATCCTGTTTTCGTGTAACAAAGGTAAAGAAATTTTTCGGTAATCGTTTCGCCGATGGCGAAATCTTTCGACGGGAGTCGAGTTTGTATGAAGCTGCCATAAAAGGGGGCGAGTGCGGGGTTTACTTTGCGGTACCATATATGGGAAATCTAATCAGTTAAATTTATGGAAAAGAATTATCAGAAAGAAAATCGCAATCGGCGGAAATCGCGCGATTTGCTCGTAGAGAAGCTTTTGGACCGATTCCCGACCCGGCCCTTGGATAACGACGACGAGCTGTTCGATGCCCTGGAGGAGTACGACTCGTACCGCAACGAGCGCTATGAGCGGCTGGCCGACGACCAGAGCAAGCTGTGCAAGTTGTTCATGTCGAATCCCAAGATGGGGGCTTTCATCTCCGATGTAATCGGTGGCGACGATGCGCTGGTAGCCTGCGTGCGCTACTTCGGTCGCGATATGCTCGACTGTGCCCGGGACGAAAACCGCATGGCCGAGGTGCGTCGGGCCAACGACGAGTATCTGTCGCGGGTGGCCCGGTTCAACGAACTGGAGTCGCAAATGCGCGAGAATCTCGAGAAGAGCAGCCGTTGCATGGAGCGCTTCAAGACCGAGAAGGGGATGAACGATGCCGAGTTCGAGGGTTTCCTCGACCGGGTGTACCACCTGTGCAACCATGTGTTCATGGGCGAGTTGAACGACGAGGTGCTGAACCTGCTCTTCAAGGGGCTCTACTACGACCGCGATTTGTCGTGTGCCGAGCGCGACGGCGAGGTGCGGGGCCGCAACGAGCGCATCGTCTTCGAGCGTCGCGAGCGGGGTGGCGATTCGTTGCCTCCCATGCGCAACGGGGGCAGTTTCGAGTCGGACGCCTCCGAGCTGTCGCCGGTTTTTGGCAACCGTCGCCGTCGCAGCGTGTGGGACATGTAGCCCCGGTTGTCTGGAGAGTGAAGAGTTTGATACCCTAATTAAATTTTTGTAATCCTATGTTTTTGTTGAATTTTGAAAAATTGAAAGAAGAGATGAAACAGTTTCTAACGAAGTGGAAAACTCCGCTGCTTTGGCTGGCGGGTCTGTTGGTTCTGGTAGTTTGCTGGCAGATTTGGGACGGGCTGCTCGACGGTGGCCTGGCGCTGGCAGCCATCATCCCCGGTGTGTCGGGCGGTAAGCTCGTGACCGGCGAACCGCTCACTACCGACCTGGTGCGCGAGGGTAGCCCCTCGCTGTTGCGCAACGAGATTGACAAGCGCATCGTGCGCATCCGGCCCATGTCGACCCCCATCGACCAGTTGTCGCGATGGAATGGTGCCCGCAAGTCGTCGTCGATGATTGTCGACTACTATTCGGTCGATGTGAAACCCACCAAGTCGTTTACGAAAACCGCGTATACGGCACCCGCTTCGGGTTCGGCCGACGAGTCGCACAAGAAGGCCAAGATCGATGCCGTGGACAACAGCATCTTCGAGGTATCCGAGACGATTCTCGTGCAGGGCGTGAAAGGGTATGAGCCCGACGGTACTACCCAGTCGAATGCCGACCTGGTGCTCTATATCGCCGCCAAAGACGAGGAGACCGGCTCGCTCACGGTCTATCCCGTAAACGGCATGAAAATCGGTACCGTAGAGAATTGTGTGCCTTCGATTCCGGCCAACAAACAGCTCATCCGCATGGGCCGTGCGGCTACCGAACTCGACGTACAGACGGCACAGTTCTCGGCATTGCCCGTCAAGAGTCAGAACTATTGCCAGATTTTCAAGATGCAAATCGAGCAGTCGACCTTCCAGAAGATAGCCAACAAAGAGGTCGAGTGGGACTTCTCGGATGCCGAAGAGGCTGCCATCTACGACATGCGTCTGGGTATGGAGAAGAGCTTCATGTTCGGGGTGAAGAATACGATTTTCGACCCGCGCAAGAAGGAGAACGTGATGCTCACGGGCGGTATCTGGTGGCAGGCCGGTAACCACTACACCTATGACCCGACGAAAGAGATGACGCAAGACGACTTGATCGACATGATGCGTCAGGCCTTCACGGGCAACGGTGGCAACAAGCGTAAAATCCTGATTGGTGGTTCGGTCTTCATCGGACTTATCAACAAGATTGAGATGACCAAGGTGGTGATGGCTCGCGAGGACAAGGTGAAGTGGGGCATCGACTTCTCGGAAATCAGCTCGAAGTTCGGTAAACTGTATGTGCTTTACTCCGAGGTGTTCGACGACTGCGGCATGCACGACTACGGCTTTATCTTCGATCCCGAGTTCATCCAGAAGTGGTCGCATGTGCCTTTCGGTGCACAGGAGCTCGACCTGAAGAAGGCGGGCGTGCGCAATACCGATGCCCTGGTACTGACCGAGGCCAGCTGCTTGACGCTGCGTTATCCGGCAGCTCACATGCGCATCGAGCCGCTCGGATGATAAACCGTTAAGACTGACCGGCTCACCCCCGGCTCGCAACGAAATCTGAACAAGGGGGACTGAACGGGGCAACCGGTATTTTGGCGAGCCGGTTGCCCCGTTTTTTTCTGGACCACCGGCAGGTGGGCAATATTCAATTTAGAAGAAAGGAGAACTATGAACAAGATTTATCAGACCCGATTGGGCAATTTGAGTACCTCGGTCGTGGTGAACGGGGTGCCCCGTCGGGTTCAGTTTCGCGCGTGGGACGGCGTGAACGGCCTCTTCTCGACCGAAGACGAGGCGTTGCAGCAGGCACTGGAGCAGAGCCGGGGATACGGCCGGCGCTTTGTGCTGATGGAGATACCCGATACCCGGGTAGAGCAGGAGACCTACCAGTTGGTGCCCGGTATTCGCTCGTGGCAGGCGGCCCGCGACTATTTGAGGCAGGAACCCTATGGCCTCTCCGACGAGGAGGTCTCCACGCCGGCTCTCATCGAGCAGGCGGCCGAGCGGTTCCATTTGGTATTTACACAATTAAAGAAAAAGAAAAGACGATGAAGGTAAGAGAACACAGTCATTTGCGCGGACAAAACGGGTGCCTGGGATTTTTCTACGGGCTCGACGCGCTTCTCTCGGCCTACCCCGAGGGTGGTTTGGCCGGCGAGTTTTTCATCAACGGCAAAACCCAGTCTATCTGGGTATGGGACTCTACGGGCCGCTCATGGTACGACACCAACCATGCGGCACCCGCTCCGTTTTTCGGCGTGGTCACCGACCCGGCCACCTTTAGCCCGGCGGTCGAGAGCGGCCAGCCGGCCAGTTTTGTCTATGTGGCCGGTTATGCCGGGTCGCATCTGTTCCCGGCATTGAAGGAGGGATCGTCCTTGACCGTGGTAACCGACTCGGCCGCCATTATCACCCTGGTATGGGACGGTTCGGTCTGGCGCGACTATGTAACGCCGCTGACCTTCGACGATGCCATCCGACCGATATATATGTATCGAGGTCAGTGGAATGGCGATGCAACCTACACGTGTGCCAACGGAGTGGTCGATGTGGTCTATTTCATGGGCCGTTATTATCGGGTGAAGGATTCGGTGGGGAGTACCAGTCTGTCGCCCGGGGCGTCGTCGAACTGGGAGGAGGTTGCCCACTTCTACGCCGTGGCCGACCGGTTGGAGATGCTGCCCGACCAACTGATGGTCTTGGATCAGCAGCAGACGATCCGAACGACCAGCGGCAACTCTTCGTGGGAGCTGTGTAACGGCGAAATCCGCCATCTGGAGTCGGGTACTTTCCTTTCGCAGAGCGGTGAGTTACGCGTCTCGAAGGAGCAGTGCGACATCATTATCAGCCCCACGATGAAGGGATTGGTATTCTGGGGACCCGATGAGAAAAATCTGGTCATCGACTGGGATACGGACGATAATATTCGCCTGACATTGAGTCAGTCCGACGACTCAGGCTCGCATCAGATACTGGTCACACCTCAGCAGATAACGCTGTCGAAACTCGACAGTGCCGGGCAGGTGCAAAGCTCGACCCGAATTTCGCCCGAGGGGATGAGTGGCAAGTTGAAGCTGTGGAGCGACACCCTGGCCGAGGGGGATATCTATGTCGACGAAAATAACTTTCTGAAACAGAAGAGGGGGTAGCGATGGAGATAAGTGTCAATGACCTCGTCGAACGGGTCAAGATAAACATGGAGGAGCTCACCGATGTGAGCAATGCCTCGGTAAAGTTGGAGGTGGGCATCGATGTCGAGCAGTATATTCGGGCCAAGTTGCCCGATGCGCTGCTGTCGGTGTGGGCTTCGACCCCGGTCGAACTGTTGCCGCAGACCGACTGCGCCTCGTCGCTGCAACCCGAGCGTCAGCCCGACGGCAGTGGCCGGGTGGTGCTGCCCTCGGATGTGTGGCGCATGACCGAGTTTTGCATGGAGGGGTGGCGACAGCCGGTTACCTCGTTTATCGACCACACCTCGCCCGCCTATGAGTTGCAATTCAACCTTTACACCCGCGGCGGCGTGGCAACTCCGGTGTGCGTGCTCTCCAACGTGGGGGGCCAGAAGTGTCTCGACTATTACTCGTTGCCGCCTCGCGTCGAGGCGCATCGGGTGAAGACGGCCCGTTACGTGGCTTATCCGCAGGCCGATGCCGACAAGTACGAGATTGCCGACTCGCTGGTACAGGTGGTTTGTTACACCTGTGCGGCTCTCGTCTACGAGATTCTGGGGCAGCCCGAGCAGGCGGCCGCCATGTTGCGCAGCATCGTCAAGTAGGGCAGGGCGACCGACATCGTGTCGCAGAAACGCTGCCGGCTCTCTGGATAGTCGGCCTCGGGGCAACCACTCCGGGGCCGGCTTGCTGTTTTATCGGGGCTCCTTTTTCTGCAACAGTTCGTAAGGGATGTGCCCTATCTGGGCAGCCGTCTCGGAGTATGAGCTGTGTACCGAGCCGAGCACCTGCCGGGTGTGCGAGAGCAGATAGAGTTCGATGAGGGCTTCGCGCATCCCCTCGAGGCTGTTGCGGTCGGCCCGGTGGGGCGAGCAGAATACCCGGTCGCCGAATCGGGCGGTGATGAGGGCCTTATCCTCTTCGGAGTCGGTCGCCAGATAGAAGGTGGTATCGGCGTTACGATCGATCTCCTGCTGCATGCGGTCGACAAAGAGTCGGGTAGGACTTTGGGCGATGGAGATGGCGTTGTCGGTACGACGGATATGCACCCCTATCGTGTGGTCGCCGAATCGGGCCCGGCGCGTCTCAATCTCCTGCTTCAGGAGGGGGTGCGGTTCGAAGAGGGCAAAGCGGTCCCACTCGGTGCGGGGTTCGTAGAAGTAGACAAAGGCGGCGATGTAGACCTTGTGGCCTCGGGCCCACGCCTCGAAATCGAAATGCTCGCGGAAGCGTCGCGACGTATCCATCTCGTACATGCGGCGGTCGAATGCCGGCTGCTGGAACAGGAGGGGAATGAAGAAGTTTTTCCGGCGGGGGCGGTCGTAGCGCAGCAAGTCGAGCCTCGAAGCCTCGGTGACGGTAACCCCCGGCCGATCGATGGGGGCAAACAGTTGGTCGAACCGGCAGTTCAGCCCCGGGTCCTTGAACCACACGATGTGCAACTCGCTGCCACATTGCCGGCTCAGGGCTACGGCCGAGTCGATTGCCCTCATGCGATTGGCCAGTCCGCCTACGGGTACGAGCCATATACTCTCTTTTTTCATAAGGGATAGAACAAAGAATCAGACAAAATTAAAAATTTTTTAAGAATTGAATGGATTGTGTGTTCGGATTTTTTTATAATATTTGTGACCGCTTTGAAAAGTGAGTAATGGAAATCGTAAATAGTCTGAAGAGAAAAGTAGGGAAACCTATTTTGTCTTTTTTCGAGAAGAATATATATACATGGGCATTTTTTATTTTGCTGGTTATTTCGGTTGCCTCGGTTATATGGCTGTTGTACATGCAGGTGGTGAGACCTACCAACATGGTGTCATCGGTACCGAACCATGTAATCAAGACTCTGATTGATGCTATGATTCTCATGTCGCCTCTGTTTGTGTTGAAAAAACGGGGCCTTATTTTTATTGTGCTGGTGTTGGTCGATCTGTTCTGTCTCTCGGCTGTGTGGTACTATCGCAATTATCTCGACATCATACCCTTCTCGTCGTTCCTGTTGGTCGAGAACGTATCACCGTTGCTGCTCGACAGTGCATTGGCATCGGCACGTTGGGTTGACTGGCTGGCCCTGCTTCCTACTGTGTTGACGGCTGTAGTTTATAAATTGTTTCTCCAGAAGCGGGTCTTGGCCGAGCGGAAGCGGCTGTGGTGGCCGATTGCAGCCATTGTGGGAATAGCTGTAGCTTTTTATGCCATGCTTTCGGTGCGTGACATAAAGTCGGGACAGTATACAGCCTTTATCGATCGTTTTATGACCTATCCCAACAATATACTCTATATCGACAATAATGGCTTGTGTGGATATACGCTCTATCAGTTGGTAACCGGGTTGATACCCGAGCCTGAACTGTCGGATGAGGAGCGGGCTAAAATCGACTCTTTTTTCGACGATTATACCTGTTATACAGATAATTTGATTCAAGGAAACAACCGAAAAAATTTGGTCTTGATTATTGTAGAATCTCTCAATTCGTGGGTAATTGGCCAGCAGTTTGGCGGGGTAGAAGTGACTCCCTGTCTTAACCGGATCGCTAACGATAGTAACTCTATCGTAGCTGTGCATGTGTTTCCTCAGGTGAAAGACGGTCGTTCGAGCGACGGGCAGTTTATGTTCAATACCGGTTTGCTCCCCTTGCAGAGTGGAGCAGTGGCCACCCGATATGCCAATCTTGATTACTATTCGATTGCCAAAGCCTTGAAACAGAGAAATTATACAGCTGTGAGTATGACGGTCGATTGCAATAATTATTGGAATCAGGCCGAGGCGAGTGAGGCTTATGGCTATGACCATAATTGGGATCGGCTAAATGGTGCAGAAGTTGTTCCCGACAGTTTGTTGATGGTACGGGCTATTGAGCAGATAAAAACAGAGAAAGTTCCCTTTTTCTATCAACTCATTACGGGGTCTTCGCACAAGCCTTACAATACCCCGACTCGACCTACTGCATTGTCGAATGCTGAAGGTTTCCCGACCGAGGTACGTAACTACATGGAGGTAATGCATTACACCGACCGCTGTATAGGTGCCTTTATCGATTCTCTACGGGTTAACGGATTGTATGAAAATACGGTTATTGCAATCGCCTCGGATCACAATCAGTTGCTCGAGCCCTGTTCTGTACCAGGGTACAACGATATCGAAGTCGCCTTTATAGTGGCCAATGCTGGATTGAAGTATACCCACAAGTCTGTTATGGGGCAGATTGATATTTATCCTACACTGCTCGATGTGATGGGGTGCAACGAGTATCTGTGGAAGGGGCTTGGTCATAGTATTTTACGGTCTTCGGTGTGCAGTGCGGTCGGTTGGAACAAGGCGGTCTATGGCACCCCCGACGATTCATTGGTTCCTCAGCAGATTGAGGCTTGGGACATTTCTAGGCAGATGATAACACGTGGCTATTTTACTATAAAACGATAGTTGGGGGAGCCATATCAATTTTTATTTCACTACATTTGCATCGAATGTGAGTGAATGCCATGCGATTGAACAGAAACTGGTTGTCGGCTTATACCTGGGCGTGCGAGGGACGATACCTGCTCTTCCACCTGCTCGTGGTGCTTTGTTTCGTCTATCCCATCGAGTATCTGCATATCGAGCTGAAGTGCTCGACCATCTTCAATCTGCGCATCCTGTTGCCTCAGGGACGGCCGATAGGCGACACGCTGTTGGCCTTCTTGCCTACGGTGGGCGATGCTTTGGTACTCTCCTTGCCCCTTCTGCTCTTCACCCGCCGCCGGTGGGTGGTCTTTATCCCGCTCTTCCTCTTCGATCTCTTCTGCTTGGCGCAGAGCTGTTATGCCCGGGTCTACGAAGATGTGATGCCCTACTCGTCGTTTCTGCTCTTCGACAACGTGAACGGCGTGCTGCTCAACAGCGTGCGGGGGCTGCTTCGCTGGCGCGATGTCACCCTCTTCGTTCCCACCCTTTTGTTGCTGGCGGCCTATCTGCTCTATTTCGGGAAGCAGCGGTCGTACCCCTCGCCGCGTATCCGGTGGATAACTGCCGCCGTGTCGCTGGTGGTGGCCTTGGCCGCTTACGGGGGGCGGTCGTACCAGATTTACCATCGGGCGTCGGCCGACCGCGAATCGCCCTGGACCGCCTTCATCACTCCTTATAATTACCGCGAATACCTCATCTATCACGGGGTAGTGCCTTACACGGGCTATGTGCTGGTGTCGTCGCTGGTACAGTCGGACGAGTTGACGGCCGACGAACGGGCAACCGTCGACAACTACCTGGTCGACATGCCCCGCTATACCGATAACCGTCTGGCCGTGGAGCCGGGGCGCAACCTGATTCTCATCGTCGTCGAATCGATGAACTCGTGGATGCTCGACCGCACGGTAGGCGGGGTGGAGATTATGCCCCGACTGAACCGTCTGTTGAGGCAAGAGGGGACCTTCGCGGCTCTCCATCTGATACCGCAGGTGAAGGATGGCCGTTCGAGCGACGGCCACCTCATGTTCAATACCGGCCTTTTGCCCGCCCGCACGGGGGCTACGGCGGTGCTCTACGGCGATAATCGCTATCCTGCCCTGGGCCATGCCCTGAAGCAGAAGGGATACCGCACCCTCAATATCGTTTGCGACCGGGCGCAGGACTGGAACCAGGTGGAGACTTCGCCCGCCTATGGGTTCGACACCCTCTACGACAAGAGCGCTTTCGAGTCGAGCGAGATACTCGACGACTCTACCATGCTGGCCCGGGGCCTCGCCATTCTGCGCCAGACACCCCAGCCCTTCTTTGCCCAGCTGGTTACCATCTCGACCCACGCTCCCAACGGTGAGCCGGTCGAGCCCACCGCCCTGTCGCAATACCCCACGTCGTCGCACGAACTTATCAACACGATGGAGGCCTTCCACCGGCTCGACCGTCAGTTGGGCCAGTTTATCGACTCGCTGCAGGCTTGCGGACTCTACGACCGTTCGGTCGTGGCCATCGTGTCGGACCACGACGAGCTGGGACTGAATGTGCTCGAGGGGCGCACCACCCGTACGCTGGCCGACCGCGAGGTGGCCCTCCTGCTGCTGAATACACCTTATACTGTTTCGTACGAGGCGGTGGCCGGGCAGATAGACCTCTACCCCACACTGCTCGATGTGATGGGTTGCAACGAATATCCCTGGAAGGGGCTCGGGTACAGTCTGTTGCGCACCCCGGTAAAGAGCGCCGTCTATTGGGACCGCAGCGTGGTGGGCGACACCCGGTCGCCCCTCGTCCCGCGGCAGCGCGAGGCTTGGGACATCTCGAACCTTATCCTCACCGGCCACTATTTTTCGAAAAGGGAATAGCTCTCCGGGAGCTGGTGGTGGACCTGCCCGATTACTCGAAACGCGATTGTTAACCCGATTTGAAAAAACCATGAAATCTTCGTTATGAATACTCAACCATCTGCTTCGCCCGATTCGGATAGTCTGGCTGCGGCCAAGTCGTACAACGACCAGGGGTATGCCTGTTTCTGCCGGGGCAACCGTACGGGAGCGCTGGATTACTATCTCAAGGCCCTGGCCATTCGCGAGAGGGTGTTGGGCGAGAATCACCCCGATACCGCCGAATTGTACAACAATATCGGGCTCGCTTGTGACAGTCTGGGCAATTACCACGAGGCTGTGGCGTATTATCGCAAGGCTGTAGCCATTCGCGAAAAGGTGTTGGGCAAGGAGCACCCCGATACCGCCGAATCGTACAACAATATCGGGGTGGCCTACGGCGACATGGGCAATTATGCCGAGGCGCTGGCGTATCACCTCAAGGCGTTGGCCGTTCGTGAGAAGAAGTTTGGCAAAGAGCACGCAGTCACCGCCCTCTCTTATCTCAACATCGGTTCGGCCTATCACGGTCAGAGTGAAGACTCGAAGGCGCTGGACTCTTTTTTCAAGGCCCTGGCTATTTATAAGAAGGTGTTTGGAGAGGAACATGCCTCTGTCGTTCTGGTGTATAACAATATTGCGGATATCTATACCCGTCAAGGCAATTACTCCAAAGCCCTGGATTATTACTTCAAGGCTTTGTCCGTGTGGGAAAAAGTGCAGACCGAGGAGGGTCTTGATTTGGCAGCCGTATTGTATGCCAACATCGGGCAAGCCTGTTACGAGCTGGGTAACAGCCCGAGGGCTCTGGAGTATTATCTCAAATCTCTGGCCATTCGCGAAAAGAGGTCGGGGGCAAATCATCCCGATACGGCTACCCTGTGTAGCGCTGTCGGTCGCATCTATACCTTGCAGGGCGATTTTTCAGATGCCTTGAAATATTACTTCAAGGCTCTCCCGATTCGGGAGAAAGTGTTGGGTGCGTTGCATCCCGATACGGCCATTCTTTATCATCAGGTCGGTTATCTTTATGGTGTTCAGGGCGATTACTCGCTCGCGATGGACTATTCTCTCAAAGCCCTGCCTACGTATGAAAAGAGTGACGGGGTATCACATGCCAACAAGGCCGATTTGTATAGCCAGATTGGTTATCTTTATGGTATCCGGGGCGATTATTCACAAGCTCTGGCCTTTCAGTTCAAGGCCTTGGCTGTTCGGGAAAAGTCGCTGGGCACGGCACATCCCGATACGGCCCTCTCGTATGGCCACATCGGTTCGCTCTATGAAGCCCAGGGCGATTACTCCCATGCGTTGGAGTATCTGCAAAAGGCCTTGGCCGTGTACACACGCGAGTATGGACGGGACAACGAGTATACCCGGGCCGTCGAGCAGGAGATAGAGCTGATCAAAGAGCTCCAGTCTGGCGCGAAACAGGCCGATGGGGCCGGTGATTGAGCTCTGGCAAGACGATTGTGGACGGCCCTGGCAGAATCTTGGGAGGGGACGGTCTCTCCTCCCTGTTGGCTCGAATTACTCTTTACCGTTTTCGTTATTGGAATTTAATACCCAGCTGTTTGGCTCTTTGAAAAAAAAATGCGAAATTTGCCCAGCTAAAAAAGATAAAGCAAACATACACAAATAAAAGTGATTACAATGAAGAAAAGTGCACTTCAAACTGCTCGTGCTTCGTATCAGCCCAAGCTGCCCGAAGCCATCAAAAACGGCGTAACCATCGTCGAAGGCAAAGCCACTCAATCGGTGGCCGACCAGGAGGCTATCGCCAAGTTGTTCCCCAACACCTACGGCATGCCCGTGCTTCGTTTCGAAGCCGCTCCCAAGAAAGAGTATCCTGCCATCAACGTGGGTGTAATCCTTTCGGGTGGTCAGGCTCCTGGCGGACACAACGTGATTTCGGGTCTCTTCGACGGACTCAAAGCCATGAACAAGGATAGCCGTCTCTTCGGTTTCCTGTTGGGCCCGGGCGGACTCATCGATCATAAATATATGGAACTCACTGCCGACATCATCGACGACTACCGCAACACGGGTGGTTTCGACATCATCGGTTCGGGTCGTACCAAACTCGAGACGAAAGAGCAATTCGACAGCGGTCTCGAAATCATCAAAGAGTTGGGCATCAAAGCCGTGGTTATCATCGGTGGCGACGACTCCAACACCAACGCCTGCGTATTGGCCGAATACTACAAACAAATCGGTGCCGGTGTACAGGTAATCGGTTGCCCCAAGACCATCGACGGTGACTTGAAGAACGAGATGATCGAGTGCTCCTTCGGTTTCGATACCGCCTGCAAGGTATACTCCGAGGTTATCGGTAACATCCAACGCGACTGCAACTCGGCCAAGAAATACTGGCACTTCATCAAACTGATGGGCCGTTCGGCTTCGCACATCGCTCTGGAGTGCGCTCTGCAAACGCAACCCAACATCTGCTTGATCTCCGAGGAGGTTGAGGCCAAACAGATGACCCTCGACGACATCGTAAACTATATCGCCGATATCGTAGCCGCTCGTGCTGCCAAAGGTTTCAACTTCGGTACGGTGCTGATTCCCGAAGGTCTCATCGAGTTCATCCCCGC
>OJNR01000553.1_pt1 | contig 24740 bp, 20 predicted proteins | sample 1597901 | NCBI WGS metagenome assembly OJNR01 (sample SAMN01915223, study PRJEB22387) | human gut metagenome | isolation source: stool | host: Homo sapiens | place: USA | reverse complement strand
CAGTGCGGCGGCGGCAATCGCGCCCGCCATGAGAAGAATGTTGAGCGCATATCTCTCAAGGAACGCGCCCGCAACAATAACGGCGGTCGGGATAAAGAGCACTATCTTTACGAACAAGTTGGCTCCGTCCTTGCCGTAGAGCGCATGCCACAGACCGATGGCGTCCTCCATGAGCGGATACTGATTCGCGCACAGGGAGAAGCCGAGGTAGAACATAAGGCAGTAGACAATGAACATGAGCGCCGTAGAGGAATCGGCGGGGATCTTGAAGAAGAACAGTCCCGCAAAGCCCATATAGAGCATGGGCGCGCCGATTATCGCGTTAAACAGACCGGGCAGCAGGCAATAGAAGAAGGCCTTTGCCTTGCTGTCTATCGCGTCATGCTCGACGTGGCCGCAGCCGTCGGTGTTTCTTAAATATTTCGTGTCCTCAACGGGGATGCTGAACGCTCTGGCTATAAGATGCTCGAAGAAAGCCTTTATATATGCACCCGGGAAGGTGAGCACCTTGCCGATTAAATAGATAACAGTTGAAATCATGAGATGACACCTCCGTCAGTGATGAAGACTTGCTCGACGGTCTTTTTGCCCGCAAGGCAGTCCGTGACAACCGAGCTTACCTCATAGTTATAGGTCTTGAGATAATCCTGCATCGACTTGTAGGTCTCATCGTCCTTTGCAAGTCCCGCCGCAAGAGCCGCGGTGTTGAGTATATCGAGCGTAAGATCGCCGTAGTTCATGGAGAACTGATACGCGGCCTTTCCGCACTCGTTGGCCTTCTTGTAGTCGCCTTTGAGCATATAGGCTATAGCCTCGTTGCGGTAGATATCCGAATCGCCGCCGGAGGCCTCAAGACCCTCCTCGCAGACCTTTATCGCCTCGTCATACTTGCCGGTGTACCAATAGAGGTTGGCGCGCAGGCTGTAGGAGGTGTAATCTCCGCTTGCGACTCCCGCCGCGTTCTCGGCCGTATCAAGCGCATCGCAGACTTTCGTTGCGCCGTCAACGTCGCCCTTTGCAAGCAGAGCCGTGACCTTCTGCTCATACGCCGAGTAGTAGTTACGGTTCTTCGCTATCATCTTGTCGGCATATTCTATGGCCTTGGCATAGTCGCCCGAGCGGTAATAATAGTCCGTTATGGTCGGGCCGTAAATCATAAGTCCCTCGGGATATTCCTTTTCCATCTTGAGCAGGAAACCGAGCTGAACGTCAATGCTCTTGTCCGCCTGCATGGCGACAAAGCACTTGTAGTAGTCGATGTACTTATCATCGACACCCTCCTGCCCTCTGAGAGCCTCGAGCTTCTCGATAAGCTCGTCGTAGGGGATATCCTTGGCGTCGGAGTTGATATAGTTCTGGAGAATGGAATACGCCTTCTCCTGCATGGTGTTATAGCTGTTATAGGCCTTGACATACTTACGCACGCCCAAAAGCCTCGCGTCCGACTTCACCGCGTCCTCACCGAGGTTGTTTACAAGATATCCGCCCGCGTCTATCTCGCTGTAGCCCCTCGCATAGAGCCTGGCGGTCATGACGGTCTCGCTGTAGCCGAGGGTGAATATCGTCTGATTGCCGAGGGTCTTTGAAAGATTCGAAACAAAGTCTCTTTTGTTTAACGCGGCGTTTGCCTCGCTCGCCTGGGACACCTTGTTGAGGGCGGCGTTGACATAACCCTGATTCATAAGAGAATCGGCCTCGAGCATTGCGCTTATCTGAGTGGCGTTTGCGCCCAAAATCATAAGAGCGAGCAGCGAAACCAACACGCAAAGCAGCGCGGCGACAACGGGACCTCCCTTTATCTTCGTTTTCATCATCTTGGTACGGCAGTCCTCGCAGTAATAGCTGCCCTCTTCGCGGGCCTTCTTCTGGCACAGGCTGCAAAGCGTTCTGTCATACTCAAAGCTTTTCTCTTCTTCGGCAGCCTCGTTCTCGGAAAGCGGCTGCTTGTTTTCTTTATCTGACAAACCGATACCTCCTTGTCCGGTAACATTACCGTTCTATTCTATCAGCTTTCCGATAAAAATTCAAATAAAATCAGACTTTGTTTACAAAAAACTCATAAAAAACCGCCCGCTGCCGAAATATCCGCGTATCTCAGGCAAATATCGGAGCAAAATATCTTGTCATATCAACGAAAAATCTGTATAATCAACCTGCATATATATTTAAGCGAAAGGAAGCAGAATATGCTTGAACTGAAAAACGTCTCCTTCTCCGTCGGCAGCGCCGACGACGAACTCGAGATAATCGACGATATCAGCATAACCTTCGACGACGGAAAGTTCGTTGTCATAACAGGCCCCAACGGCGGCGGAAAATCCACGCTTGCAAAGCTCATCATGGGCATAGAGCAGCCGACCGCGGGGCAGATAATCTATAACGGAACGGACATAACGCACATGAGCATAACCGAGCGCGCAAAGCTCGGCATCGGCTACGCGTTCCAGCAGCCGCCTCGCTTCAAGGGGCTCACCGTGCGCAGGCTTCTGAGTCTCGCCCACGGCAGCGAGCTGCCCGAGGACGCGTGCTGCGCGTACCTGACGAGCGTCGGACTCTGCTCGCGCGAATATCTAAACCGCGAGGTTGATGCGTCGCTCTCGGGCGGCGAGGTAAAGCGCGTCGAGATAGCCACTCTCATGGCGCGAAAGGTGGACCTTGCGATTTTCGACGAGCCGGAGGCGGGCATTGACCTTTGGAGCTTCGCCATGCTTGTCGAGAGCTTCCGCTCGATGTGCAAAAACAGATACGAGACTGTTATAGTCATCTCGCACCAGGAGCGCATAATGCAGCTTGCCGACGAGATGATAGTCGTCGAAAAGGGCAAGATACGCACTCGCGGCACAAAGGAAGAGATTCTCCCGCAGCTGCTCGGCGAGCTCGAGGAGAGCTGCGATTTCAACAGAAAGGACGGTGAATAATATGTCCGAGCCGTTAAAGAAAGTCGATATGTCGCTTCTGCACACGATAGCCGACATGGACGGGCTGCCTGCCGCAGGCGCGTTCAACATCAGAAGAAACGGGCAGGGCGTCGCAAGGCAGTCGAGCGAGAATATCACGATAGAGCCCAAAAGCGGCAAGCCCGGCATAGACATATATATAAAGCCGTTCACAAAGGGCGAGGAGGTTCACATCCCCGTCATAATCACCGAGAGCGGAATAAACGATAAGGTGTATAACGATTTCTATGTCGGCGAGGGCGCGGACGTGCTGATAGTCGCGGGCTGCGGCATACACAACTGCGGCGGCGAAAAGACCGAGCACGACGGTATCCACCGCTTCTTCATCGGCAAAAACGCAAAAGTCAAATATGTCGAGAAGCACTACGGCGAGGGCGAGGGCACGGGCGAAAAGATATTAAACCCCGTGACCGAAGTCACCATGGAGGAGGGCTCCTACTGCGAGATGGAGATGATTCAGCTCGCGGGCGTCGATTCCACCCTGCGCGAGACGGACGCCTCGCTTGATGCGCGGTCGAAAATAGTCATAACCGAGCGCCTGCTCACTCACGGCAGGCAGAAGGCCCGCTCCAACATGACCGTGAACTTAAACGGCAGGGATTCGAGCGCGCAGATAGTCTCCCGCTCGGTCGCCAAGGACAGCTCCGAGCAGGTGTTCTACCCCAGAGCCGTCGGCAACACCGCCTGCCGCGCCCATGTTCAGTGCGACTCGATAATTATGGACAAGGCAAAGATCCGCTCTATCCCCGAGATAACGGCGAACGATGCCGACGCGCAGATAGTCCACGAGGCCGCCATAGGACGCATAAACAACGACCAATTATTGAAGCTTATGACCTTCGGACTGACCGAGGAGGAGGCCGAGGAGGTCATAGTCAGCGGTTTTCTTAAATAAATAAAATATTTTTATGCAATAAGTTTAAAAACCACTTGAAAATCCGGACAGATATGTTACAATTACACTGTTTGAGACCGCGCACTCGGCATACGGCCGCGCGGCATTTAAGGAGGTAATAACCAGACATGGAAAAAGCGAAGCAGTATTTCTGTGCTAAGCCGAACGGCAAGCTGCACTACCCGCACACGATTCTCACGGGATTCGGTTTCCTTGCGTCGTCTATCGCATGGGCCATTTACGATCCCTACATAACAAAGATACTCAACTATCTGCTCAGCAACAGCGCCACGATAACCTCGTGGTCGGCAAAGCTCAACGAGGCGTTCCCGAAATTGGCCGAGTTCGCCGCGGCAAACGGTGAGAATGTCACCACCGCCGCGGGCGGCATAACGCTTGTCCCGCTGTTCATCGGTATTATCATGACGTTTGACAACATCTTCGGCGTCATCTTCCAGCCGACCTTCGGCAAGCTCTCCGACAACACCCACTCCCGCTTCGGAAAGCGCCGCCCGTACGTCATCTTCGGCGCACCGATTTCGGCAGTTCTGTTCGCAATTATACCGTTAGTTGCGATAAAGTTTAATTCTCTCCCGCTGACGATGCTCTTCATCATACTCTTTGTCTTTGTCATGTCGCTCTGGAGAGCTCCCGTCGTTGCGCTCATGCCCGACCTTACCCCGAGCGAGATTCGCTCCGAGGGCAACGCCGTCATCAACCTCATGGGCGGCGTAGGCGGAGCACTCGGCCTGTTCGCGGGCACTATCGTCACGGCTGTCTACTGCGCCGTTACGGGAATCTCCTCGAAATCCCCCGAGTTCAACGAGCTCAACACCTTCCCCTACGTTTTCCTTCTCGGCGCCGCCGTTATGATAATCGGTATGCTCATCATCCTCTTCTTCGTCAAGGAGCCCGACAGCCGCATTAAGATAAAGGGCGAGATGAATCAGGCAGCCGACGCAGAGGCAAGACGCAAGGCTGAAAAAGAGGCCGCAAAGGCCGAAAAAGAAGCGAGAAAGAAAGAAAAGCTCACCTCCGGCGAGAGAAGAAGCCTTATCTTCATGCTCATGGGTCTGTTCTTCCTCTTCTGCGGCACGAACGCCATCTCCACCTTCTTCGCTCTGTTTGCGGATGAGATTCTTCATAAGACCGCCGCTCAGGCAACCATCATGACCACCGCCTTTGCCGCCGCCTCCGCAGTCGCCGCCATCCCCGCGGGCTGGCTCGGCAAGAAGTTCGGCCGCAAAAAGACCATACTCGGCGGACTCGCCATATTCATCATCGCATTCGGCGCATATCTGCTCACCGAGATACTTCACATCAACGCACTCAGCGGAGCGCTCATCTGGATAGCTCTTGTCGTGGGCGGCGCGGCGAATATGTTCATCACCGTCAACACCCTGCCCCTCGTGCTCGAGATAGGCGGCATAGACAAGGTCGGCACCTTCACCGGCTACTACTACACCGCCACCTTCTCAGCGCAGATAGCTACCCCGATAATCTACGGCATCGTCCGTATGTTCACGGGCACTTATATGTCCCTGTTCTACTATTGCCCGATAGCCTTCATCCTCTCGACTCTCTGCATCCTCGTCGTTCACCACGGCGAAGCGATACCCGACGAGATAGTCGAAAAGATCAAGGAAGAGAACGAGGACTGATAAAAAGTCTTACAGCAAAGCCCCGCCGGGAAATCGGCGGGGCTTTTTTGAGGCAAAAATTTTAAAAAGTTCTTTATTCTCCGGGGTTTCTATTGTATAATAAAATCAGAAGTATGCAAAGCGATAAAGAAAGGACAGTATTACCGTGGAAAAGAATAAAGTCAAGCTGACTATCTGCGGCGCAGAATATGTCATAGCCTCGGGGGAAGAAAGCAAATACATGATCGAGCTGGGAAACGAGGTCGATGAAAAGATAACCTCGATTCTTCGCCAGAATCCGCGTATCTCCGTGACTCAGGCGGCGGTTCTCGCGGCGCTCGAATTTGCGGATGCAGAGAAAAAGGCCGTCGTTTCGGCGGAAAACCTGCGCTCGAAGATACAGGAGTATCTCGAGGATTCGGCGCGCGCCAAGACCGACCGCGAGATAGCAATTCGCGAGACGGACAGGATAGCAAAGGAGTTCGCCGAATACAAGAAGCGCCACGGAGGACGGGATGAATAAGCCGGAGATACTTGCGCCCGCCGGCTCGTTCGACTCGCTTACGGCGGCCGTGCGCTGCGGCGCCGACGCCGTATACCTCGGCGGACGGGAGCTCAATGCGCGCCGCAACGCCGCAAATTTCGGGAACGAAGAGCTGGCGCAGGCGGTCGAATACTGCCATGCGCGCGGGGTCAGGGTTTATATCACGCTCAACACCCTTGTGCGTGACGATGAGACTCAAACGGCGATGAACGCCGTCAGGTGCGCCTGCGATATCAAAGCAGACGCACTTATTTTACAGGATATCGGGCTTGCTTCGCTCGTTCGCAGGGCGGCTCCCGATATGCCGCTGCACGCCTCGACGCAGACCTCGGTTCAGACTCTCGACGGTATAAAGCTTCTCGCGGATTTGGGCTTTTGCCGCGCGGTGCTTCCGAGAGAGCTTTCTAAAAAAGAGATAGAAAAAATAGCCGCGCAGTCGCCGATAGAGCTTGAATTATTCGTCCACGGCGCACTGTGTATGTGCCTGTCGGGTCAGTGTCAGCTGAGCGCCGTGCTCGGCTCGCGCTCGGGCAACAGAGGCCTGTGCGCCCAGCCGTGCAGACTGCCGTTTTCGGCAGAGGGCGGCACGGGGCATGACCTGAGCCTCAAGGATATGTCACTTATCGAATATCTGCCGGAGCTTGCGCAGATGGGTATTACCTCATTTAAAATAGAGGGGCGCATGAAGCGGCCGGAGTATGTCGCCGCCGCCGTGACCGCCTGCAAAAAGAGTCTTGCGGGCGAGGATGCCGCCGGCTATGAGCGCACGCTCGGCGCGGTGTTTTCCCGCTCCGGATTTACCTCCGGCTACTATGACGGCGCTCTCGGGCGCGATATGTTCGGCGTGCGCCGCAAGGAGGACGTGACCGCCGCAAAGGAGGTGCTTGCGCCTCTCGCCGCTCTGTATGACGGCGAACAGCCGCTGATAAGAGCCGACATGTATCTCTCGGCGCAGGTCGGAGAAAAGGCGGGGCTCGCCGTTAAGGCCGCCGGCAAGAGCGTCTTTGCCGAGTCCGACAGCGCCGTGCAAAAGGCGCAGAACAGAGCCGTAGGCCGCGAAGAGACAGAGACGCGGCTTCGCAAATGCGGCTCGACGCAGTTCTATGCCGGGGATATTGAGACAGACATCGGGGACGATATATTTTTAAGCGCGGCGGAGATAAACTCGCTTCGCAGAAAAGCGCTCTCGGCGCTCGAGAAAAAAATCGCCGAGCGCGGCGAAATCCCGTTTTATCCTCAGCAGACGGCGATTAAACGCCGCCGCTCCAAAAACCGCGGCTATGTCATAAGATTGAAAAGCGTCTCGCAGCTGCCCTCAGACCTCTCTCTCGTGCGGCGCGTGATACTGCCCCTCGACATTGACGCCAAAACAGTCGACTCGCTCAAGGAGAAAAAGATTCAGCCGGCGGTCGAGATTCCCGCCGCTGTTTTCGGCGGCGGCTCGGCGGTTTACAACGCCATTGTCAACGCGCGCAAAAACGGCGTTTCTCTCGCCGCGGTCTGCTCTCTCGACGGCGCGGCCATAGCAAAAAAAGCGGGCATGAAGCTCTGCGCTCTGCCCGGGACAAATATATTCAACACCTTTTCGCTCGACGAATTCGAGCGCCTCGGCTTCACCGACGCGGTGCTGAGCTCGGAGCTAAAGCTCACCCAATGCGCCGCGCTCGGCGGACATCTCCCGCGCGGAGTGTTCGCCTACGGGCGGCTGCCGCTGATGCAGACGAGAAACTGCCCCGTTAAAAACGGCACGACCTGCGCCCAATGCCGCAAGCACGGCTTTTTGACGGACAGGATGGGAGTCAAATTCCCCGTCGAGTGCACACCGTTCGCCTCGACCCTGCTAAACAGCGTGCCTGTAGTCGAGAGTGACAAGCGCGAGCAGTTTGAATTTGCGGATTTCTCGCTGCTGTGGTTCACGACCGAGACAAAGGACGAATGCGAAAAAATTCTCGAAAGCTACCGCAGGGGCGACGCCCCGCAGGGCGAATTTACGCGCGGACTTCTCTGCCGCGGTGTCGAATAAAAGGAGACATATCATGCTCACACTCAAAATGAAAAAAATGCGCCCCGGCGCAATAATTCCCAAACGCGCGACATCGGGCAGCGCAGGATTGGACCTGTGCGCCTGCACCGAGGGCGAGGTGGTTCTCAAGGCGGGCGAGCGCACCGTGATACCCACGGGCATAGCCATCGCCATAGAAAACAACGAGACCGCCGCGTTTATTTATGCACGCAGCGGTCTCGGGATAAAGCACGGTATTTCGCTCTCGAACGGAGTCGGAGTCATTGACAGCGACTACAGAGGCGAGATATGCGTAGGGCTGATAAACACCTCGAACGAGGACTACGCAATACAGCCCGGCGAGAGGATAGCCCAGCTTGTCCTCGCCCCCGTCATTCCCGCAGAACCCGCAGAGGTCGAGAGCCTCGACGAGACGGAGCGCGGCGCGGGCGGCTTCGGCTCAACCGGCAGATGAGTTTTTCCTGTTTTTGAAGAACTTTATCACCCACCAGATTATCACGGCGGGGATGCAGCAGACTATGATGAGAACTATCTTATCCATGGGGATGTAGTCATATATGCCGTCGCCCAAGATAGTAAAAAGTATAACGCGCGGCATTATTCCGCCGATTGAAATGAGCGCATATTTCCAAAGCGGCAGCTTCGTTGCGCCGAGGAAAAGGCTGACAAAGTCAATCGGGAACACGGGCAGCAGGCGCACCAAAAAGAGCGCGGAGAGCTTCTTTCCGTCGCCTAAGGCGAGCACCTTATCCCCCGCCTTGCTCCCCTTGAGCCGCTTCTCGACATATTCGCCGCCGAGAAACCAACCGAGAAGATAGGTCGCGGTTATTTCGAGCGCGATGCCCGCGAGGTTTATCGCAATGGCCGAGGGCGTGGGGAACGCCATGCCGACGGAAATATATATCATCGACGCGGGTATTATAAACAGCACGGATTTCACGGCATAAACGCCGATTATCACCGCCACCGCGGCGGCAGTGCTCCCCGCCCCGTCGACGAGGGCGCGCATATCGATTTTTGTAAGCCTGTCGTAGTTCACAACGGCGATAACCAGCAGCGTTATCGCAACCGCACAGCGCAGAATAAGCATAAGCACATCCCTGTGCTTTTTAAAAAAACTCTTCAAATCGGTTCTCCTGATAAAATTACTGTCTTATAGTATATCCGCAAAAAGCGATTTTTGCAACCTCAGGAGAAAACTTAATACTTTATGAACAAACCGAAAATTTTGTTCCTTTATTCCGACTTTTTTCTTTTATATGTGGATTTTATCTTGAACCTGTGTTAGAATGTTTATCTAAATCAACTGACAGATATGAAAGGAGCCGCAAAAATGACTGTAAAAGAGAAGATACAGCGAGCAGCAGCCGCGGCGGTTCTGTCCCGCATGATAAAATATGTCAGAAAAGATCCCGACACAAACTTGGTTAAGCTTATTGACAAATCCGAGCTGTTTGTCGGCAATATATTCCCCTCGAAGAATTTCGACAGCTTCCGCGAGGGCGCTAAGGATCCCGACAACATCTGGCGTCAGCTCGGCCTCAGACTTTTGAACGAGACGGACGACAACGTTATAATGAACATGGCTCTCGCGCTGGGACTCGGCGCGACGGTCAACGGCACAAAGGCAGTGCGCACAAACCGCGAAAAATATCACTGCAATATTCCGTGGGTCATTTTGCTCGACCCGACAAGCGCCTGCAACCGCAAGTGCAAGGGCTGCTGGAGCGCGGAATACGGCCACAAGCAGAGCCTCACCTTTGATGAGCTCAACGATATCGTAAACCAGGGCGTCGCCATGGGCACCCATTTCTATATGTTCACGGGCGGCGAGCCGCTGCTGAGAAAGAAAGACCTCATCAAGCTTTGCGAGCTGCATCCCGACTGCGCATTCCTCTCCTACACAAACGCCGACCTCGTCGACGAGGAGTTCTGCGAGGAAATGAAGCGCGTGGGCAATATCGCTCTTGCAATAAGCATCGAGGGCAGCAAGGAGAGCAACGACGCAAGACGCGGCGAGGGCAGCTACGACCATGTCATGCAGGCTATGGATCTGCTCAAGAGCAAGGGATGCCTGTTCGGTATCTCCGTATGCTACACCCGCGCAAACGTGGACGCGGTCACCTCCGATGAGTTCGTCGATTTGATGATATCCAAGGGTGCGCGCTATGCGTGGTACTTCAACTATATGCCCGTCGGCTCCGGCGCGGTAGAGGAGCTTATCCCCACCCCCGAGCAGCGCACGCATATGTATAACTGGGTGCGCAAAATGCGCAACAGCAAGACCGGAAAGCCCATGTTCGTCATTGACTTCCAGGACGACGGAGAATATGTCGGCGGCTGCATAGCGGGCGGCAGAAACTATTTCCACATCAACTCCGCAGGCGATATCGAGCCCTGCGTGTTCATACACTACTCGGACTCCAATATCCGCGAGCATACTCTTATCGAGGCGCTCAAGCGTCCTCTCTTCCAGGCCTACTGGCACGGTCAGCCGTTCAACAACAACCATCTGCGCCCGTGCCCGATGCTCGAAAACCCGCAGTGCCTGAGAAAGATGATAAAGGACACGGGAGCGAAGTCCACCGACCTGCTTGCGCCCGAGGATGTCGAGACCCTCTGCGCGCGCTGCGACAAGTTCGCCGCTCAGTGGGCGCCCGTTGCTCAGGAGCTCTGGGAGTCCAGAGAGCACCCGCATCCCAAGACCCAGTATTACAGGGACACTCCCGAGGGAAAAGCGGAGCTGCGCGGAAAAAAATAAACAAAACCGAATAGCCAGGGGTGCTGCCTTCGGGCGGCTGAGATGATACCCTCTGACCTGATCCGGATAATGCCGGCGTAGGAAGGATAATAGACAGCGTTTGCTGTATATTATATAGACTGACAGCGTCTGTGCATACCGCATGGACGCTGATTTCATTTTTTGGAGGAAAAACACCATGTCAACAACCAAGAAAAACAACACAAAAGTGCTTGTTGAGTGCGCTCTGCTTATTGCTATCGCAACCGTGCTCAACGTCGTTTGCAGCTTCATACCGTTCCTGAATCTCCCCTTCGGCGGCGGATTCACCGTATGCAGCATGCTGCCCATCGTGCTTGCGGCTTACCGCAACGGCACAAAGTGGGGCCTGCTCACCGGCTTCATATATGCCGTCGTTCAGATGCTCCTCGGCTTCAAAACCGTCTCGGCGTTCTTCATGCCCGGCTCCGACAGCTATATGGTTCTCTGGAAAGCCGTTTGCGTCTGCCTCATCGACTACATCATCGCCTACACCGTCCTCGGCCTCGGCGGCATCTTCAGAAACAAGATAAAGAATCCGTCCGTCTCCCTGTGCGTCGGCTCGATATTCGCGCTCTCCCTGCGCTATATCGCGCACATCATATCCGGCTTCATCTTCTTCGGCACCTGGGCTGACTGGTTCTTCTCGCAGGACGGCTTCACCCTCGGCGCAAAGATTCTCGAGAAGTTCAGCGGCCAGGGTCTGGCGTTCCTCTATTCCGTTATCTACAACGGCCTCTACATGATTCCCGAAATCATCATCACCGCTATCGTCGCGCTGATAATCGGCCGCGTGCCGCAGATCTCCGGCAGGAAGAACACAAAATAAAAACAACTTTTACGAACCTCACCAAAATAGAAAGAGACAGAGAACATGGAACAGCCGCAGCTATATGCTGCGGCTGTTTTCATCTGTTAAAGATACGCTCTCAGCCCCGAGAGCAGGTTTTCCTCCGCGCCTATAATGCGCCGCGTCGTGCTGCGGGACGATCCGTCTGCGCCCTTATACTCGTTGAGATAGCGGGTCAGGCTTTTTATGCCCATGTCGCACCCGTCCGTCATCAGCCCCGCGACCGTCTTATCCGTGTCGTTCAGTCCGAGCTTGACGTTGGTCTTTATCCACGACATACTTTTAGCCACTACGCCCGGATCCTTGCCGCAGTCGCCGATCAAAGCCAACTGCTCCCTGACCTCCCGGCCTATCCTGTCATGCTCCTCCCTGCTCTTTTCAAGCAGATTTTTGAGCTCCGTGTTTTTTATATGCCCGCTCACCTCGTCTATGCTGCCGACCGCCATTTTTATTCCGCTGTCGCATTCGCGAAGCAGCTCCAACGTATCCTTGCTCATTTTATGCACCCTTTCCGTTTCTTTCTTCGTATAGTTTACCCCGTATGCGGCGAATTATCACAAAGGCAAATATGATATATAGTGCACAAAAATCGATAAAAATTTATGGGATTTGTATAAATATAAAATAAAGTTTATTCTCTTGACAAATCAATTAACATAAAGTAAACTGGAATCGTAACATGGCAGAGGATGCTCTGCCCCAAAGACGAAAGGAGACAAATTATGAAGAAAATTATTGCACTCCTGCTCGCACTCGCGATGATATTTGCGTTTGCGGCGTGCAAGGGCAAGGATGACAACAAAGACACGACGGCCGACAGCACTCAGGGTGCGGGCGCGGATGTTCAGGACACCCAGGCAGGCGGCGAGGACACCACCGCAGCCGAAGCTCCCTCGGGCGACAGCACCGCGGCTCCCTCCGAGGGCGGCAGCGAGGCGGCCACCCAGGGTCAGCAGGGCGGCACTCAGGGCAGCGCCGACATCAACGCTCCCGTCAACGGCAGCAAGGCAGACATAGTCGCGTTCTTCAACAAGTACGCTACCGCTATGAAGCAGTACAAGGGCAAGGTCACCGTTAAGAGAGTTCAGGGCACGACCTCGAAAATCAACAGTCTCGACCCCAATAAGATACTTGGTGTCGATCTTGTCGCAAAAGCAGAGCCCCTGCTTCCCAACGACTATCCCAAGACCGCAACACAGACCTTCAACGGCGGCAAGGCTGCCGACGGCACAACTCTTGCGAGCTTCCTGCCCGCATCAAAGCGCGCTGCCTACAATGTCAACCCCGCAGGCGTTAAGTCCGCCTCCTGCGTCAAGCAGGGCAACGGCTGGAAGGTCAGCATCACTCTCGTTGTCGAGAGCGGCGAGGGACTTACCTTTGTCCCCACTCACCACGGCTCCTGCTTCGACACTCTTTCATTGACGCCCGATGACTTCAAGCCCTTCAACCCGAAGAGCACAAAGGTCACTTATCAGAGCGGCACCTTTACTTTCGTTCTCAGAGCGGACGGAACTCTTGCAAGCATCAGCGTCAGCGAGCCGGCAAATGTTGTCTGCAGGCTTACCTTTGGTAACAGCAATGTAGGTATCGACGCCGACTTCACCGGCACATGGAAGCAGGATTTCACCTTCACCTATTAATCGCAACTACACACGGGGCTGCCGCCATGCGGCGGCCCTTTTTTTGCCCGGCGGCGGAAATTTTTGCAAATATATTGACTTTTTCGCCGAAAGCGATATAATTGAGCCACGACCAATGGGGAGTAGCTATGGTATATCCATCCGTCTGTCGTCAACCGCACGCCGAAGCGTGCCGGCAGCGGACATTACCGGCACAGGCTGTGAATGAAGCAAGACCTTTGGCAGAGCGACTCTGCCGAGGGTCTTTTCTATAGGACGCGAGGTGAATTATGAAAAGGCTGTTAAAAAGGCTGTCGTCCGCGAGGATAATCGCGCTCGGCTTTGCGGCCGTGATATTTGCAGGCTCGGGGCTGCTTATGCTGCCGTGCAGCGTGCGAGACGGCGTTTCTCTTAAATACATAGACGCGCTTTACACTTCTGCGAGCGCCGTCTGCGTGACGGGACTCGTGACCGTCGATATAGGGGACACGTTCACCGCGTTCGGTCAGTTCGTTGTTGCGGCGCTGATACAGATAGGCGGACTCGGAGTCGCGTCAATGGGCGCGGGCGTTATCTTAGCAGTCGGAAAGAGGATAAATCTCAAGGGTCGCAGCGTTCTGCGCGACGCGATGAACCTCGGCTCCGGCAGGGGGATAGTGAAATTTCTCAAGGGCGTGTTTCTTGTCACCGTGACCTTTGAGCTCGTCGGTGCGGCGCTGAGCTTCATTGTTTTCGTGCGCGATTACCCGCCGCTCAAAGCTCTCGAAATAAGCCTTTTCCATTCCGTCGCCGCGTTCAACAACTCCGGCTTCGACATTCTCGGAAACTTCCAGAGCCTCTCCGCCTACAAGGAGGATGTGTTCTTAAATCTCGTGACCTGCCTTTTGATATTCTTCGGCGGAATCGGCTTTCTCGTTATCCGCGAGATTGTCGAAAAGCGCTTTCACTGGCGCAGGTTTTCCATGCACACAAAAGTAGTGCTCACGATGAGCGTCGCGCTGACGGTCGGCGGCACGGTAATCTTCAGAATGACCGAGAATATTCCGTGGATAGGCGCGCTTTTTAACAGTGTGACAGCGAGAACGGCGGGCTTCTCGACATATTCGCTCGGCGAATTTTCAAACGCGGGACTGCTCGCTATGATATTTTTGATGTTCATAGGCGCGTCGCCCGGCTCCACCGGCGGCGGAATAAAGACGAGCACGCTGTTTGCGCTGATACAGGGCATAAAGACCGCCGCGACAAACACCTCGGGAAAGGCGTTTCACTATTCCGTGCCGCGCGGCGTGTTCCGCAAGGCGTCGGTCATAGCAGTCATGGGTATAAGTGTGATAGCAGTGGGAACGTTTATGCTCTGCGCCTTTGAGCCGGATATAGCAATAAGGGATGCCTTGTTCGAGATGACGAGCGCGTTCGGCACGGTAGGACTTACTACCGGGATAACCACGGGACTCTGCACCGCGAGCAAGCTTACATCAATAGTCATGATGTATATCGGCCGCTTGGGGCCGCTTACAATAGCGACTCTCTGGTACTTCACAAACGGAGATCGAATAAAATATCCCGACGGAAACATAGCCATAGGCTGAGAACGGAGGACAAAGATGTTTAAAAAATCAAAAAGCGACAGCAAATCTTACGGAATAATCGGACTCGGGCGCTTCGGCTCGGCTCTGGCTGTGGAGCTTGCGAAAGCGGGCGCGGAGCCGCTCGTAATCGACGGCAACGAGGAAAAGGTGCGCGAGATGCGCGAATACACGGAGAACGCCTTTGTTGTCAGCAGCTTTGACAAAAAGACTCTCTCGGAGACCGGAATACAAAACTGCGACGTCGTGGTGGTCTGCATCGGAGAAAAGATGGACATATCAATTCTGACCACCCTGAACGTCGTAGCCCTCGGCGTGCCGACGGTCATATCAAAGGCCGCGAGCGCCGAGCAGGGCGAGATACTCAAGAAACTCGGCGCAGAAGTCGTCTACCCCGAGAGGGATATGGCGGTAAGGCTTGCGCACAGGCTCGAGGCCCCCAATATGCTCGACTTCGTTCAGCTCAGCAAAAAGCTCAATCTTCTAAAGCTCGAAGTGCCGCAGAAGGTGATAGGCATGACGATAATGTCCGCAGACCTGCGCGGAAAATTCGGGGTCAACATAGTCGCCATAGAAAATGACGGAAACATGACGGATTCCGTGCGCCCCGACTATATGTTCCAAAAGGGCGACATACTCTATGCCGTCGGAAACGAAAAAGGAATAGAGCGCCTGTCCGAATGGATGGACGGGAATAAATAAACCTACGGGCACCGTTTTCACGGTGCCCGTCTTTTATGCGGTTTTGTGTGTCGGTCGGATTTTGGGCTTGTCGCGAACATCTTTTTACGATTCTGTCTGCTGTTTTGTATTCCTCTTTGGTGTGAATAAAAAGTAGCATATTCACGCTGCCCGCACACTCTCCCCGTCAGGAATATGCCGTCGAGCGGCTAAGTCAAGGCACTCGGATCGACTTCATTGCCTCGGCAAAGTGAAATTTGTTCATTGTTTTTCTGTAACAAAAAATCGATTCTTCATTTCTTCCTGTCATTTCGGATCATCGCATACCACACCTCGTCATGGATTCCGAGGTTGTTCTTTCCGGCAGCTCTAAGAATACCTTCCCGTTTCATTCCGGCTTTTTCCATAACGCGTCCTGATTTTGGATTGTTTGCATCATGACAGGCGGCAATACGATTTAGTCCGACAACATCAAAAAGATAATCCATCACGGCATTTAATGCTTCAGGCATTAATCCCTGCCCCCAGTACGCCCGGCTCATACAATAACCCATATCAGCAGCCTTTGTATTCTCATTAAGCGTTACAACAGAAATATTACCAATAGCCTTTCCTGTTTCTTTATACTCCATAACCCAATTAAAGTATCCGCCATCTTCATATCCGGGTATCCAATCGGCGAGAAGGCTCTTTGTCACTTCAACGCTCGAATGCGTCGGCCATGTCAGGAATCTCGCAACTTCGGGATCAGATGCCCAATTTGCATACATATCCTCTGCATCCTCTAATCTGAATCTTCGAAGTATCAATCTATCGGTTTCTATTCTTTGCGTTCCTGCTTTATTCATATTTTCTCCCCTTTAAACTCCTACTTGTCTTTATAATGCCTTTCTCATATACCGCGGCTCGTATTCGGCATACCCGTGCTTCGGATAGAATGAATAGGACTCAAACCACCGCTCCGGCGGATCGCCGAGATGCACCCGCGCTGCCGTAATGCCGTTGCCGCGCATTCCCGCCTCAATAGTTTCAAGCAGAGCCGAACCGATGCCCTTGCGCTTTTCCGATGCCTTTATATACAGCCGATGAATAAACGCTTCATTCGTTCCTTCGATCCTCGAATACCCGCCGCAGCCGATCACCCTGTCGTTATCATCCGCCACGATCCAAAACATATCCCCACGGTCAAAGTAATTCTTTTTGATATCGAGCAGATCTTCGTTGATACTCGGTATTCTTCCGAGCGCGTCCTTGGCCTGCAAAACCATGAAAATCATATCGTCCCTGTATCTGTCTTCGTATAATTTGATTTCCATGCTATCATTTTTCCTCCTTCATATAGGTAAGCCAGATATCTCACCAACGCTTCTCACGAAGTCGCCGGAAATTCATATCGCTCGAGACAGCAAGCATACCGTCTCGACATGCGCCGTTCTCGGGAAGAGGTCAACGGGTGTCGCTTCTTCGACTTCATATCCAAGCTCTTTGAACGCGGCGCAGTCGCGTGCGAGCGTGGCCGGGTCGCAGGAGACGTATACTATCCTGTCGGGAGCCATTTTTGCGGCGGCTCTTACCGTCTGCTCCGAGCAGCCCTTGCGCGGCGGGTCGAGGATTATCACCTCGGGGCGCTTGCCCTCGGTGAGCAGCTTTTCCGCGGCTTCGCCCGCGTCCGCGCAGATAAATCGCGCGTTCTCTATTCCGTTTGCGGCGGCGTTCTTCTTCGCGTCCTCAACAGCGGGCGCCACCGTCTCTATGCCGATTAGCTCCTCCGCCCTGTCCGCCATGGAAAGCCCTATCGTGCCCGCGCCGCAGTAGAGGTCGAGCAGGAGCTTTATTTTTTCCGCTCCGGCGTATTCGGCGGCCTTTTTATAGAGGCGCTCCGCCTGGGTGCGGTTGACCTGATAGAACGACAGCGGTGATATCCTCACCTTTATCCCGCAGAGAATGTCGGTTATGCAGCCGTCGCCGAAAAGACAAATGCACCTGCCTCCGAGCACGGCGTTCGTGTCGTCGGAGTTTATGTTTATCAGCACGCTCTTTATGCTCTCTTCGCTTTTGAGCGCGTCAAGAAGCGCGTCCGTATTCGGCAGATTCTCCTGCGCACTGACGAGGCAGAGCATTATCTCGCCCGTCGCAAACGCTTTTCTGAGATATATGTGCCTCAGCGCTCCGCTTTTGCTTATTTCGTCGTAGACGGAAATATTGTATTTCTCTATCCACTCCGCCGTTATGCCGAGTATTCTTTCGAACTCGGGCGGCGCGAGGCGGCACGCGCGGCAATCGACTATCCTGTGTGAGCGGCGGGAGTAGAAGCCGATTTTTAATTTCCCGTTTTCGCGTCCCACCGGGTACTGCGCCTTGTTGCGGTAGCCGTCGGGGGACTCCGCGCCGATTATCGGCTTTAAATCAACCTCGAGTCCGCCGATGCGGGAGAATGCGTCGCGCACGGCATCCGCCTTGAGCTTTAGCTCCGCGTCATAGCTCATGTGGCGGAACGAGCAGCCGCCGCAGCCGGGATATGCCGGGCAGTCGTTTTCCGTCCTGTCGGGCGACGGCTCCGTTATTTTTATGCACTTGCCGACGGCGTAACTCTTTTTCGCCTTGATTATATGCGCCTTTATAAAATCACCCGGCGCTGTCGCGGGAACAAAGACGGCGAGCCCGTTGTATCTGCCGACGCCGCTGCCGGTCAGCGAGACGGAATCTATATGAAGTTCAATGTCGTCATTTTTGTTAAGAAGCAAAATATCACCTCGAAAAAGCTTTATTAAAGTATATCAAACGGCGGGCGATTTTGCAATACGGGAGAAAACCCGTTGACAGAAAGCCGGCAAAAATATATACTTGAGTTAATATAAATCCAAAAGGAAGGAAATGATAAAATGATAAGAGTTACCGTCTGGAACGAGGGCGTTCACGAGGCCGAATCGCGCGAAGTGGCAGCCGTCTACCCCGAGGGCATCCACGGTCAGCTGAAGAGCTTTCTCGGCGCGCAGGAGGACATGGAGGTTCGCACCGCGACTCTCCGCGAGCCCGACTGCGGCCTGCCGCCCGAAGTGCTCGAAAACACCGATGTGCTCATCTGGTGGGGACACAAGGCGCACGACGAAGTGCCCGACGAGCTTGTTGAGCGCGTGCACGACAGAGTTCTGCGCGGCATGGGCTTCATAGCACTGCACTCCGCACATTTTTCAAAGCCGTTCAAGCGTCTCATGGGCACCTCCTGCGCCCTGCACTGGCGCGACGGCGATTTCGAGCGCGTCTGGACAGTCAACCCCGCGCACCCGATAGCAAAGGGGCTCGACGAATATTTTGAAATTCCCGTTGAGGAGATGTACGGCGAGCGCTTCGACATTCCCGAGCCCGACGAGCTTGTTTTCCTCGGCTGGTTCTCCGGCGGAGACGTGTTCCGCTCCGGCTGCTGCTGGAACAGAGGACGCGGCAGGGTGTTCTATTTCCAGCCCGGCCACGAGGGCAACCCCACCTACTACATCCCGCAGGTTCAGCAGATACTGACAAACGCCGTGCGCTGGGCGGCTCCGCATGAAATCATCGACGAGATAGTCTGCCCCCACGCCGAGATCTCGCCCGAGCAGAAAAGAAATGCGCGCTGACAGGGCATAGAATAAGTAAAGTATTATTTATTGCGAAAAATATTGACTTCCCAAGCAGATTCGGTATATAATAGATTCCGATGAAAAAAGAAGCACTCGCTGTGCGCTTGGCGCGCAGCATCTATTTGGGGAGAAGACAAGCGACCGCCCGGCACTCGTTGGGTGGTCGCTTCCCTTTTGTTGACTCGAAAAAGGAAAACGGTTATAATTGAGAAAAGCACTGCACCGGGAGGACTGTTTGTGAAAAAAATAATGCTTGTTTTCGGCACACGGCCGGAAGCGATAAAGATGTGCCCGCTCGTCAAGGAGCTAAAGGCACGCAAAGGGCTTGAGACCGTTGTATGCGTCACGGGTCAGCACCGCCAGATGCTTGACAGTGTGCTCAAAACATTCGGCGTCGAGCCTGACTATGACCTGAGTATAATGAAAGACAAGCAGACTCTCTTTGACGTCACTGTCAGCATACTCGAAAAGATAAAGCCCGTGCTCGAAAAGGAAAAGCCGGATACGGTTCTCGTTCACGGGGACACAACCACCACCTTTGCCTCCGCGCTCGCTTGCTACTATCTCGGCATAAAGGTCGGCCATGTTGAAGCGGGACTTCGCACATATGACATCCACTCGCCGTTCCCGGAGGAATTCAACCGCCAGGCGGTCGGCATCGTTTCGGAATACAACTTTGCTCCGACTGCGACAGCACGCGAAAATCTGCTCAGAGAGGGCAAAAAGCCGGAGACGGTTTTTGTTACGGGCAACACTGCAATAGACGCACTGAGAACCACCGTGTGCCCCGACTACTCGAATGAGTGGCTCAAATGGGCCTCGGACGGAAGGCTGATAATGATAACCGCGCACAGGCGCGAGAATTTGGGCGAGCCTATGCACCATATGTTCCGCGCAATAAGGCGTATCGTCGAAGAATATCCGGACATCAGAGCGATATATCCCATTCACATGAATCCCGTTGTGCGCGAAGCGGCAAACGCCGAGCTGGGCGGCTGTGAGCAGATAAAGATAATCGAACCGCTTGATGTTGTCGACTTCCACAACTTCCTTGCAAACAGCTATATGATCCTCACCGACAGCGGCGGAATACAGGAGGAGGCTCCGAGCCTCGGGAAGCCCGTTCTGGTTATGCGCGACACCACAGAAAGACCCGAGGGCATCGCCGCAGGGACGCTCAAGCTTGTCGGCACAAACGAGCGGACAATATACGATAACTTCAAAATTCTGCTCGATGACCGTGCTGAATACGAGAAAATGAGCCGTGCCGCGAACCCTTACGGAGACGGCCACGCCTGCGAGAGAATAGCGGATATTCTCGAATACGGACATACGGACAGATAACGGACAAACTTAAAAGACAGCTGATAAATCAGCTGTCTTTTTGCTTATTTGCGGTGTTCATGAGCATGAGCACTTTTTCGAGCAGGTCGAGCATTTTATCCTGCGGCATGATGCGAACCGCGATATGCGGCTTGCCCGCGGCGCTGACGGTCACTCTGCCGGGGAAGCCCGCGGCTATCGCCGAAATCTCCTGCATATCAAGGTCATCGATATAGAGCAGCAGTCTGTCGCCCTTGCGCCCTATCTCGTAGATGTTGTGCTGAGCGGAATACGCTCTGAGCAGCGAGGTTCTGATAAGACCCAATACCGGGGCGGGCGGCTCGCCGAAGCGGTCGATGAGCTCATCCGTGACATCGTCCGCGTCCGCGCGAGAGGTTATGTCCGCAATGCGGCGGTAAATGCCGAGTCTCTGCGGTACACTCTCGATATATGTCGGCGGGATGTGCGCGTCTATGGGAAGGTCGACGAGGCATTCCTTCTTGGGCTTCTTCGTCAGGTCTCCGCGCTCCTCGCTTATCGCCTGCTCGAGCATCTGAAGATACATCTCGTAGCCTACGGCCTCCATGTGTCCGTGCTGCTGCGCGCCGAGCACGTTGCCCGCTCCGCGCAGCTCAAGGTCGCGCATGGCTATCTTGAAGCCCGAGCCGAACTCCGTAAATTCTCTTATTGCGTCGAGCCTGCTCGTGGCTATTTCCGTCAGCTCCCTGCCGGGTCTGAAAGTGAGATACGCGCTCGCTCTGCGCGACGAACGGCCTACGCGCCCGCGTATCTGATGCAGCTGCGCCAAGCCCATGCGATCCGCGTCCTCTATTATCAGGGTGTTGACATTCGGAACGTCAACGCCCGTCTCGATTATCGTGGTGCAAACCAATATATCTATCTCGCCCTCGAGCAGCTTGCGCCAGACCTCGCTCAGCTCATCCTCGCTCATTTTGCCGTGGGCTATGCCGACTACGGCATCGGGCAGCATATCTTTTATTTTTGCAGCCGTGTGCTCTATACTCTCAACGCGGTTATGCAGATAATACACCTGCCCGCCGCGCCTAAGCTCCGCGTTCATCGCCTGCGCGAGCATTTCGGGATTGTGCTCGACAACATAGGTCTGCACCGGCGAGCGGTCGTGCGGCGCCTCCTCGAGAATCGACATATCGCGTATGCCGGAGAGCGCCATGTTGAGCGTCCTCGGTATGGGCGTCGCGGTCAGGGTGAGAACATCGACCTTCGGATAAAGCTCCTTGAGCTTCTCCTTTTGAGCCACGCCGAAGCGCTGCTCCTCGTCTATTATTATCAGCCCGATGTCACGGAACTGAACATCCTTTGAAATGAGCCTGTGCGTGCCGACGACTATATCTACACTGCCGCGGCGCAGACCGTTCAGAGTGTCCTCTATCTCCTTTTTCGAGCAGAAGCGCGAGAGCATACGCGCCTCCACGGGGAAGCCCTCTATCCTCTTTAGCACCGTCTGATAGTGCTGGTAGGCGAGAATAGTCGTAGGCACGAGTATGGCGCACTGCTTGCCGTCCGCAACGCATTTGAACGCGCCGCGAAGCGCAACCTCCGTCTTGCCGAAGCCGACGTCGCCGCAGAGCAGTCTGTCCATGGGGCAGCTTTTCTCCATGTCGCCCTTCATCTCGTCAATACATCTGAGCTGATCCGAGGTCTCGTCGAACTCGAACCTGCGCTCGAAGTCGCTCTGCATATCCGTGTCGGGCGAAAAGGCGTGACCCTCTATCTTGAGTCTGCGCGAATATAGCTCGGTGAGCTCCTTTGCCATATCCTTGACCGCGCTGCGCACGCGCGAACGGGTCTTTTGCCAGTCCTTGCCGCCGAGCTTGTTGAGGCGGACGGGCTTGTCGTCGCCGGACGGGCCGATATACTTCGACACCTGGTCGAGCTGAGTGACCGGGACATAGAGAATGTCGCCCTTGTCGTAGCGTATTTTTATATAATCTTTTATAGTTCCGCTCGCTTCGAGCTTGTTTATGCCTTCGAACACGCCGATACCGTGCGCGACATGAACAACATAGTCGCCGCGGTGCAGCTCGTCGAGGCTGTGGAACGCATTCGCATTCTTGCGCACGCTTCTCTTCTTCTGAGCGACCGCAGCCCTGCCGGAGTGGGTGAAAACGGTTATTTTTGCAAGCGGATATTCAAAGCCCGCCGAGAGACAGCCGGGGACTACCGTGAGCGTACCGGGAACCAATTCCCCGGGCAGTTCATCCATATAGAGCGCACTGTAGCCGTCGTCGATAAGATCGCCGCGCAGTGCGTCGGCGGCCTTGCGCGTGCCCGCAAAAATCACGCAGGTGCGGTTGCCCCTGTCCGACAGCGCATCGAGATCGTCCTTGAGCACGGAGAAAGAGCCGTTCCACGCGGTTATCTGCCTTGCGTTGACGCCTATGAGCTCCTTTACGGGCGTGTCGAAGCCGCCGCGCGGGAGATTGTCCATATATACGGCGCCCATCTGCTCATATGCGCGCAGGAGGTCGGACTGCTGCAGAGAGAATCTGTCGAGTCCGGGGCAGAGCTCGCCCTCCTCGAACATCGCCTTCATGGCCTCGCGCATGAGCCCGATGGCGGCGTTGAACCGCTCCTTGACGGAAAAGCTCTCGCTCACGCAGAGGATATAGCCCTTTGCGTAGTCGAATATCGATGCCACGTCATAGAGAAGCGGCATATATTTATCGGTCGATTGCAGGCGCAGACCGCCTCTTATTCGCTCGATGTCCTTATCAACGCACTCGCGGGCTTTGACCGCGCCCTTGCCGCGTATCTCCGAGCGGAAGCGTTCGAGCAGCTCGATAAATTCTTCCGTGTCGGGCGGGAGTATCTCGTTCGAGGGAGTTATTTTTATCTTTTCGATGTTGTCGGTGCGGCGCTGAGTTTCAATATCGAAATACGCCATACTGTCTATCTCGTCGCCCCAGAGCTCAAGGCGGCAGGGATATTCCTCGCCGGGCGTGAAGAAATCGAGCACGCCGCCGCGCACCGCGTACTGACCCGCTCCGTCGACCTGCGCCGAACGGGAGTAGCCCGCGCGCAGCAGCGCCTTTACTATAGACTCAAGCGGCATCTCGTCGCCTACTTTAAGCTCGAGCGTGCGGTTTTTGAGCTCCTCGGGCGGGAGAGTCAGCTGCGACGCAGCCTCCGCCGAGCAGACCACCGCCTGCACCTCGCCGCGCAGCATCTTGTCGAGCACGCCGAGTCTCCTGTGCTCGTATTCGCGCGACTGACTCTCTGTTGAGCGGAAAACAAAATCCCTTGCGGGATAGAGCAGGGCGCGGCAGCCGAGGGTTTTCATATCGAGCGCCAGACGCGAAGCCTGCGCCTCGTCCGCCGTTATCACGAGCACGGGTCTGCCGCAGTCCGCATTCAAGGCGGCAGCAAAATGTGCCTTATGGATATGGGAAAGACCCGTCATGCCGACGGGCAGACGGGTGTTTCGGACGCAATCGAGCAGCGCGCCGTATTCTTCGATTTTTTTTGCCGATGCGATAAGACCGTTCATAATACCTCTCTATACCCCTATGATGAAGTATATTTGATTTGCCTAAAATCTAATTATACTATGCGCGGCCGAAAAATTCAATGACAAGAGTGACAAATTCGCAGGCTTTTTTACTGCCCCACTCCCGCCGTTTTGCAGTTTTCGAGATGCTCCCGGTAGGTTTTGGCGAAATAGTAGTTGCCGTCGTTATCCGTGACAAAGAAATAGTATTCAGTATCTGCGGGATTCAGTGCGGCGTTTATCGCCTCGATGCCGGGATTCGTAATCGGACCTGCGGGAAGCCCCTTTCGGTCATAGGTGTTATAAAACTCATCGTATTTGTCCGCCTGCTCCTCACCTATATAGGGCTTGACGCTGCGCTTTAAATAGAATATCGTCGCGTCGCACTGCAGGCGCGGATAGCTCGGGGAATTGAGCCTGTTGTGAAGCACGGACGAGACATTTGCCATGACGGACGGCACGGACGCCTCCTGCTGGATTATCGAGGCGAGCGTAATAACCTCGTCCATGGACATCCCGAGCTCTTCGGCCTTCTTGTACATCTCGTCGGTGAGCTTCGACTCCGTATTCGAGAGAAAACGGCCGAGAGCCTTTTCCGCGCCCTCGCCGACATAGAAATCATATGTATCGGGATAGATATAGCCCTCGAGCAGGAACGGGCGCTCCTGCGGATTCTTTATCGACTGCACAAATTTAT